>Ga0256406_1002084_pt1 | contig 29644 bp, 31 predicted proteins | sample RumenRJG_03DNA_FD_185986 | JGI IMG/M metagenome (GOLD analysis project Ga0256406, IMG submission 185986) | Bovine rumen microbial communities from Lethbridge, Alberta, Canada - RJG_03 | ecosystem: Host-associated > Mammals > Digestive system > Stomach > Rumen | place: Canada: Alberta | collected... | reverse complement strand
CTGCCTCGGCTGCAAGACGGAGCTCCTCGAGAACCGCAGGCGATGCCCCAACGGCTGCCTCTACTGCTACTGGCGCTAGGACACAGGGACCGTACCGGAACACCACCGGCGCGGCCCTGTTTTTTTTTATGCGGAGCACCAGGGTGCCCGCCATCACGGCCCGGCCGTGGCGACGCCAAGGCGTCTCACCCGTCGGGGAAGACCTCTCCGACTGGGCTCTATATCTATTGAAACCACAGAAGCAGACGGAAACACGAATCCGTCTGCTTTTTGTTTTCTGCCTTCCAAAATCGCATCTGAGACGCCGAAACGTCCCTCCGTGAACAATTTATCGTCTACAGCCAAAACCCGCCTCAAATCGCCTCTGAACGCTTCACACAGGTTCCGGCTATCGCTTGGTTTCAAAGCAAGCGATAAATGGCAGAGAGGCGACACGCCAGTTCTTCCCGCGTAGTACAGAGTCGGGGACGGCCAAACCCTGAAAAGTTGAACACTTGAACACTTTGAAAATCCGTGGTGTTCAACGTGGTGTTCAATTCTAGCCCAAGAACCCCAGCACTTTCAGCAAAACTGAACACTTGAACACCAAATTTTCCACTTCTTTAATGCGTACACGCGCGTATATATGCATATATATATATATATTTTTTCACGTGTGCGTAACATGGATTTTTTAGTGTTCAAGTGTTCAAAAATGCTCAAACCCTTGAAACACAAGACTCATATTTGAACACCAAGCTGAACACCAAAAATCCGCTTGGTGTTCAAGTGTTCAATTCTCATCCAAATTCCCGCCCCCACGACCTGTACCCGGTCCATCTTATCTTTTCTCAAGTCATGCCGGGGCATGTCGGTGGTACTTGTGAAAATGCAGCTTTCAATCGAAAGGGGAAACTCATGGATAAGATGTACACAATCTGCTTCACAGGACACAGACCGAACAAGCTCTTCGGATATCAGTCAGAAGAGGCATATAAGCCGCTTCGCAAGCGCCTTTCTGCCCTCATTGCCGAAATTGCCGAAAAACACGACGGCGTACATATCATCACTGGTGGCGCACAGGGCGTCGACCAGCTGGCCTTCTGGGCCGCGCAGCATGCCCGGGAACTGACGAACAAGCCAATCTACAATGACGTCTTCGTCCCGTTCCGCGGGCAGGAACGCCGCTGGGCCAAGTATGGCGTCTTCTCCCAGGCCCAGTACGCCCAGATGCTCCGCCGGGCCGACCATGTCACACAGTGCGAGGACAGCTGTGCCGCCCAGTCCGACAACGATGACTATCGTACGGTCGTCACCAAACTGTATCGTCGCAACGAGCTCATGGTCGACGCGTCCGATATGGTCGTTGCCGTCATCGTCCCCGGCTTCGATGGCAAAAAGGGCGGTACTGCCGCATGTGTCCGCTACGCCCGCTCATGCAACAAGCCTATTCGCTTCGTCATGGCCAAATAGTCATCTCCCCGGCCACGGCTCCGGCGCTTCGCGCGCTGGGGCCGCTTTTTTTTTCTCCGCCCTTTTCCGCCATCCTGTTCTGTGTCCTGTTCTGTGCGTTCCCTATGCGGGCTGACGCCCGACTTTTTTTTATGCGGAGCACCAAGGTGCCCGCCATCACGGTCCGGCCGTGGCGACACGCCAAGGCGTGCGCCCAAACCTCACGGCTGACGCCGTGGCGGTGCCAAGGCCCCGCTAGTATACCAACGAACGAAAAGCACAGCGTCGCAAGCGACGCCGAAAGACCATATGAAGAGATGACAGAACATCCAAAGGAGGAACTCATATGAAACTCGTCAGAACTACCAAGGTGGCCGGAATCAGCTTCGACCATCGCCAGAACTATGCCGGATACGTCAGCAAGAACCGTGCCAACACGTACCTGTTCGTATCCCGCGAGGCAAACAACGCCTTCGACGCCAACGCCGTCAGGGTCATGGCCCACGTACGCGGCGGAAAGACCGTGCAGCTCGGCTACCTGCCGAAGGACGTCGCGGCAGAAGTCGCACCACGCATCGACGCGGGAGGACGCTGCTGGGTGGAAAGCTTCACAATCAGCCGCGGCGGCCCCAAGGGCACATACGGCATCAGACTCACAATCAGTTATTAAACAGGAGGGAAACTACTATGACAGACATCATCTATTTCGACTTTTTCATGTGCAACGAGCACTTCACCGTAGAGGACTACGGCGACAACGGCTATGCCGTCTTCAACGAAGGCTGCTTCGTGGCGGAAATCCCGTCGCCTGACACCAAAGAGGCCTACTCCGCAGCATCGAAGTACCTCAAGGCATTCAAATGGTAAGGAGGCCATCATGGCAAATGCGTACGACAACGGCCGGTCGCTGGCCCCAAGCCGCATCCCGTTCTGCGAGAACGGCGAACCCCGCTTCCTGCTTGACGGGTGCGGCTACGGCTGGTCCTCGCTGACCGGCCCCGGCATCGACGAACCCATCCCCGTGAGCTATCTCACGGACGTGCCTGACGACATCATCAGGGCCGCCAACCACATACTAGACGGCAAGCCCGCAGCAGTCCCCATCGACTCCGAAGGCGACTTCACCGTACTGCACTTCATGCCAGACAAGCCGGTCCTCATCGAACGACTTGACGAGTGCATACCGACGAAGACATCTGCGCCGGTCGCGCTGGCGTCGCTCCTGAACTCCATGCGGCCGGACATCTACGAATGGGACGTCTGGCGCGCCATGTACCGACACGACGACGAACCGACCGTGGAGGACAACATCGAGAGCGCAAGAGCACTCCGTGCCACGATTAACCGACTCACCATCATGCTCAGCATCCGGTTCCGCAAGTAGAACCAGCGGGACGCCAAAACGGCGTCCCGTTTTTTTTTCTGATATGAACACGGCATGGCCGTGCGTGGGGCGAATACTGGTTCCTGTCGAACATGTACCCCTGCCCCGTCACGTACAAGGGCATGACCTACAAGTGCGCGGAGTCCGCCTATCAGGCGCAGAAATGCGCCAACGAGACAGACAAGCAGCGCTTCGCGAACATCGACGGATTCAAGGCCAAGAAACGAAGCCACACGACGGCCTGCATCCCCATGGAAGAATGGTTCACGAAGAGCCTGCAGGTCATGGCCGAAATCGAACAGGCCAAATACCAACAGAATCCTGAGCTCCTCACCAGACTTCAGAGCATACGGCGCAAAAAAAAGACGTAATGCATGCCCACTTGGGATGACCAGGTCATCCCGGATGAAAACATGAGAAAAATCGAAACGTTACTAAATCATATAAAGGAGTAAACCACTATGAAAAACGAACTTACACCTGCCGTTGACATGAGCAAAATCCCTGAAAACATGCGATTTCTGTTCGAAAATCCTGACAGATATGTTACGGCAAAAGCTGTCGAAGCCTTCCAGGACCTGAAACAGCGTGCCGAAAATCTAAGAAAGAACAACGGCGCCCTCGTCCCCGGACAGTGGACGTCCCGCGTCTTCTGGATTGAATACGCCTACAAGCACGGCATCCAGCTGAACTCGCTCGCCATGAGAAAGGCCGCACAGGACCTTGAGAGCGTCAGCATCCCGACGAAATACGACTGAATTCATACAAAGGCATACAGGCGAAGTGCGTCCGTGTCACGAGATATCATGCTCCGTGGCATGGATGCGAAGCCCGTTATATTTTTATTAAAAAAAAGGGGAACCGAAGAGGGTTATTTTTAACGCCCATGTTTCCACCAATGCCTGACGTATGAGAAAGGAGGAACGCATTTATGGAACAAACGATAATTCGGGACCGCATGCGGCAGGAGGACAGTCAGACCTACCTCGGAGAACCGCAGTGGTGGATATATCTCGAAAGCGGACGCAGCGTCGAGATTACGTATGAAACCGCAGGGCTTGCGCTCGCAGACCGTTACTGCTCCGTCCGCCTGCACTGCACGGAAAAGGAGTTCGATAACGACATCTATCACAGTACACTCGGCGTTATCGACCAGGATTGTACGCAGAATATCAACGACCGCTCCGAAGACGAACTGTTCGACGAAGCGGCCGCTATCGCAGCGAATCTCATCGCCGCGCACCATGAAACCATCAAGAAAGGAGAATGAACCATGAAACACGGTCCGAAGGTCGACGAATCCCTTGAGTTCAACATGGTCCGCATCGACGACTGACATGAAAAAAGTCCGAGCACCGCAGCTATGAACACTGCCGGTCTCGGACTTTTTTTTTCTTAGCCATAGATAATAACTCAACTTTTGATGGACACCCAATACTCTCGAAATCATGTCGAGGGGTAGTGTCGAATAAATTCGACCGATAGTAAGTATGGCACACAGAACGATGTGTGTGTCAATATGAATAAGCAATTTGTGCTCATAAATCAAAAGAAGGAGGCAATGAAACCATGAACAAAATCGAACGATTCAAAGGAGACTACGCGTTCCTGTCCAATTTTCACCCAGCCATCGTGTTCTTTGACGGGCGCATGTACCCGACAGTGGAAAACGCCTTTCAGGCAGCGAAATGCCTGCATGAGGAAGACCGCGCCCAGTTCGCCACACTGGCGCCCGGTCAGGCAAAACGCCTTGGGCGCAAAATAAAAATGCGCCCAGACTGGAACAGCATACGACTTGACGTCATGCGCGACCTCGTACTGCAGAAATTCAGAAATCACGCCGAACTGCAGGAGAAACTGCTGGCCACGGGCGATGCGACCCTCGTCGAGGGCAACCAGTGGCACGACACCTTCTGGGGCGTATGCAACGGGGTCGGTCAGAACAACCTCGGGCAAATCCTCATGAACGTGCGAGGCATCCTGCGCGATGAACGCGCGATGATGGAAAGGGCATGCGAGGTATGACGAACATCCAGCAGTACCATGGCCGAAACTAATAAGTTAAGCAAATAGCAACCCAAATCAAAAGCACCCAATTCTCAACCAAAGAGAAAAGGGTGCTTTATTTTTTACTTCACATTCTTCAATGCCTTGTTCATCTTATCCATATACTGTCTGATAGCCTGCCCTGTTGCACCGACCTTACTCATACCGTGAGCCTTGCAGAATGCTTCAAATTCTTCGTGCAGAGCCTTATCCATACTTAACTGAATAGACTTTTGAGATTTCAATGCTAATTATGTGGCTTCAGAGATTAAAAATCTCTTATCTAATTAGCATTGGCCAAAACGGCGTCCTGCTTTTTTTATAAATCAGACAAATGGAACAAATACTTTGCCAGAATGTCCGACCTCGGAACGTACGGATTTGCCCAGACACGAGAATCGCCCGAGTTCTCCCTGTTGTCGCCGAGCATGAAGTACTCCCCTTCCGGCACCGTATACGTCACAGCCCTCGCATCATCGTTCACGTACGTGGAACCGACGGCATAGCTCTCGCTCAGCTTCTTCCCGTTGCGCCACACCTCGCCGTCCTTGATGACAATCGTGTCGCCGGGCAGGCCGATGACGCGCTTCACATAGCCCTCGCCCGTCTCCTCATGCAGGAACACCACGATGTCGCCATGCTGTGGCCCCGACTTCAAATATGCCACACGGCTTGCGATGAACCTGCTGTCCGTCGGAATCGTCGGCTCCATGGAACCCGTCGGCACGTGAACGCTCATCAGCACATACGTAAACAGCAGGCATCCGAGCGCCAGCACCCCGAAAAACCATAAAAGAAGGCGCATCGCATGCCTCAAGAAACCGACCGTCTTGTCATTATTATCATTTGGCATTTGCATCACCTCCGTGTCACTATCGTCATATATAAGCCATGATAACATAAAAACCCTCATAAATCAATATAATAATCTTCAGAAGAGGTTCGTGCCGCCCCAGTGCATCGCGCACGGCTCCCGGCCCAGCGCCCTTACGGGCGCGGACCGTACGCCATAGCAAAAACGCTGCTCCATATGCGTTTTCGTCCATGACTGGCCGAAAACGCGCGGACGCTAACGCCGTCCGCACACGAGTCGGCGCGAACCCGCAAATGGCTGTCACGACAGCCCGGGAGCATGCACGAACACAGCATGGCATTCGCACTGCACGCAAAGGAGGAACCGCAATGAAAAGCATCCATGAGATAATGGCAAACGCGTTCGGGCTCAAGCCAAAAGCGCACATGCTCGATACCAACGAAATCGCACAGCTCGTAGGCTCAAGTCCAGAGACCCTCGCCGCATTCGAACGGGCCTATAGCAAGGTCGAAACCGACGAGTCCGCACGTCATGCAATACAGGCCTCGGAAAAGCCAAAGTACAGCCTGGTCGCTGACCTGAACGAAACCATCGTAAACGACCTCGTGGCACAGACTGCAACGTACGTCTACGACGGCGAACACGGGTCATTCCACGATGCCACGGCAACACCGGCAGACGCCAGCGGCGTATCTAATAAAGACCTGGCGCAACTGCCCAAATCCGCGCGTCCGCAGCTCACGGGCAATGCCTGCGTCTGCGACATATCCAACAAGGACACGGCGCCAACACTGCTCTGGCACCTGAAGATGTGGCAGGAGACTGGCAACATCACCTACTACCACCGTTTCCGTCAAGGGCTCGACATCCTCGACCTCGACCCGCTCGCGTACCTGATGCTCGGGCGCAACGCCAACAGCATGGGCAACTGGCTGCCTCAGCTCGTCGATGCGAACATCGCAGCCAAAAGGCCGTTCCTCGTGCCGAGAACGACCGTGGCGAAGGTCCCGCTGACGCTCCTGCAGCTCACCCGCATCGAGTTCGCGTCACTCACGCCGGCCACCAAAGCCATCGTGAACGAATGGGCCATGCGCATATTTGACCTTGACGACACCAAGGACGCGTTCGTAAAGACAGGGACGTACTCGTCGAAATTCGACTTCCGCAACGCCCACGTACCAGCAGGCCAGGAAATCCATGAGCTCGGCGAGTATCTCATCTACATCCAGAACACCGCCGTGAACATGGCGGGACCGCTCACGCAGCCGTCGATATACGGCATGTCCACGACCAACGAGTTCGCCGTGCGCGAATACATCAAACCCGTGGACGACGACCCATGCATCTACCATGGGCTGCCGTTGCGCACGGAGTATCGCGTCTTCGTCGACTGCGATGCCGACGAGGTCCTTGGCATCCACAACTACTGGGACCCCGAGGTCATGGCAAAGCGCTTCGCCGAGCGCCGCGGCATCGACGACGTCCACGACGCCGTCACCTACGAGGCCAACCGCAAGAGACTATGCGCACGCTACGAGTCGCATAAGAACGACGTGGCTGCCCGCATAGGCAAGCTGCTGCCGCACCTGAACCTGCGCGGCCAATGGTCCATAGACGTCATGCAGAACGGCAACGACCTCTGGCTCATTGACATGGCCACAGCCGACCACTCGGCCTTCTACGAAGAGACCGTACCGGCAAGCAAACGCGTTGCATCGACCGAAGACTGGATTCCAAAGCTCGAAGCGTAGGAACCATCAAAGGGGCATCCATCTCGGATGCCCCCATTTTTTTATGATATAAGATACTTCTTGGTTATTTTTGTAACCATTTTCGAACCATTGAGAAACCATTTTCGAACCACAAAGTATCCCGTCAAAATAAGCGGGATACATTTTGGTTATTTTCGTAACCAAAATGGAACCATTTTCGAACCACAAAGTATCCCTAATATCAGCTCAGTGCATGACCAAAAACCGAAAATCACGGAATCGCACTTGACAGAAATCGCGAAATCAGAAAAACCGCGAAAGTACGAGCTCAGAGCTCGTGCGAAAAACAAATATGCCAAGCCATGCAACAAGAAAACGCCACGACATCGCACCACGTATAAGACAAGAATAACAAGTACATGCCGGCCTGATAAAACGTCAGGGCTTCGCCCGTCCACGGCATCGGCAAAAGGAATCAAAGAACAAGGAAGAAAACCACGTGACATCACATCACGTGTTTTTTTTTCGGAACAATCGCCGCTATCGCGGCTCATCACCAGACGGTGCTTCCATGTCGCGGCATACGCCGCATAACGTCCCGCTCAGCGGAGCACTCACTACGGCACTACGCAGCGACGGCCTACGGCCATCCCCCACCACCCCAACTTCCGTGCTTCGTGCCTACGTTCGTGCGGCCGCCTCGCCGGCCTCATACAGTGCGCACCTGCTTTACGACATATAACCGGGCAAGGCGCCCGAAGGTCATCGCTTCCGACCGCTGAACCACCTATGACCTTCGTGCCCCTGTGCCCGACTTCATGCAACGACGGCCTTGACCGGAGGCGTCGTGCATACATGTCGAAGAGACCATGCACCCGAGGGTGCATAGAAAATAAAAACGCTCCAAAGGCAGACGTCCGAGCAAGAACACGTGCCGACGCGACGCTTTCTGAAGCGTCGCCCCGTCCCGCAACAACGGACTTTCGCGCGTACCGAAGGATACGCGCATCGCAGACCATGGACCATGGCGAAGCCCCATATAACGGCAAACGTACGCCCGTGATGTGCGCAGATGTCACACCAGATGACCTCTGCCATCACAGGACGCGGCTAAGGACATAAAAAAAGCGGGTCCCCTCGACTTCGCGGCCCACGCCGCTCAGTCGTCCCGACATCCATAGGCCGCATTGCCATTAACAACTTCAAGGGACTTCGTACACCGTCCCAGGCGTTCGTCAGGTCGTCGCTCGTGCAAGCACAGAGCGACGCCCCTCCTCACACCTCGTGACGGATTCTGCCACGCACGAGCGCGCACTATGTGCACGCCGGCATGTCAGATGGCGTGACGTCACAGACGTCACGCATAAGGCGTCGCGTAAGCGCGGCGCCATGCCCGCGGCGGTCGCTCCGACGTCCACTCCCGTGAGACGTCTCTGCTCCGATGCCGCGTGCCCAAAAGACGTGCGCGACATCCGTCGCCACGTCTTCGCAAATGAGGCATGACGTCCTTTTCCCCGATGCGTCACTTCGTTCCGTATCAGGGGAAAATCCGCTACGCGATGCCCCTCATTTGCAACACCCAGCCCGTCATTTTCCCCAAAAGGGAAAACGGGGAAATTTTCCCCGACGGGCTTTCCCCTTCAATCCACGGCGCTTTCGCGCCATTTATCAAGGGATTCGTCGCGATGTCTCCGCTTACGCTTCGACAAGTCGCGACAAAGGAAAAGGGCATAAGGGGGTCTGACGCTTCGGGAGTTTTTCACTACGTTCAAAACCCCTTCGCGCCCGGCATAGCCGGGAGACCTTCGCCGCTATCGCGGCTCACCCCTCCGCTACGCTTCGGGGCCCTTACTGCGCACCTTCGGTGCTTGCCCTCAAACAGTCCACCGGACTGTTTTCGGGTGCCCTGTCATCGCACACAGTGCGATGTCGCATCGCAAGCGATGCAATGACGCTTCGCGTCATAGGTTGCGCGTCACAGAGACAAGTCTCGTTCCGCGCCGCGGCATGTTCAGGGACAAGTCCCGAACCATGCCCCGTCATGACACGGACAAAGTCCGGTCATCTGCCGCGTATGCCAATGCTGCGCATAAAGGCACGTGGCAAAATACTCCCGTCGCAAGCGACGACCTGATGCCAGATAAAATCGGCACGGCATCAGAGATGACGCCGCGGTGGAACCGCGCCGAGTGATTTCCCAGCACATCTGAAAGGAGCACTCATATGAGCAATAGGAAAATCACAAAGACAGTAAAAACGCTGCTCGCACTGTTGATAACAGTGACGGCCGCAGTCGGTGCCCTGCATGTCGTCTCTACGGACATGACCACGCAACAGCAACCGGCAACGGCAGAAAGCACGCACTCCGTACGACAATGGACCGCCTGGTCAGAGTCCGCGTACCCAGACATGTACAGGATTGTCGGCAAGGCAGACATCGCCAAGCAGGCCACGCCCGGCAAAGTCGAGTACAACGAGAGTGCCGACGGCCACCCCTACGTCATCGCAACGCTCACGAAAGAAAATCTTGCCTACGGCAAACGCGAGCGCGGCGACATCTCGGACATCTACCCGCCTGGGTGGAAGGACAACGAACGCGTGGAAATCAGATATGCCGACGGCACCATCTATCATGGCTACTTCTGGAACAGGTCACACCTGCTCGCGCACATGCTCGGAGGCGAAGACTCCACCGAGAATCTGATAACCGGCACACGTCCGCAGAACGTCGGCAAGAACGATGGCAAAGGCGGCATGCAATACGCCGAGAACCTCGCAGCCGACTACATCAAAAACGGAGGTGAAAGCATCGTTTACAACGTCACACCCGTTTACAAAGACGGCGACGTGATACCCCGCTCCGTCTTCATTGACATCCGCTCTGACGACGGAAGCATCAACCAGGAAATCGAGGTTTACAACGCAGCACCAGGCTTCGAAATCAACTACAAGACAGGCGAATGGCATGCGATTTCATAAGATATAAAACATGCATGACATCCGACCTCATGACACCGTACACAAACTATGAGCTCACAGCTCATGCGGTCTGTCATGTGACCAATTAGGAACCAACAAGGAACCAATCAAAGACCATAGGAAAGGAGAACAATCATGCCAAACTGGGCATTCAACAAGATAACCTGCAAGAACAAGCAGGACTACAAAGCACTTCTCGACCTCATGCTGGACAAAGACGGCAACATAGATTTCAACCGGGTCATACCGATGCCAAGCTCATTGGACATTGGCGCCACTGGCATCGTCCAGCAGATGGCCAACGTATCGCAATATCTGTTCGGAAATCTGCAGCCCCACAGCATTGACGAGGTAGAAGCGGCTATCCGAGCACAATATCCGTTCGTCCGTTTCGATGACGCGAACATTCCGCCAGACACGACAGACCCGTTTGACCTGGCGACTGCATTCCATATGCAACGGAAACAGCCAGACGTCATCGGCCCTATATGTCTGAGACTCATCTCAAAGCCTCGCGACAAATTCGTGCCGCAAGCAAAGCAAGGCAAAGCCGCACTGCATAACCTCATTACCTACGGCACGACGGACTGGTACACATGGAGCTGCCAGAACTGGGGCACAAAGTGGAACGGAACCCAGACAGAGACGGACGACGCGCTTCTCACGCTTCGCTGGAACACCGCATGGGGGCCTTCCGCACCGGTCGTCATCGAGGCAGTCAAGCACCTTGGCATCACCGCCCTGTACGAATACTCGGAGGAGCAGGAAACGGCCTTTTCCGGCGAACTGCTCTTCGAGAACGGAACGCTCACCGAAATTCAGGAATACGACGGTACGGACGACCAGTCGGAAATCGACACCTACCGCATCTACGCCCGGATGTTCGACATCCCTGACGGAACCAATGGCATGGCCAGCTTCGGTACGACTGACACGAAGATTCTCAGAGATTTCAAGAAAATCCACTGACACGGCCACCCTGAAGGGTGGCGGGTGAAGGCTTGCAGGTCGCAAAGCAACGGCCTGCAAGCACACCAGCAACCAAATAATTGCGGCACAGACTATTTCAGTCCTTCGTACAATCTCAGTAACGACGACTGATGCTTCCGTGTCATCGCGGAAGAGGGCGATGTGGAGAGACACATACAAGAACCAATGATAGCTATACCGCTTGCGCCCACGCGTACGGCATGCTGCGACCTGATGCTGTAGCAGACGCTGCACGCACCGCGGCGACCAGGTTGACACCTCGAGGGAGCCCAGCCGGCCAAAGCAGGAAGACACAGCAGTCCGCAGAACAAGTCGGCATCACAACCATGCATGACGAGAGGCATGCACAGAAGGGGAAGCCGGACGCATAATCGACAAGCCACGCTCGATTACCAGCAAGGCGCCCTAGAACTCCAATCCTTGGAAGACAAAAAGGAAATGAGTCGTCCATCGAAAACACTGCAGGCTTAAGCATGCACGTACCCAGGCAAGCTGAATCGTGCTAAGAGGATGCTGAACTCACAAATCTCAAACCATGTTCCCGCCGAGAATGATGGAACTCCTTGGGGACCCGAGCTCGTGGACCGATTCAGCTCAAGTCATCCCCAGGAATTCCTGGGAACCTGACGGAACAGCCAATGGATACCAGCACGCGTATACAGGCCTCGATTCCGGAATGTCCTGGAGATACTCGACTCACACGCGGCTTCGAACAAGGCGGCGAAGGACATCCACAGCCGTAAATGTCAACCGAGAACGTCGGGGTCACCAGCACGGTTACCTTTTCCGCCCCGGAGAACCTCCGAATGCCAGTCGAAAGGTATGCCTAGGAGTCCACGATATCCCAGGCGGTCTTCAGAGGAGCTCATCATCGCACACCAAATTGCTATCGCCAAAAGCACCAAGCGTATGCCGCAACAGAAGGACAAAGGAAGGAGGCACTCATGGACCTGAAGGAAGCCGTAAAGGCCACGCCAAGGCCGCTCATCAAACACTTCAAAACATGGACAGGCACCAAGTGGCGCACGGTCGCCGAACCGCAGGAACCATTGAAAACAGCACTGAAGGAAACCAACGCCGTATTATCAGTGCTCTACGAGGCGCTGCTCAAAGAAAACGGCCTGAAAGACATCCCGCAGGCGTACCGAGCCGGGCACAGCGTGAAAGACAACGCGAAAATCCATGCCCGGAACCGCACATGGTACAGATATGACTTCAGCGGGTTCTATGACACCGTACGCTTCGAGGACTTCGCTCCACGACTGGAGGCAATTCTCCCGGACATCATGAAAAACGCGAACACATACCGTGACGCGTTCATCGACCCGGACACGAACGGCCTGACACAGGGCTCACCCACGTCAGGCGTGCTTGCTGGCATCGCCTGCATACCGTTCTGGCTCGAGCTGAAGAGACGCCTGCCGAAGGCAACAATCACGCAATACTCGGATGACCTGTGCGTGTCAGGCACAAGATTCTCCCAATGGGAAACCACCCGGGAAATCCTGGACGCCATCCGCACCACGGGTCTCCAGGTACGCTTGAACGACAAGAAGACCAGAGTGGACACCGACCAGCACAGACGCCTGACCGGCGTATCGTGCAACGCAGACAACCAACTGACGCCAAGGCGCCAGGACTACCGCACCATGCGCTCCATCATGCACAACATGAAGACCAAGGGAGCCGGTGCAATTCCCGAGGAATCCTCTGCATGCAAGATTCTCGGACAACTCGCATACATGAAATACATCGACACGACCGGAAAAATCGAAAAGCTGGAGACCAGCTACGCGGACGTCGTCGAAATGCTAAAGCAAATGCAAAAGGAGGAACTATGCTCACAAATCCAATGACAATCACAGAGACACCAGGCGGCAAGGTCAGCTTCGACATCATCTCCAAGCTTCTTGACGAACGCATCATCCTTGTGACCGGCGAGGTCAACGACGACATGTCAGCCATCGTCATGGCAGAACTACTCTACCTTGACGCCAAGGACCCAAGCGCCGACATCTCCATGTACATCAACTCGCCCGGCGGCTCCGTATCCGCAGGACTCGCCATCATCGACACCATGAACTCCGTACACGCGCCCGTCTGCACGGTCGCATGCGGAATGGCTGCCTCGATGGGTGCCATGATTCTGCTCTCAGGCCAGAAGGGCAAGCGTATGGCCATGCCACACAGCGAGGTCATGATTCACCAGCCTCTTGGCGGCGCACAGGGTCAGGCTTCCGACATCCTCATCGCATCTGACCACATCCTGAAGACGCGCGACACGCTCTACAAGATGATTGCAGATGCCAGCGGGAAGACCGTCGAGCAGGTGGCAAAGGACGCCGAACGCGACAACTACATGAGCGCGGAAGAGGCAAAGGCCTATGGCCTCGTCGACTCCGTCATCGCATAAAGAAAACGCCCCGATGTGGAACATCCATACCGGGGCGTTTTTTTTTATCTATGAGTCTTCCTGCGGGTCTTCGGTCTCGTCGCCGCATCGTGCAGCTCCTGCTGGATATGCGACATGGGAAGCTTCGTCGGCATGCCGGATTCCTCCAGCCTTGCCTCGCGCTCCCTGTGCTTCTTCGCATTCTCCCTGCCCTGCCGCATCTTCTCGAGCTGCTCCGGACTCAGCGTGCGCTTCTTCCCGCTTTTCCTTCGTCTTGCCATCTTTATGACCTCCAATCATCCTTGAGAACAGAATCATCATCGACGCGACGCACAAGGCGTCGCCGCAAACCATTGCAAACGGCGTCACCATCGCCGACGGAACGCTTATGAACCCGACGCTCGACATCGCGTTATAGACGAAATGCACCAGAGTCGACGTCCATACGGAACCGGTACGCTCATATGCCAACGCACAGAGCATGCCAAGCATCATAATCGGTATCAGGTGCACAAGCGTGCCGTGCATCAGTGCGAACACGAGCGAGGACAGAAGCATCGCAAACCACGGACCGACGTCACGCCGCCACATCCTGTACACGGTTCCGCGCATCAGGATTTCCTCGGCAAAAGGTGCGACGAAAACCAGAAGCAAAGCCATCGTCTGCGTCGTCATGGACATGTCGCCCTGATACTTGGCGAACGCCGGGTCGTCCGTGACCGAATAGACCACAGACGCCGATATCTGCCCGAAAAGCCACACAAGACAGAGAAGCCCGACGGCGAGAAGAATCTCGCCCCATCCGAGCTTCCGTTCCGAATGGACCGCCATATCACGAAAGCCGGAATGACGAACCAGGTACACGGCGATGACCACCAGATTGACTATCACCGTGAGCGCAACGAACGAGACATCGGGAAACGCCAGCTCCAGGCATACCGCTCCAGCGTAATAAGCCAAAAGCACAAGAAGCGGAAACGCCACACGAATGACGATGCTCCTGCGCCCTGCCATCACTCGACCTCCACGGACTGCCCGATGAAGTTCACCGTGCGACGTCCGGCGAAGGTATTGATGCCGAGCTTGCCATAAGCACGAATCACGTTGGCCTGCTGCCATTCCCTCAGATGCGCGGCGCCGTTCCAGACAAGAAGCTCGAAGCCATGGGCGAAGCGGCCCTTCACATGCTGCTTCAGGCTGCCCATGGTCGACCACTCGGCATCCTCAGGAGCAAAGCGGAACTCCACGACAGGAGCCTCGAAGCCACGTCCGAACGGAGCAAAGTCCCTCAGCTCGGACACGTACTCGGCAAACAGCGGAATGTCGATATCCGTATCGCCATCGCCCAGAGTGGAAATGACGATATCCGCACCCTGCGCAGTTGTTTCTTCCTCAGGAAGCTCGTCGTAGACCTCCTTCGCGGAACGCTCCAGAAAGGCCGAGAGACTGCCAAGCTCACGGCGGTCGGTGACGCCAACGCCGAAGGCACCCTCATGTCCTGCCGCCCAAAAGCCCTCCTTGTGAAGCATCGTCAATGCCGGATACCACGCAGGTGCACGGCCGGAACCATGATAGCGACTCCCGTCCTGGCGTACGACCACGACGGGCATGCCTGTGCTTGCCAGCACCTTCGTAGCCAAAAGACCAAGAATACCGGCAGGAGCATCGCTCACATAAACGAACGGAGCACCGTCCTGGTCGCCATCCATCAGCTGGTCATAATACCGAGCCACGATAGCCTTACGCTTCTCATTCAGCTCGAAAAGCTCATGAGCGTCCTCACGGGATGACGTACCAAAGAACACGCCAAACGCCGTGTCCATGTCGCCATCCATCCGCTTGACCGAATTGAACATCGGAGCCAGATAATACCCGAAGAACTCCTCGTCGATGTCACTCGGCTTCGTCAGCTTCCCATTCTCGAAGAACACGTCCAGCGCCGCGTACAGACCACGGAACGCGGACACGTACGCACGAGAGCCAAGCATGTTGTCAACGAAGAACGTGTCACCGGTGCCATGGACGAGACGGCAGATGCCGCACGCATCGCGCACCAGCTCACGATTTCCGTATAGCATCGGCATCACATCGGACACCGTACCGATGCCGGCGAACACGCGCAGACGGCGAATCTGCTCGCCGATGAACTCGTTGCCATATGCCTCCGCATAGCAGTCCAGCACGTTCCAGAAAACGGCCGCACCGCACATTCCGCCGATACGCACGTCCTTGCCGTAACCCTGTGCCTCGCTGTTCGGGTCGACGATGATATCGGCCGAACAGTCGCCGGACTGCGTGTGATGGTCGGTGACGAAGACGCGAACACCGCGCTCATGAGCCCTGGCAATGCCTTCAGAACAGGTGATGCCGACATCGCAGGTGATAATCGCCGCGGTATCAGGATACTCCGTCAACAGACGGTCAACCGTCTCGGAATTGAAGCCGTATCCGTCCGAGGGACTCGGACGAAACAGGCTCACCGCAAAGCCAAGCTCGCTGAACCCGGCAAAGCCGAGCGTGCCGGACATGATTCCGTCCATATCGAAGTCAGGCAGAATTACCAGGCGACGACCGGAATCATGAACGTCCTTCAGCTCAGCACAGAGCTCATGGATATTTATCAGGTCATCGTGCGACGGGTCGTCGATGTCCTTGAGAAAATCAGTTGTGTAACCACGTCTGTCAAAGCAGACGTCAATGAGTCGATTCATATCATAACCTCCCGGAAAAGCAATTGGTCTTATCTCTTCGTTATGATACCACAAATCGACTCATATATCAACCTAATTTAATAAATGGAGCCAAGGCTGGCCTTGGCGGGTGCTATGGCGAAGAGAATGCAGAATGTCATTCAATGACGCATATAAATCTACAGAAAGGAGGCGTTTCACGATGACAAAAGTACGCAACTGGACCTACATGGGATGCGATACATACAGATGCGTGCCGATATCCAAAGGCATTCATGTCTTCAAATACGACATGGCGAAAGGCCCCGTCGACCTTGAGGACGCCATCAGGATTGCCGGCCTGGACGTCGACTTTCTCGGAAAGACAAAGAAGGGTCGCTACGCCTATCTGAAGTATCGTGTCAATAATTAACACGCAATCGGGTCATGACAGCAGTCATGGCCTGATTTTTTTATTTATGAGACCGTCGCAAAACGACGGCGAAAGCCCCTGTGAAGTCCGAACAGTGGACGCATAACGAACGATGGAAGGAGAACCAATCATGAAAAAGAACACCGTAAAGCCCACACCAGAGGTAGAGGCCATTTTCAACGACGTCATCAACAGCATCCCGGAGCTCATCGCAGAATGGGCGAAGCAGAACGACAACGGCCGCATGCTTCCATATCACTACGACGTGCTCTACCTGGAGGCAGACCTTGGCGATAATTACAAGCTCACGGTCGAGATGAAGCGCACCGTCACGGGAGGCCGCGCCAGCTACGATGACCCGGAGGCCATCATGCAGGCATTCAAACGCGCTCACGTCATCATTGCACTGGCAGGCACGATGAAGGCCTATGACCTGCACCTGCGCTACGACAAGGACCGCCAGGGCTACATGCCATTGAAGATGGACATGACGCGCCTGCGCACCATGGACGCAAAGCACCATGCCCTTGCACGTCTGGTGTCGATGCAGCATGGAAACCTGAGCGACAGCATGCGTCCGGCAGAGAGCAAAGGAAACTACCCTCACGTGCTCCGTTTCAATACGAAGTAAGGTAGACGACCGGTCGGTCGTCGGGTGTTGTAGTGAGAAAAAGCACTCGATGCCATCCATGGCAAATGCGCGCTATGTGCGAAATAGGATTTCGTACGAGACAAAGGCGATATGTGTTCTGATTAGTGGAAAGCTTAATTGTCTATGTGCGAAATAGGATTTCGTACGAGAGGAAGGGGCCTGCACGGGTCCCTTCCGCTTTTTTTTCTCAGCCAACACGCATGGATATTCATTTTTGTTGCATATTTATGCAACAAAAAGTCGTTTGTAGCATTTGTAGCATTTTCTGAGCAAACCTTTTTATATTTATTAAAATTTTCACCCTTTATGACATCTTTATGGAACCTATAAATATATAAATTTTTCTAGAATTGACTTATATAAAACATGCCACAAATGCTACAAATCGAATCTAACCCTTGGAAATCAACGAAATTCTTGTAGCAAAGTGCATTTTTGAAAATGCTACAAGCATTTTGGCAAAAATCCGTGAAACCCTTGATTTCCAAGGCGTACATTGAAAATCGCACTTGTAGCATTTGTAGCAAAATGAAATGCTACAAGAGGCATTTTCGGGCGATTTTCGCTCGGACGGGCCAAAATTAGGCCCATGTCGGCCCCTTCCCCTCCCGTACTGCGATTTTTGGACGGGACGCAAAATGGTTCGAAAATGGTTCCAAAAGTAACCACAAAGTATCCCACGCCCCGAAAATCGCCAAATTTGTAGCATTTTCGATTTTGAAAATGCTACAAGCGAAAATCAAACGCAAAACGAATATTGCCCATGATTTTCAAGGGTCGCACGCAATTCGCACCGCCCTTGTGGCAAACTTTGTAGCAAACTTTGCTACACATTTTGCTACAAGAAATTATGCATCCAGCATGCATGCAGTTGCACAAAAGGGCACTTCATGCACAGGCAGGCCGGACCGCACGCGTCCGCCCTATCGGGCGCGGGTGCGCCCAGGCAGACAGAGCCATGCGAGCAGCAACAGGAAAATCCACGCTCGCATGGTCTGAATTTCCATCGCAAATCACAGAAAAGGAGGAACGGCTCGATGGACCTAACATATAACGCACTCCTACAGCAGGCGACACAGCGCTATCTCGATTCGATAGACGTGCGGAATCAGCCATCGCCCGAGAAAGTGGAGTCCGAGTTGCTGGAAGTGACGAACGAGGCCATCGACGCCTACAACCTCGGACCGGAGGACGACAGCGCGCCACCCGGTGCGCCAATGAAGGTACGGTTCCCTGCCCAACGGCCGACATCGGAACGAATCCGGAAGCTTCGCAGACTGGAGCCATCGCAGGTCGCAGCCTGCATGACGAAACTCGACGGTGCCTGCCGTATCGCCCCGACGGGACTCAACGGCGACCCCGACTACGACCTCGTGGCCGTATATCAAAAGGACGGCGACAACAAGGGCATCTACGTGACCAGCGAGGACGAGCTCAGGAAAATCGCACGCAGCTACAACTACACCATGTCGTCGAAGGAATTCGACGAAATCATGATTGCGCTGCGCGACATGGCACCACGCCGGGCACGATGCTCCGACCGTGACCTGATTGCCGTAAACAACGGCATATTCGACTACCGCACGAAGCTCCTTATGGACTTCGACCCGGAGCTCGTGTTCATGACGAAGTCGCACGTCGACTATGTCGAGAACGCCACGAACCCCGTCATACACAACAGCGATGACGGCACGGACTGGGACGTGGTATCATGGATGTCAGAGCTGTCAGACGACCCGGAAATCGTCCACCTGCTCTGGGAAATCCTCGGGGCAATCATCCGGCCGAACGTGTCGTGGAACAAGTCCGCATGGCTCTTCTCAGAGACCGGAAACAACGGCAAGGGCACGCTCTGCGCCCTCATGAGAAACCTCTGCGGAGCCGGAGCCTACGCTTCGATTCCATTGAAGGACTTCAGCAAGGACTTCATGCTCGAGCCGCTCACCAGGGCATCCGCCATCATCGTTGACGAGAACGACGTCGGCACCTACATCGACCAGGCCGCAAACCTGAAGGCCGTCATCACCAACGACGTCATCAGCATCAACAGAAAATTCAAGACGCCTGTCGCCTACCAGTTCTGGGGCTTCATGGTCCAGTGCATGAACGAGTTCCCGAGGGTCAAGGACCGCTCGGATTCGTTCTATCGTCGTCAGCTATTCATCCCGATGACGAAGAGCTTCGAAGGGCATGAGCGCAAATACATCAAGGACGACTACCTTGCCCGTCCTGAAGTGCTCCAGTACGTGCTCTTCCACGTCCTGCACGACACCAACTACTACTCGCTGTCAGAGCCGCAGGCATGCCGCGACGTCCTCACGGAATACAAGTCGTTCAACGACCCCGTGAGACAGTTCTTCGAGGAACTGGAAGGCTCCGCCGTATGGAAGCTCCTTCCGTACGCATTCCTCTACGACCTGTACACACAGTGGTTCAAGGAGAACCAGCCGTCGGGCACCATCATCGGAAAGACGCCGTTCCTGCGCGAAATCAGGCAGCTTGCCCAGAAGAGCAAGGTCTTCTACATCGCGCCTGGCGACCCGTCCGTCCGAGCGGACAACCGCATGGACTACCCGGAGCCGCTCATCTACGAATACGGACTGTCCAAATGGATGGACAAATCCTATCGCGGGGCGAACCCGGACCGCATCTCGTCGCCATACGTACACGGCAAGACGTACCGTGGGCTCCAGCGATACGATGACGCAACGCTGCCATCGCAACCAGACGATGATGAAGACGACACAGACAGCAGCGACACAGAGAAAGGAGAGAACAACGAATGAACCATTCCATCAGCCTGGACATGGACGGCGTACTCGCCGTCTATGAACCGGACGATTACAAAAAGCAGCCGTATGCATTCGAAATGCCAGGCTCGCACTACTTCGCCAAACGCACAGTAGACACTGTCATGTGCGACGTCGCACGTTGGCTCGAGCATCTCACGCATGAACCCTCATGCGGCCTCGACCTGTTCATCGTGTCCATGGCGTCCGCCAACGGAAGATTATTTGCCGAACAATCAGCTGACAAGGTCGCATGGCTGGACAAATACGTCAAGGACGGCATCTCACAGCATGCTGTAATCCTGCCGCACAGCGCATACATCAAAGCCCACAAGGCCAGAGCAATTGCCGCCCGTCTCAACCGACCGCTTGACGTATGCGACGTATTGCTCGACGACTACAACCCCCATCTCACGGCATGGACGCTTATGGGCGGCACCGCCATGAAATACCTTAACGGAATCAACTCAGGCGAAAGCTGGGACGGCCCATGCATCACGAAAGACATGAACCCGCGCGACATCGTGAGCATGCTCCAGCGAATCGTCATGTGACACGAAAGGAGGAACGGACTTGAGCCGATTCTATTTCTATGATATCGAGTCCCTCAACAACGTGTTCACGCTCTGTAACTTCAGGGAAGCTGACAACGTTGTGGACGTGTTCGTCTTGTCGGACGACCCGCTCCTCATGAGGACTCCAGACTTCATGCAGTCGCTTACCGACCGCATTCATCTTCGCAACCCTAACTTCAACGGAGGCGTGACATTCCACGACCTGGCGCTTGGCATCGAGAACGCCAACCTTGCCGCGCTCATCGGACTGTCCGACGCCCCAATGGTGAATGACTCCACGCAGCAGGATTCCTACAACAACAGGTTCCGCCCTGTCTGCGACACAGACACATCCATCTATAATGACGACAAGTACCCGTACCTGCTGGGTTACAACTCCTACAACTATGATACGACCATGCTTGCCTATTACCTGAACGACGTGTTCCCGCCTGACCGGCACGGCAACTTCGTGCCGATGACGGCAAAGGACGTCCGCTGGTTCAACAACGTCCTGTTCAGCCCCGACTTCAAGAAGCAGATGCCTACGGCACTTGCCTGCGACTTGCGACAGCAAAATCTCAGCAACGCTGACATGGACTTCAAGAGCGACCCATGGGTCATTCGCAAGAACATGCTGCTCTCCGGGCGCCACATCGACGTAGCCCGCCTGAACGAGAAGCAGCGCCACGTCGGACTCAAACGCCTCCTGGGCATGCTCGGATACCAGATTCTCGAATCCGACAAGCTCGGCATGGGCGTGGACCACATCAACAGCACCGACGAGCTGCTCGAGCTCATCGCCTACAACGTATCCGACTGCGTCAACCTGGCAGAGCTGTTCCATCACCCCTTCTACCAGGGCCAGTTCTCCCTGAAGAAGGGACTGCTCCACACGTACCCGGAACTCGTGTACCAGAAGCGCAAGGATGCCTACAAGCCCGACATCGGTCCGACGCATGTGCGCCGTGACCGTCTGACCATTGATTCCACCTCGGCGCAGTTCGCGACCAAGTCCCTCTGCCCTTACGGGCACCTGCCAGACATCAAGACGGTCAGCTACATGTACCCGTCCGAGCGCAAGGTCAACGAGCTCAGGGCCAGCGGGCATCCCGACGCCCACCAGGTCAACGTCCTCGAGGAATCCAAGAAGTTCTTCTACAGGCACTTCGACGACCCGAAGCTTCGCGCAGAGTTCGACAAGGTCTATGACTTCTACAAGGACATCGAGGGACGCAACTTCAATACCTCGAGCAACTACGTGGAAGACTACGGTTTCAACGGCATGCTGCCGGAGGAACTGGAGCCGGCCAACCTGAGCGCCATGAACAAGAAGTTCCCGATGTTCTACTACGATGCCGATGGAAAGCCAACGACCTGCTTCGTGACCTTCTCCACAGGAGGCATTCATGGCGCAGAGTACAACCGTGCGCTCTACGACGACGACATGGCCAAATGGATGCAGGACATGGCCGACATGGCGGAGGTTCGCCGCAAGTTCGCCGACCCTCTCGACCTGAGAAACGCCAAGACCGTAACCATGGACGACGGACGCACCCTTCCCTACAAGAAGTTCATCGTAAGCTCGGCGACCATCAAGACGATGACGGCGACCGACCCCAAGCTTCGCCCGGACATGTTCTACAAGCACTTCGAGAACGACCGCCCTCAGCTCTTCAAGGAAAAGGCAGGAGGACTCGCCCTCAATGAGCGCTACACCTTCACGTCCGCCGACCTGACGAACCATGAGGACTTCACGTCCTACTATCCGAACATGCTCAGGATGATGACCGCATTCTGGAACGACGGTCTCGGAATGGACCGCTACGGCGAAATCTTCGACAACAAGCAGAAGTACGGCAAGCTCCGCAAGGACAAGTCGCTGACCCAGGCGGAACGCGACAACTACAACGTGCTTCGCGAGGGCACGAAGCTGATTCTGAACTCGGCATCCGGCGCCGGGGACACGAAGCCGTCAAAGGACGGCGGCAACTACGCCTCGCCAATCCAGATGAACAACCGCATCATCTCGATGCGTATCATCGGCCAGCTCTTCACATGGCGCATCGGCCAGGCACAGGCGCTCCACGGTGCGAAGATTACCTCCACCAACACCGATGGCCTGTACTCCGTCCTGGAAGAGGAGCTCAACAACAAGATTCTTGCCAAGGAATCCGCAGACATTGGCGTCGAAATCGAGCCGGAACCTACCTACCTCATCTCCAAGGACTCGAACAACCGTCTGGAGATGGACCCGAAGACAGGAGAGATTCAGTCCGCATCCGGCGGCTCCCTTGCCTGCAGGAAGGACACCGACCCGACGAAGTCGCTGGCGCACCCAGCCATCATCGACTGGGCACTTGCAGAGTACCTCGTCGTCGCAGCACTCGGCTACAAGAACCTCTCGCTCGCGAAGCCGTTCGACCGCGACATCGGCCGCTCCATCCTGGAGTCTGCCAAGGATAAGTTCGACATGAGCCATCTGCTTCGCATGTACCAGAACGTGCTTGCTGCATCACCCGGAACCGACACCTACACGTTCGCGACGCGCGACGGCGACGAGCATCCCATCATCCTACAGCACTACAACCGTGTGTTCATTATGAAGGACGACGCGCCGGACACCGTGCACATCCGCAATGCGGGCGCCCGTGCAATCACGCCGACCACGTTGAGAAAGCGCAAGCGCAACCATGAGCGCCTTCAGCAGAACGACCCTGTGGCGAAGTACGTGCTTGCCGCGAACGGCGTTCCCGCCAACGAGATTCCGCAGGGCAAGGAGGCGGCCGTATCCAAAGTGACCAACATCGAGGCCGAATGGCACATGCGCATCGAGAACCGCAACCTGTCGCTCATCCCGAAGAACGAGCAGGACGGACTCTATGACGGCCTCGACCTGGACAAGTACCTCACGCTTCTGCAGAACGCCTACGAACGCAACTGGCACAATCACGTGCCAGAGGACGATTCTGCTGATAAACAAGCAGAAACCGTTGACGATACCACGGATTCTGTGGTAGAATCTAAAAAGGAGCCGTCTCCTGACGACTCAAAGAAACAGCCGACCGTGCTGGAATTCGCAAACGCAGACGGCGACGTCGTTGCCAGATTCGAGTTCAAACCCGAGATGGCAAAGCAGGCAGACGTCATGCGAAAGCAGATGAAGGCACTTGGCTACACTGAAATCAGCAATGATAAAGGAGAACAGACGAATGAATAAGAACGTTCACATTCACAAACTCACCGAGGACGAAGCCAAGGAGCTTCTGAACCACCTTGCAGACGCGGAGGCCGTCATCCACGGCCCCGCCAAGGCCGACAAGGAGCGCGTCGCCAAGGATTTCCTCAAGTTCCTTGACTCCCTCGGCACCAACAATACCCGCGCCGATGCCAAGACCGATGCCAAGGCTGACACCGATGCCGGCAAGGCGGATGACGCTGACAAGAACGACGACAACAACGTCGCCGCACTCGAGGACTTCCTCGCGTCCATCTTCGGCGATGACGACGATGGCGCTGCCGAAACCGACGACGAAACCGCCAATGACGATGACACCTGCGACGGCAACTGCGAAGCGTGCGAGAAGTTCATTGACAGCGCGGCAGGTACCCTGCACGACGCGGGCCTGACCGACGATGACATTGCCGAGGTCTTCCGTCGCAACCTTGCGGCCAAGCCGCATGACGACGACGTCGAGGAGTTCGTCGTGCCGTTCACCTGGTCCATGCTCGGCTTCGCAAAGATTCCCGCGCACAGCTTCGACGAGGCGTGCGACATCCTGGACGATTCCATCCAGATGCGTTCCGAGCCCGGCGACAAAGGAACCGTGATTCGCAATTCCATCAGCGCCCTTCGCGACAAGGACCTGGCGGCCATCGCCGACATGCGCGGAATCGACACCTTCGACGCATACGACAGCGAAGACGGCGATTAATCGCACCACGACCGTCAGGGAACATCCCTGGCGGTCGTCTTCATATACGGGAAGGAGGTCCCATTCATGAAGAAAATCAGACTCGTCCCGTACATCATTGGCATTGCCGGCACCGCACTGCTGTGCACCTACGGCATATACACCCTGCATGAGAGCGGAGAGCTCCCGGTCATCGACAGCGGCCAGACGCATGTCGAGGCAAAGCAGACCACCGAACAGGAACAGGAACAGGCGGAAAACAAGAAGATTGCCCTCAACCTGCCGGAACTCGGCCAAAGCATTGCCTACGTCCACACAGGGTACATCCCGACGAACATGGATGAACCGGCATACACCGACAACGTGACGTACGACGACCAGAAACGCATGGCATCCTGGTCCGTCCTGCTGGACAAGGAACACGCCAGGCCGGTCATCGCACTTCCGGCGAAGACGGACACGGCATGCGCCGCACAGCAGCTCTTCGACGGCACACAGCCCATCACGCTCTCCACGTACACATGGAAGCAGGCCGTCCTGCCATGCCTGCAGGCAATCGACGGTGTCGCATCAGAAAGCAGCCAGCCTGTCGCCGTGCGCTTCACGTTCAAATACGCCAATGATACGGACACCATTGCACAATACGTGACGCTCGAAGCGTTCACGCCGAAATCCAAGGACATCGCCCGTGAAATCACGTTCACGAACATGTCGCCGAACGGAGTCGTTGACTACTCCACCGGAGAGCTCCATCCGACGACAACGGCGGACGCATCGGGCAATGCCGCCAACACGGAGGCCCGGTAATGGGCCGTCGCGAAAACTACGTGGAAGGCTACCTGGTCAGGCAGTGCAAGAAGCGTGGTTTCAAATGCTACAAGTTCACTTCCCCATCCAACAACGGCGTGCCTGACCGCATCGTCATCGGATACGGCATCACGGCATTCGTCGAGACCAAGGCCCCGGGAGAGAAAGCACGGCAACTGCAGCTCGCCGTGCATCGCGAGATGCGACGTCACGGAGCCATCGTCTACGTCGCCGACACACGTGAGGGCATCGACAAGATACTGGACGAGCTCATCGAGAAAGGTACGTCAAACGGATGGAAGAAACCACAAACATAAGGAGGAACACGGAAATGCTCTCTAATCAGGACGTATCGTACAAACACGCTCTCTTCCGCCCCGCCAGCGACATGCACACGGCAGACAGAAAGACTCTGGAGGACTACCTGTCGAAGCACTTTCGCTACTACACCATGAATAGCTGGAACCAGAGCACATCGTACGCAAACAACATCAAACTGTATAACCTCAATATCGCAGCCACCTATGGCGAAGACGCCAAGGACAAGGCATGGCGCATCGTATGCGACCCGGAACTTGACCGCACGGAACTTGACATAGCCATAGGCGACATCATGAGCGATTTCCAGGCCAACACAGGCTATGCCATGGGCATCAACGGACGTTCCGGAGGCTATATCGTCCTTTACGACACCACTCGTGACCCGTACACGAACGCAGTCAACGTTCTGTCTGGACGCGGCATCGACATGAACGCCGAGTTCCCCGTATGGGACATAGATTCCCTCAGGGAACGCGCCGAACTGGTCGCCGCATTCGATGAAGCGTGCGAACAGATTGTCGAAACATTCATGCAGTTTGTTCTCGACGCCGAAATCGTAGAGCAGACACGCACAATCGAAATCACGACCCGTCATCTCATGATGCCCGATAAGGAATAACAAACACAGGAGCAACCCAAAAATGAACACTAAGGAATCAAACGCCATCAATACTCTTGCCGAGCACACACGTGAGCTCTGTCTTCTCATCGACCTTGACGGAAAGGTGCTCGCCAAACAGCACATCGCCAACAAGTTCGAGAAGGCCACGGACGAAATCGCCATCGAAGCCCGGCACATGCGCGACCGCACCGATGAGCTTGCCAAGCGCATGCAGACCGGCGACTACGCGCCGAACGAGCCGGAATCCGTGTGGAAGCACGCGGAAAAGTTCGCGCAGCACGTCATGGACTACGAAAAGCTGCTGAACGCCACGCGCCGCAGCTACGACGGACCGGCAAAGGCCCATCTCGCAGGCTACCGCGGGGCATGGCAGTCCATGGCGCAGAGCCTTCGAAACGACGTCGAACAGCATGCCAAAGAGGTATAGAGATGACAGAGATATCAAAGATAATGACCATATCGACAGCGAACGTGTCTCCCGAGACACGCGAGAGGCTGGATGAAATCGTAAAGAATTATGCAGACGGCAGGGACCCGGAACCGGACCTGCTCGTCATCGCAAAACTCGGATACGGATGGTTCGTATTCGCGGACATAGAACCGCCGGAGCATACGCCAGAAGACCTCGCCATGTGCATGAACGCCGCAAGGCAGAACGGTTGCGAATGGCTGTGCCTCGACCGGGACGGCGAAGTCCTGGAAGGACTTCCCGCATACTGGGACGACCATCTGTGAGAAAGGAGGACAAATGCCAGCACAAGGACTGGACGCAGTGCGGGACCTGCACCTGCCACTGCATCAATACCAGATTTATGCCAAGAACTTCATGAAGACGCATCCGTATTGCGGACTGTTCCTCACCATGGGAGCAGGAAAGACGCTCACGACGCTCGCAGCACTCTATGAGATGAACCTGCCGGGCAACGTGCTCGTCATCGCCCCGAAGAACATCGCCCGCTCCACATGGCTTGACGAAATCGAGGCATGGCACATCCCGATTCGCACGAGGTCGTTCCTTGTCGACGAGAAAGGCAAGGCGCTTGGCAAGACCCGCCGCCTGAAGGCCTACGAGCAGGCCGCAAAGGACACGGCACAAGGCAAATACGCCATGTACTTCATCAACCGCGAGCTCGTATGCGACCTGGTGAAGAACTGCAAGTGGGTCTTTCCGATTGTCGTCATTGACGAAGCGCAGTCGTTCAAGACCTACAACACCGCACGATTCAAAGCCCTGAAGTCCGTACGCCCGAAAATCAGAAGACTCATCGAACTGACGGGCACGCCCGCACCGAACGGTCCGATGGACCTGTGGGCGGAAATCTACCTGCTCGACCAGGGACAGCGCCTCGGCAGGAGCATCACGGCGTACCGCAACACGTTCTTCAACTCGGAGCTCATCGTCAACGGACATCCCGTCAAATGGACGCCGAAACCGGGCGCAGAGGACGAAATCTACCGCCGCATCGGCGACCTCGTCATCTCGCTGAAGAACACCAAGCTGAAGCTTCCGGCACTGACGATGAACACCATCCGCGTGCACATGTCGCCGGAGGAGATGAAGCTGTATGACGACATGAAGCGCAACTTCGTGCTCACCGTCAAGGACGGCGACGACCAGCTTGACATCACGGCAGCCAACGCCGCCGTACTGTCGGCGAAGCTGTCGCAGATGGCCTCCGGCTCGCTCTACATCGACGACAGCCACAGGTTCAAGGTCATCCACAAGGCAAAGCTGGAACAGTGCGCCTACATGCTGAGAAACATCGACTCGCCGGTCATCATCGCCTATCACTTCCAGGCGGACCGCGAGATGCTAATGACCTATCTCACGTCCCTTGGCTTCGACCCCGTCACGTTCGACGGCTCGCCGGAGATGATTCACGCATGGAACCGCGGCGAAATCCCGATTCTGCTGCTGCAGCCTGCCTCGGCGGGCCACGGACTCAACCTGCAGAAAGGCGGTCATACCCTCATCTGGTACACCATCCCATGGTCGCTTGAGGAATATCAGCAGTGCAACGCACGACTCTACCGCCAGGGGCAGACGGAGCCCGTGACCATCCATCACCTGCTCACGGCCAAGACCATTGACGAGCACATCTTGAAGGCCATCAACAAGAAGGACATGACGCAGCAGGCGCTCATCGACGCCGTCAGGATGTCCATATAGAAAGCCATGTATGCAAGGAGGGAACAGCATGCATAAACGTATGAAATTCATTGCAACGCTCATGGTTGCCGCCACGATGACCGTCGGTCTCACGGCGTGCGGCAACATCAACAAGGTCTCGTCGGACGCCTTCACGAAGGCCGCTGACGGGCTCTCGCTCAAGACGGCCGACGTCACGGACGAGACACTCGATGCCATGGGCAATCAGATGGAGATGGACAACGTCACCATCGCATATCCGAAGGACGACAGCTACACCATCTACTTCTACGACTTCAAGAACGACAGTGACGCGAAGACGTCCTTCGACAACGTGAAGAACCAGGTGGACTCTGACAAGAAGGAGGCCGTCTCGGAATCCGGCACGAGTTCCGCTTCCGGCAACCACAGCAAGCTGTCCCAGACGTGCGACAGCGTATACTACAGATGCACACGCGTCGATGACACGCTGGCCTACGCTATCACGGACAAAGACCACAAGGATGACGTGAACCAGCTCTTTGACGCTATCGGATACTGATAGACAGAAACGACCTCGCGGGAACCCTATAAGTCCCACGAGGTCATTTTCCATTCAATGACCAAGGCGATTAAAGACAGCGCCTTCGGCGACATTTTTGCCACTTCAGGCACGGGCCTTGCCCGTGCGGGGGCAAAGGTGAAGGGAACCATACGGGTTCTCTAACAACATTAATCCTTAGAAGGAGGAACAGCATTATGATTAACAAATTGAAAGAGTGGGCCATCGCCCACAAGCAGGCGACAATTGGCATATGCGTTGCCGTGGCAGTCGTCATCGCCACCGGCATCGGCTATGCCGTCGTCAATCACAGCACCGAGCCTGATAGCACGGCATCCGCTCAGACTCAGGAGACTTCGGACGCCACCAGCGACGAGACCAACAATGACCCCGTCGCAGTCAAAATCGACCCCAAGGCCGATGACAGCTGGAAGGACGACAGCTC
>Ga0256406_1002083_pt1 | contig 29645 bp, 24 predicted proteins | sample RumenRJG_03DNA_FD_185986 | JGI IMG/M metagenome (GOLD analysis project Ga0256406, IMG submission 185986) | Bovine rumen microbial communities from Lethbridge, Alberta, Canada - RJG_03 | ecosystem: Host-associated > Mammals > Digestive system > Stomach > Rumen | place: Canada: Alberta | collected... | reverse complement strand
TTGTGTAGTTTTTTACCACATTGTTGCGTCATAGGGAATAAAAAGGTTTAACTTTGTGTGCACACACGGCGGGCACTCGAGGTTGTGACCGTAATTTTTAATTAACGACAAATTAAACAAACAATGGATTTTATCGAAGTAAGCGATGTAGTGAAGCAATATTCTGGGCACCTGGCACTCGACCACGTGAGCGTGCACGTGCCGCAGGGCTGCATCTACGGTCTGCTCGGTCCCAACGGTGCCGGCAAGACGACGCTCATACGCATCATCAACATGATCACGCGCCCCGACAGCGGCCAGGTGCTGCTCGACGGCAAGCCCCTCGAGCCTGCCGACGTGGCCCGCATAGGCTACCTGCCTGAGGAGCGCGGACTGTACAAGAAAATGAAGGTGGCCGACGAAATTGTGTACCTGGCTCGCCTCAAGGGGCTCGACAAGGCCACGGCCGTGCAGCGCACTCGCCAGTGGCTCGAGCGGTTCGGGCTCACCGACTGGGCCGGCAAGAAGGTGGAGTCGCTCTCCAAGGGCATGCAGCAGAAGGTGCAGTTCATTGCCACTGTGCTCCACGAGCCACGGCTGCTCATCTTCGACGAGCCTTTCTCGGGCTTCGACCCGGTCAACGCCGAGCAGCTCAAGCAGGAGATACTGCACCTGCAGCAAGAGGGTGCCACCATCCTGTTCTCGACCCACAACATGGAGAGTGTAGAAGAGGTGTGCCAGCGCATCACGCTCATCAACCACTCGCGCGTGGTGCTCGAGGGCGATGTGGAGGCCATCAAGCAACAGCACAAGCAAAACCTGTTTGAAATCACGCTCAGCAACCGCGGCACACTGCCCGCCTGCGAGCAGCTCTACGACATCGTCGAGAGCAAGCCCGGCACGGCACTGCTGCGCCTCAGGCACGGCGCGGGTCTGCACGACACCGTGGCCTGGCTCAACGACCATTGCCAGCTGGCCGGCTTCAACGAGCTGCTGCCCAGCATGAACGAAATCTTTATTGAAACTGTAAAAAATCTGAACTCATGAATAGACTTTCACTCATCATCAGGCGCGAATACATGAGCCTCGTGGCTCGCAAGTCGTTTATCGTCACTACACTGCTCATGCCGGTGCTCATGATTGCCTGCGTGCTCATTCCCATAGGCATATCGATGGCCAACGAGAAAACCACCGAGCGCACCACCATTGCCGTCATCGACGAGACACAGCAGCTGGCTGGCGTGATCAAGAGCAGCCCGCAATACAGCATCATGCCCCTGCAGGGCAAGCCGGGCACCACCCGTCCCAAGGAATTCCTGGCCCAGGCACCCGAAAGTGTTGAGGCCCTCGTGGTGATACCGCCCGACGTGCTCACCCGCCACCAGGTGAACCTGTACAGCAAGAAGGCCGTGAGCGGCGGCCTGGTGCAATATGTGACCCAGTGCCTCAACGACACGCTCACTGCGGTGAAGCTGCAGCAGCAAGGCATACCCAATCTCGATAAAATCGTGGCCCAGTCGCAAGTCGACGTTGGCGTCAACAGCATCAGGCTGGCTGCCGACGGCAGCCAGAGCTCCTCGTCGACCGACGTGGCCATGATCATAGGCGTGGTGCTGGCCTTTGTGACCTACATGTTTGTCATCATGTATGGCGCAACGATCATGAACAGCGTGGTCGAGGAGAAAACCAACCGCATCGTCGAGGTGGTGGTGAGCAGCTGCAAGCCCTTTGAGCTCATGATGGGCAAGATCATAGGCGTGGGCCTTGTGGGCCTCACCCAGTTTGCCTTGTGGGTGGCCATCCTTGCCGGCGTGGCAGGCATCGCCATGAGTGTGCTCAACATTCCCAGTACGGCAGTTGTGGCCGCAGTCGACCCCTCGGGTGCGCCCACCCTGGCCCTTGTGTTTGCCACTATCAAGAGCATCAACATAGGTCTCATTCTCGTGAGCTTTGTGGTCTACTTCATCGGGGGCTACCTGCTCTATGCCTCGCTCTTTGCCGCCTTTGGCTCGGCCGTTGACCAGGCCAGCGACGCCTCGCAATTCTCGGCCCCCATCATCATGATCATGGTCATTGCCCTCTATGCCAGCATAGGCTGCATGGAAAACCCCAACGGCTCGCTGGCCATGTGGTGCTCGCTCATCCCCTTCACCTCGCCGGTAGTCATGATGGTGCGTCTGCCCTTCGACGTGCCCGTGTGGCAGGTGGCACTGAGCATCGTGCTGCTCTTCGGCACAGCCGTGGCCATGGTGTGGCTCAGCGCCCGCATCTACCGCACTGGCATCCTGCTCTACGGCAAGAAACACAGCCTCAAGGAAATTGTGCGCTGGGTGAGGTGACATCTTCCCGTGGCGGCATTGTGTGGTGCCGCCACGGCGTGGAGGTATGTGATATTTTTCTGTTTTTTGGCCACTGTTTTCAAAAAATTATTACCTTTGCCACCCGAAAAAGGGAAATTCTAATAAAATCGAAAAAGATGAAGAAGATTACAATCATCGGTGCAGCCTGCTTGTGCATGCTCATGAGCGGCTGCGGAGCCCTGGGCACAACTGGCACCACCACGGGTTCGACCAGCAGCAGCAACGGCGGCGGCCTGCTGGGAAGTGTGCTGGGCGCGCTGGGAAGCGCCTCTACCGTCAACAGCCTTGCCAATCTGGTGATAGGCAGTGTGAAACTCAGCGAGAGCGACCTCTATGGCACTTGGAAATACCAGGAGCCGGCTTGCGCTTTCACCAGCGAGAACCTGCTGGCCAAGGCTGGCGGCGCTGTGGCTGCCGCACAAGTCAACGAGAAGCTGCTGCCTGCCTACAACCAGGTGGGCATCAAGAGCAGCAACACCTATTTTACCTTCAACAAGGACCACAGCTTCGAGGCCAAGGTCAACGGCATCCCGCTGAGCGGCTCGTGGACCTATGACCAGGCTACCAGTGCCGTGAAGATGAAAAGCTTGCTCATGAGCATGACCGGCTATGTAACCCGCACCACGAGCGGGCTGAGCTACACCTTCGAGTCGAAGAAGCTGCTCACCGTGCTCCAGACGCTCTCGAGCCTGAGCGGCAACTCCACGTTGCACACTGTGGGCAACCTGAGCAAGAACTACGAGGGCGTGCGCGTGGGCTTCGACATGAAGAAGTAGCCGCACGGCATGCAATCCTAACCACACACATCACCACCACATTACAGGCGCAAGGGCCTACACACGCGAGTGCAAAGGGTCCTTGCGCCTGCTTTTTTTGCACCCTCGGCCGGGGCGCAGGCCTCAAAAAAAATTAATCGAGGAAAAAACCTATTATTTCTACACAAACGTGGTTGCGGTCGATTGCATTTGTGCTGCAATGTGAATATGTTTTACATTTGCGTCGATAAAAACAAGAAGGTTATGAATATCACCCAAGCAATCATCGCTGTCGCCCTGCTGCTGCCGGCCCAAATCCAAGCAGCCGACACGCTGCAAACCACCGTGGCCGCCAAACCGGCGAGCTGGACGCTGCGCAGCTGCATCGACTATGCCAAGCAGAACAACGTGACAGTGAGGAAAAACAAAGTGAACGCTCAGAGCGCCCGCCTCGACTTGGCCAATGCCAAGGCCGGCCGCCTGCCCACCGTGTCGGCCTCCACAAGCCAGCAGGGCAGCTATGCCCCGTTTCGCAAGACTTCGGCCGTGGTCAATGGCAGCCAGGTGATGTCGACGGGAAGCAAGTGGACCTACAGCGGCAACTACGGCCTCGAGGCCTCGATGCCTGTCTTCGATGGCGGCACGACCAAAAACAACATCAAGCTGGCCGAAATCAACACTCAGATTGCCGACCTCACCGCCGATGCCTCGATGCTCACCATCGAGGAGCAAATTACCAACCTCTATGTGCAGATACTCTATGCCAAAGAGACGGTCAACGAGGACGAGGAGCAAATCAAGCTCTCGGAAACCAACCTGGCCCGCACCCAGGAGTTTTATCGCAATGGCTTGCTGGCCCAGGCCGACGTGAGCCAAATCGAGTCGCAGCTGGCTACCGACCGCTACCAGAAAGTGGCCGACGAGACCACCCTCAACCAGTACCGCCTCCAGCTCAAGCAGCTGCTCGAGATAAGCGACGACGAGAAGTTCGATATCGCCACGACAAGCATCGACGGCGATGTGCTGGCCATGTTGCCCGCCACGAGTCAGGTGTACAACACCGCTCTCGCGCTGCGCCCCGAGATACAGGCCGGCAAGCTGGCCATGCAGAAGAGCGACCTCGATGTGAAGATTGCCAAGGCTGCCTGGTACCCCACTGTGAGGCTCAATGCAGGCTTGAACGCGACCAACATGAGCGGCAACGGCAACTTGATGACACAGCTCAAGCAGAACTGGAACAACTTTGTGGGCGTGAGCGTGAGCATCCCCATCTACGACGGCGGCAAGACCAAAAACAATATTGCCAAGGCCCGGTTGGAGAAACAGAGCTACTATCTCGACCTGCTCGAGACGCAGAAGTCGTTGTGGAACACCATCGACACCTATCGCATGAACGCCTACAACGCCCAGCAGCGCTATGTGGCCGCCAAGGAGAATGCCAACTATGCCCGCACGAGCTATGAGCTCACCAGCGAGCAATACCGCCTGGGGCTGAAAAATATACTGGAGCTCACAACCGGCAAGACCAACCTGGCCACTGCCAACCAGAAAATGCTGCAGGCCAAGTACACCGAGCTGCTCAATGCCGCCATGCTGAAATACTACATGGGCGATACTATCAATCTATAAGGAGGCCGCACGGCACCAAGTGAAGAAACAAAAAAAGCACAAGATAATGGAAGAGAAAAAGAAAGCTACAATCAAGAAGGCAGTCGTCGTTGCAGTGGTGGCTCTCGCCGTCGTTGCAGTCGCCGCAGTGCTGCTGGGAGGCAAAAAAGACAAAAATGCAGTGCGCCTTGAGACCGCCAAGGTCGAGAAAGACAGCATCTCGGCCAGTGTCACCGCCACCGGTACCGTCGAGGCCGTGACCTCGGTCGATGTGGGTACCCAGGTGTCGGGCATCGTGACCAAGCTCTATGTCGACTACAACAGCGTGGTCAAGAAGGGGCAGGTGATTGCCGAGCTCGACAAGTCCAACCTGCAAAGCCAGCTCACCACGGCGCAGGAGAACCTGGGCAAGGCCCGTGCCGAGGTGCAGAGCCAGCAGGCCAACGTGAGGCAGCAGCGCGCCGCACTGCAGAGTGCACAGGCCAGCTTAAACTACCAGAAGAGCAACTACAACCGCTACTCCACACTCTACCACAAGGGGCTGGTGAGTGCCAACGACTATGAGAATGCCCGTCTCACCTATCAGCAGGCCGCCAAGCAGGTGGCTCAATGCCAGCAGCAGGTGGCCAGCGCCCAGACCCAGGTGGCCAGCGCCCAGACCCAGGTGGGCACTGCACAAGAAGGCGTGAAGCAGGCTCAGACCAACCTGGGCTACGCCACCATCACCGCTCCCATCGACGGCGTTGTCATCTCCAAGTCGGTCGAGGAAGGCCAGACCGTGGCCTCGGCCTACAGCACCCCCACGCTGGTCACCATTGCCAAGGACCTGCGCGACATGCAGGTGGTGGCCGACGTCGACGAGGCCGACATAGGCAACGTGAAAGAGGGACAGCGCTGCCAGTTTACCGTCGATGCCTTCCCCGACGACGTGTTTACCGGCACGGTCAAGCAAGTGCGCCAAAATGCCACCACAACCAACAATGTGGTGACCTACGAGGTCGTGATCACCGCCCCCAACCAAGACCTCAAGCTCAAGCCCGGCCTCACGGCCAACGTCACCATCTTCACCCTCGAGCGCGGCAACGTGACCTGCGTGCCCAGCAAGGCACTGCGTTTCACCCCCACACCCGAGGTTGTGGGCAAGAACTACAAGATAGGCACTGCCCGCGGCGAGCACGTGGTGTGGACCCTCGAGGGCAACAAGCTGGTGCCTCACAGTGTGGTAACAGGCACAAGCGACGGGTCGCACACCGAGATATTGAGCGGCATCGAGCTGGGTGCCACTGTAGTGGTCGATGTGGCCGCCGCCGAGCAGGACGACAACGACGAGAGCAGCGACGGCCAGGACAACGCCTCGCCCTTCCAGCCCAAGCGCCCTGGCAGCGACAAGAAGAAAACCTCGGGCGCCGGCTCCAAAGCCGCGTGAGGGCGACGTGGCAGTGTCAATACACACATATACGCACACACACATTAAAAATGTAGATATGACGCAAGAAGCAACAACCAAACCGGTAATCGAGCTCGACGGCCTGCGCCGCAACTTCAAGGTGGGCGGCGAGACGGTGCACGCGCTGCGCGGCGTGTCGTTCATCATTGGCGAGGGCGAGTTTGTGACCATCATGGGCACCTCGGGCTCGGGCAAGTCGACCCTGCTCAACATACTGGGATGCCTCGACAAGCCCACCAGCGGCGAGTACAAGCTCGACGGCGTGCCCGTGCGCACCATGAGCAAGAACCAGCTGGCCAGCCTGCGCAACCACAAGATAGGCTTTGTGTTTCAGAACTACAACCTGCTGCCCAAGACCACCGCTGTGCTCAACGTGGAGCTGCCGCTCATGTACAATGCACGGGTGAGCGCCCGCGAGCGCCGCGAGCGCGCCGTGGCCGCCCTCGAGCGCGTGGGCCTGGGCAACCGCCTGGAGCACATGAGCAACCAGATGAGCGGCGGCCAAATGCAGCGAGTGGCCATCGCCCGAGCCCTGGTCAACGACCCGGCCGTGGTGCTCGCCGACGAGGCCACCGGCAATCTCGACACCCGCACCTCGTTTGAGATACTGGTGCTCTTCCAGGAGCTGCACGCCGAGGGGCGCACCATCATCTTTGTGACCCACAACCCCGAGATAGCACAATACTCGAGCCGCAACATCATCCTGCGCGACGGCAAGATACGTGCCGATGTGGTCAACGACCACATCATGTCGGCCGCCGAGAAGCTGGCCACGCTGCCAGTCAACGACGACGACTGAGCACTCCACAGTTCCATTTTTTTACTCTCACGACAACAATGAATTTTTTCAATCTATTCAGAATAGCGCTCAAGGCCATCGCGGCCAACAAGATGCGGTCGTTTCTCACCATGCTGGGCATCATCATCGGCGTGGGCTCGGTCATCACCATGCTGGCCATAGGCCAGGGCTCCAAGGTGAGCATCCAGAAGCAGATCGCCGAGATGGGCTCCAACATGATCATGATACACCCTGGCGAGGACAAGGGCCCCGGCGGCGCACGCCAGAGTGCCGACGACATGCAGACCCTCACCCTGCAAGACTACCAGAATATCGTCGACCAGAACAAGTATCTGGCAGCCGTGAGCCCCAACGTGAGTGCCAGCGGCCAGGTCATCTTCGGCAACAACAACTACCAGACGAGCGTGACCGGTGTGAGCCGCGACTACCTGGAAATACGCCAGCTCACGGTCGAGCAGGGCGACATGTTTACCGATGCCGACATCAAGTCGAGCGCCAAGGTGTGCGTCATCGGGCAGACCATTGTCGACAACCTCTTTGCCCAGGGTGCCGACCCCATAGGGCAGGTCATCAGGTTCGACAAGATCCCCATGCGCGTGGTGGGCGTGCTCAAGAAAAGGGGCTACAACTCGATGGGCATGGACCAGGACGACATCATCCTGGCACCCTACACCACCGTGATGAAGCGCATGCTGGCCCAGACCTACCTCTCGGGCATCTATGCCAGCGCCATCAAGGAGAGCATGACCGACCTGGCCATTGCCGACATTACATCGATACTGCGAGCCGACCACAAGCTCAAGGCCGATGCCGACGACGACTTCAACATACGCTCGCAAGAGGAGATGAGCCAAATGATGAACTCCACCACGAGCATGATGACCACACTGCTGGCCGCCGTGGCCGGCATCGCCCTGGTGGTGGGCGGCATTGGCATCATGAACATCATGTATGTGTCGGTCACCGAGCGCACCCGCGAGATAGGCTTGCGCATGAGTGTGGGGGCCCGGGGCGTCGACATCCTGGCCCAGTTTCTCATCGAGTCGGTGCTCATCAGCATCACCGGCGGCCTCATCGGCGTGGTGATGGGCGTGGGGGCTGCCGTGGCGGTGAAAACCATTGTTCACTGGCCCATCAGCATCGAGCCGTGGACCATTGTGCTCTCGTTCACCGTGTGCACCTTCATAGGGGTGTTCTTCGGGTGGTATCCTGCCAAAAAAGCTGCCAATCTCGACCCCATCGAGGCCATACGCTACGAGTAGCTGTGGGTAAAAAAGTTGATGCTCACCCGCTGAATATCAACTAAAAAATATTAACTTTGCAATGAGCGATAACGACCGAAAAACAATGAAGCGTAGAGAACTGCTTATACACATCTTGTGCTGGGGCATCGTCTTGTTTTTGCCCCTGGTGTTCTTTCGCCCCAACGACACCTGGGAGTTGCGCATGAGCCACTGGTTTCGCTCCCTGGGCGGCACGCTGAGCTACATGATCATTTTCTATGCCAACTATGTGTGGCTGGTGCCAAAGCTCTACTTCAAGCACCAGCGCGGCCTCTATGTCGTGGCCAACTTGATTCTTGTTGCTCTGGTCATAGGCTTGTCGGTGGGATGGTGGCAGGTGCTGGGCCGCATCCTGCCCGACGAGATGCCCAGCCAGTTCATGTCGCACCGGCCACGCCGCCACATGGGGCCTCCCATGTGGAACATGCTGTTTCAAAGTGCCCTCATGGCTGTGCTGGTGGCTGCACTGGCCCTGGCTGTGAGCATGGGCCAGCGGTGGCAGCACATCGAGGAGACACGTCGCGAGGCCGAGAAGGCCAAGAGCGAGGCCGAGTTGAGCAACCTGCGCAACCAGCTCAACCCTCACTTCCTGCTCAACACGCTCAACAACATTTATGCGCTCATTGCCTTTGCCCCCGAGAAGGCTCAAACGGCCGTCGAGCAGCTGAGCAAGCTGCTGCGGCACGTGCTCTACGAGAACGAGCAGAATTATGTGCCACTCTACAAGGAGGTGGCGTTTATGAAAAACTATATCGAGCTCATGCGCATCCGCGTGACCAGCAATGTGAAGGTCGACACCGATATCACCATCGCCGACGACGATGCCACCCCCATAGCCCCGCTCATCTTCATCTCGCTCATCGAGAATGCCTTCAAGCACGGCATCTCGCCCAACGGCCACGACTTCATCTGTGTGAAGATGAGTCACGACAACAACACCATCACCTGCGAGATAAGCAACAGCAACTGGCCCAAGCGCGCCAACGACAAGAGCGGCTCGGGCATAGGGCTGCAGCAGGTGCAGAAGCGTCTCGACCTCATGTATCCCGGCCAGTACTCCTGGCACAAGGGCACAACAAGCGACAACACCGAGTATTACAGCAACATAACAATATATCGACATGACTCTCAATTGCGCAATAGTTGACGATGAGCCCCTGGCAGTGGAACTGCTGGTGAGCTATGTGGCCAAGATCCCGTTTATGAACCTGGCTGGCAAGTACTCCAACGCCATCGATGCGATGAAGGGCTTGAGCGAGCATCCCGTCGACGTGATCTTTCTCGACATCCAGATGCCCGACCTCAACGGCCTGGAGCTGTCTAAGATGCTGCCCGCCACCACGCGCATCGTCTTCACCACAGCCTTCCAGCAATATGCGGTCGACAGCTACCGCCTCAACGCGCTCGATTTCTTGATGAAGCCCATATCCTATGTCGACTTTCTCGAAGCCTGCAGCAAGGCCTTGCAGTGGTTCAAGCTCACTCGCCACACCGAGAAAACCGACAAGCAAGAGGAAATGAAGAGCATCTTTGTCAAGAGCGAGTACAAGCTGCTGCAGATCGACCTCGACAAGATAAAATACATCGAGGGCCTGAAGGACTATGTGAAAATCTATACCGAAGACTCGCCACACCCCATACTCTCGCTCATGAACATGAAGGCCATGGAGCAGTTGCTGCCCTCGTCACGGTTTATACGCGTGCACCGCTCCTTCATTGTGCAGAAGAGCAAAATACGCGAGATCGACCGCAACCGCATTGTCTTTGGCGACGTCTACATCCCCATAGGCGACAGCTACAAGCAGGCCTTCCTCGACTTCATCCAGAAGTGAGCCCCAGGTCACGCGAAAAATAAAGGTGGCCTCAAGTGTTGTTTTTTATGAGATATATGTTTACTTTTGGCGCCGCAAGTTGTGCAAGCAGCCAAAATAGAAATAAACACATATATATATCAACTTAACACTTGTATTGAGTTATGAAATATTTCATTGTGAAAGATGGCACGCGGCAAGGTCCCTACACCGTCGAGGAACTTGCCATGCAGCGCTTGAGCCCCGACACGCTGGTATGGACCCGTGGCATGCCCGACTGGGCCGAAGCCCAAACGGTGCCCGAGCTCTCGGGCGCTATCGACCATGACGTGCCCGACGTTCCCGGTGCCGACACTCAGCAAGCCCCCATAGGCGAGATGGCCCCGCCGCCGCTGCCTGGCGACGACGAGATGCAGCCGCAACAGCCCTACAGTGGCGCGCAGCAGCAACAGTATGGCGGCATGCAGCCTGAGCCCACAACCCCCGTCAACGGCAATTACATGCAGGCCGCCGAGCCCAAGAAGAAAAGCTCGCGCGGGTGGATTGTTGCCCTCGTGGCGCTGGTTGTGCTGGCTGTGCTCGTGATCAGCAAGCCCAACCGCAGCTCTCACCTTGATGCGATAGACCGTGCCTGCTACGACTACTTGAGCGAGAGTGTCGACAGCAGCATCGTGGGTGGCATCCCCGTCATGAGCGACGGCGTGAAGAACCTTGCCGGCAGCTTCATTGGCGAGGTGGTGGAGCAGCATTTTGAGCTCCACGATCGGCTGTTGTGGAATGTGGGCAAGTTCACCTATGGCGGCAAGGAGAAAACCGTGAGCGTGGGCATCCTGGGGCACGTGTTCACCTTCGACAAAGACGATGTGGCACAAGCCGTGCGCAAGTATGCCGAGGAGCATCGCAGCACCACCGCCACCGACGCCGCCAGCGACGCTGCCGTGCAGGCCATGAAGGGCGCTGTCGATGCAGCCCGCCAGGCTGTCGACGCTGTGGTGTCGCGGGTCGACTCGTCGCAGGTCACCCAGAAGCTCGACTCGGCAGCCAACCAGGCTGTCGACAAGGCGGCCTCCAAAGCCGCCGACGAGGCCAAGCAGGCCGCCGAGGGTATTGTCGACAAGATTATCGATGAGATTGAAAACCTCTTAGGCAATGGAAACGACAAGTAGCAACAACCGCCTGGCGTGGATAGCTGCACTGCTGTGCTGCCTCATCGTGCTGGCCACCTTGTGCCTCTCACGCCCCAGCCGCAACGAGCAGCTCGAGGCCGTGAACCAGGCCGGCCGCGCCTATGTGAGCGCCCGCATCGACAGCCTGGGCCTCGACAGTGTGCCCGTCATGGGCAACATCATGAGCGAGGGCGCCAAGTGGATAGGCAACGAGGCCATGCAAAGCTACCTCGACAGCAACTTCACCTTCCACGACTACTACTTGTGGACCACCGGCACCCTCACGCTGCGCAACGGGCAGCAACGCCGCGTGGCCGTGGGCCTGCTTGGGCACACCTGGGTGAGCGACAAGGCCGAGATAGGCACCGCCATGGTCGAGGCCATGCAAGAGAGTGCCGGCAACGAGCTGCGAGGCATAGTGAGCACCCTGCTCCGGGCCCTCCTCCTGCAGCCCTGACCCAGAGGCGGGGGCGCTTTGTGCACCCGTCATCGGGCCGCTACACGGGCTGGAACTGTTCAGCGCAGTTCCAGCCCGTGTGTGTTTTTTTGGGGTTGTGCTGTGTAAAAAACTATAAGGAAATGTGGGAATGCAGCAACATTTTCTTATCTTTGCGATGTCTCATCACCCTATTTGAGCATTATCCCTTTGACAACAATGCAGCAGATCGGGAATGCCTTCTGCTCGAGAGAATAAACCAAAGTTAAATCAAAAAAATCAAACTGCATGATGAAAAAACAAACCCTGATTTCACTACTGCTGGTGTCGCTGTGCTGCTTGAGTGCACACAGCCAGGCTACACGCAACCCGCTGGCGGCGGTGGCCGAGTACAACCTCATGGCCGACGGCACCTTTGCCACAGGCGACAAGCTGGCTCCCCAGGGCGCCTACTTCAAGTGGGCCGACCTGCCCAACGTGACTGTGCCCGCGGGCTACCACATCCCCACCCAGGAAGAGCTGCTTGTGATCTCGGGCATCTACCCGCCCGACCAAACCAGCAAGAGCCCTTATCCCGACCTGAGCTACCGCATCGATCGCACGGGCGAGGAGACCGTGACCCTCGACGGCACTACCATGACGCTCAACGCCCACTACTATGGCACGGGCGACTATGCTTGCTATGCCCTGCGCTTCATGGGCGGCGACAACAAGTATCTCTCGGCCTATCGCTGGGAACCTGTGTTTACCGACGACGATACCGACCAAACCAAAATCAAGGGGCTCAAGGTCACCTGCCGCCTGCTGGGGGCAGCCGGAGCCGGTCTCGACGTGAAGGAGCTGGCCAAGAGCGACTACTGGACCACTGGCAACCAGGCCGATGTGGTGCGTTACTTCCCGGCCAGCGGCTATGGCAACTACACCGACGACGGCACCGTGATGGACGTGAACTCGCGTGGCCGCTACTGGTCGACCACACCCCGCAACGAGACGGCGACCGGCGCCTGGGGCTTCGGCTTTGACGCCGACTTTGTGATGGTCTATCCCTGGGTGGCTACCTCGCGCTACTGCCTGCGCTGCTTCAAGGACTACACCGCCGTGCCCGACACCACGGTCACCGATGCCCCCATTGCCCTGGAGTTTGACAAGGAGAACCTCGATGTGTACATGACGATGACCGGTCCTGCAACCGCACAAGTGGACTTCGGCGACGGGCAGCGCACCACCGTCGACCTCACGCAAAGCCAAGGCGTGATTGCCGGCACCGTCAAGGGCTCGAAACTTGCTGTCTATGCCCAGGGAGTGACCGGCTTCAAGGCCACAAGCCAGAAGATAAAAACGGCTAAAATCGCCTCTATGCCCATGCTCGAAGACCTGCAGCTGGGCTTCAACAAGATTTCGGAGATATCGCTTGGCGACATGCCCAAGCTCACGACCCTCAACCTGGTGAACAACCGCATCACGGCCATCGACCTGAGCAAGTGCCCCAAGTTGCACTATGTGTCGCTGGGCAAGAACTACGGCCTCGCACAGCTCAAGCTCGACGGCCTGAGCCAGCTCACCGACCTGCACGTGGGCTCCACCCAGCTCACCAGCCTCGACCTGACCCCCACGCCCAACCTTGCCGTGCTCGACGTGGCCAGCGCCAAGGGCATCGCCAGTCTCGACTTGAGCAAGGTGCCCGGCCTTGTCGAGCTGTTTGCCAGCCAGACCAATCTCGCCCAGCTCGACATCACGCACAACCCGCAATTGCGCCGCATCAACGTGGCCGGCAGCTCCTCGCTCACGAGCATCACCTTCTCCTCGCTCAAGGCCCTGCAAGGCTGCTTCCTGTCGAAGACTGCACTGCCCAAGGTCCAGCTCGATGCCCTGCTGGCCGCGCTGCCCGACGTGAACAACTTGAACGTTCTGGCCGAGGAGCGCTTGTGGAAGAAGCAACTTGAGGTGGCCGACATCCCCGACGTCAAGGCCCAGCTTGTCGACCTCTCGGGAGCAAAAGCCAAGGGGTGGAAGATCGACGAGTACAACGAGGCTTGGTCGGTAGCCCCCGCCAGCCCCTGCCTCGCCATGACTACCGGCATTCCCGTGGGCGACCAAATCGCATTCAAGGTCGAGAACTACTACGACCCCTTCTGGGTAGACTGGGGCAACTGGTGGAGCAGCTTTGTGCAGGCCAAGCCCTACACGGTGAAGCATGCCGTGCGCCAGAGCGACATCGCCTACTACTCGCGTGGCCTCATGACGCTCGACTGCAGCGGCCAGCAGCTCACCCGCCTGTCGCTGCCCGACAACGACCAGACCTATAGCGTCGATGCCTCGGGCAATGAGCTCACTGAGTTCTCGATCGCACCTGTCAACTCGCTCGTGACCATCGACCTGCGCAACAACAAGCTCGATGCCGAGACGCTCAACGCCGTGTTTGCCAACCTGAGAAACCTGGCCGATATCGTCTACCCCTTCAAAACGGCCAGCCAAGACAACTTCCCCGAGAGTGAGAACTATGGCAAGATCTTCGTCGAGGGCAATCCTGGCGCTTCCAGCTGCAACGTTGCCGCCGCCACTGCCAAGGGCTATGTGGTCGACGTCGTGCCCTCGGCCGTGACGCAAGTGAGCAGCCACGCCCAGTTGCGCATCGCCTACAATCCTGCCACAGGCACTGTCGACATTGCCGGCCTTGAGGCCGGGCAGCCTGTCGACATCTACAACATGTGGGGCGGCAACGTGCTACACGCCCAGGCTACTGCCTCGGCGGCAACGCAGCACATCGACGTCACTGGCCTTGCTCCGGGCGTCTACATCGTGACCGCTGCCGGCCGCTCTCTCAAGCTCGCCCTCAAGTAAACCCGTCAAGCCCGCACATCAGCCTACCACCGGGGAGGTGCGCCGCACATTGCGGCGCACCTCCCCATTAGTTGCTCTCACATTTTGCCTTCAGGCCTTGCGCTCTTGGGAAAGCTTCTTGTAGACCGATGGCGTCACACCCACTGCTTTTTTAAAGGCGTTAACAAATCCATTGGCTGAGGCAAAACCCACTGCCGAGGCAATAGCTGCTATTGTGAGATTGCCGCAGCCTTGCTTGTCGGCGAGCATGTGGCTTGCCTCTCTTATACGATATTCGTTGAGAAAAGTCCTGAAATTTTTGCCGTAGGTAAAGTTGATTACTGCCGATACATATTTGGTGTTGCTGTTCACCATCTTGGCCAGTGCTGCCAGGTTGAACTCGGGATTGGCTACTACATCGATGCGATCCATTATCGAGAGTATGTCCTTCAGTAACTCGGCTTGTCGATTCTCATCGATGCTCTCTCTGGCTTCGACTGCTTTCGCGCAATGTGATGGCTCGTTGCTGCGTGAGGCTGTGTCCAGTTCCAGCTGCTTTAGCTTTAAAGCATAGTCTTCACGCAGGCGGCGGCTCTCGTCGTTCTGGCGTATCAAGTCTTCGTTTTTCCTCACAAGCAAGCGCTGTGCCTGTCGCAGGCGACGAGTGTAGTGGTAGATGACTGCAAGCATCACTATCGCCACACCCACAGCAAGCAGCAGCCACTTGATCGTTGATTCCAACGTGCTGATGTGCTCTTCGTTGGCGTGGTTCTCATATTGGAACAATGCGTCTTTGGCATCGTTGAATTGCCGCTGGTTGAATACTGAGTCGCTCAAGGCCAAGTACAGCGACTGGTAGTGCTGCGCACTGTCGGCCCTGTGCATGTCAGTATAGATCTTGGAAAGACCGAGATAGGCGGTGTTCAGCTGTTCGAGGTAACGGCCACGTGTAGCCATGCCTACGACTTCGCGGTAGCAGCTTGCAGCTTGTGGCAGGTGTTGCATCGCCTGCCAGGTGGTTGCAATTTCCAGATGGGCCTCGCTCTGAAAATTAGGATCAAGCCTGTGAAATCGTGCCAGATCGGCTGCCTGTTGCAGGTAGTAGAGAGCCCCCTTGTAGTTTTTCTCGGTTCGGGCGATGATACCCTGGTTGACCAGGACTTTGAAATGTTGCTCGCGTTGGTCGGCCAGGGGAAATTTTATTTCCTCGTTTAGATACTTTCTGGCACTGGCTGTGTCGCCGAGACGGCAATACATTTTCACGAGATTGATGGCCACGACGCTCAGTGTACTGTGTCTGTGATGCTGCAGTGCAATCGAGAAAGCTTGTTCAAAATAGTAGATTGCACGCTCGTAGTCGTTGAAAATGGCATACACGGCCCCTATGTTTGACATGCTTGTGCATTCCACTTTGGTGTTTTTGCAACGCCTGGCCATCTCGATGGCCAGTGTGTAGAAGCGCAATGCCTCGATATAACGGCCAGCCAGCATGCAGCAGTTTCCGCCTCGCTGCAGTCCCTCGCTCAGCTTCTCTTGGGCGCAGCCCGACTCGTACATCGCCAAAAGGCGTCCGTAGGTGTTGATGGCTTGGGTGAGGTTGCCGCTGCGCTGCAGGTGATCGGCCAGGCCGATGACGTTGTCGACCCCAGAGGCCTGCAAACACATAGGCGCGCCTGTCAGCAACAACCATAATAAAATGACTGAGTAAAAACGACACATTGCTACTTGATTCGAAAAAAACACATATGAATGATGGTACAAAGATATAATTTTTGTCACACTTGATGAAAATCATTGCAGCTACATGGCAAAATTAATGTTTCATGCAGTCAAACTTGCCAATTTTCTTGAAAATGGGCACATCGGTATTGTTTTTGCTTTGAAAAACAAAAGGACGTCAATACTTTTGCCTTTGAGACTTAGTTTCTTTCAATTTTCTTCCGTCTAATTTCTATTTTGTAAAAATGAAGAACGAAAAGCTAAAACAATCTTTTATGCGCGCCACAGGAGCCGTGTGTGCTCTTCTGGTGCTTGCCTGTGTGTGTCTTGAAGCGCAGGCCTCTCCTCTTGTAGTGACAGTGAGCAAAGCAGGAACGTTGAGTGCGCTTATAGGCCCCGAAAAGAAGAACACAACAACCCAATTGAAGGTTGACGGACCCATCAACGGTACCGACGTCCTTTACTTGCGAGAGATGCTGGGCAGGGGGCAATATGGTGAAAAAACTGAGGGTCAGCTACGCGACCTTGACTTGAGCGAGGCCCGCATCGTGGCAGGTGGCGATTCCTATATCTACTACAACTCCTTTACGGCAGATGATGTGGTGGGCGAAAACATGTTTGGAGAGTGCGACCAGCTGGAAAGAATCGTGTTGCCGGCTGGCACTAAGCAGATAGGACGTTCCGCGTTTTATCGTTGCTCCAAGCTGGGAGGCATTACGATTCCCGACAGTGTGGAATCGATAGGAGAGAATTGCTTCTTCTGCGACAGCGCGCTGGAAAGTATCAGCATTCCAAGCGGTGTGCAAGAAATAGGCTTGTCGCCACTGGCTGGCTGTGTGTCGCTCAAAAGCATCGCCGTCGACCCTGCCAATACCCACTATTGCGCTGTCGACGGGGCCCTGCTCAACAAGGCGAAGACTGAGTTTGTCAACGTGCCCTGTGGCAGGACAGGCGACTTCGTTGTGCCATCTACAGTGACCTTTATTGCCGATGGAGCTTTCAACCAGTGCATGCTCAGCAAGATAACACTGCCTGCGAGTGTCGACAGCCTGGGTGAGGCTGCATTCTCCAACAGCCCGTTGCTCAAGTCGATCAACATCCCCGACAAAGTGAAGGAACTGCCCTATGGCACTTTTTTGTGGTGTGAGTCACTCGCCGACGTCACATTCGGCAGCTCGCTCAAGACCATTGACGAGATGGCCTTTGTAGCATGCAATGCACTGCAATCAATCACAATTCCCAATTCGGTCAAGAACATAGGCAGCCGCGTCTTCTCCAACTGTGCCAGTCTGGCAACCGTCAATTTAGGCGCTGGAGTTGAAAGCCTGGGACAAGATGTCTTCATTAGTTGCAAAAAACTGAAAGAAATCAATGTCGATGGCAACAATTCCACCTATAGCTCAATCGATGGTGTGTTGTGCGACAAGTCACAGCACACGTTGCTCAAGTGCCCCGAGGGAAGGGAGGGTAGCTATAGTGTGCCTGCATCGGTGCAAAAGATTGACGAGGAAGCCTTCACCCGTTGCACCTATCTCACCTCGGTTGAAATGGGCGACAACGTGAGCACAATCATGCCCAGCGCTTTCGACGGCTGCAAGGGTCTTACGTCGGCCAAGTTGAGCAATACGCTCACACAGGTGTCAGAATATGCTTTCTCTGGCTGCGAGTCGCTCAAGTCTATTGACTTGGGCTCGGGGGTGAAGACTATTGCAAACGGTGCGTTTTCGGGCTGCAAAGCGCTGCCTTATGTACAGTTTCCTGCCTCGCTCGAGACGATAGGTACTAGCGCTTTTGACTACTGCACGGGGCTCACAAGCCTGCGTTGCCTGGGTGAGACCCCTGCCGCATGCAAGAGTTGCGACGACTCGTTTTACAAGGTCGACCCTAAAGCTGTGACAGTGTATGTGCCCCTCAACGCTGTGGAGGCCTACAAAGCAGCCGATGCTTGGAAAGAATTCAATATTGTGGGAGAAAACTACACAGGTGTCAGCCGTGTTGATGTTGAACCCAGCTGGCAACTTGTCGACGTGTATGACCTGAATGGCCGACTGATTGCCAGCAGGGTCAACCGTAACAGTCTGATTCTGGATAATAGGGTCTGCATTCTCAAGGATGTGGCCACTGGTGCAACCCAAAAGGTCGTTTTCCCATAACCACAACGTGGCAGTGAGTGCCACAATCATGCGACCTATGATGGTGGCGGCAGGCGCAATGCCTTTGCCGCCACTTTTGCTTTGTTTTGCCTGTTAGGGGTGAAGTGGAACAGTGAAAATTGAGTAAATGCGCCCAAACTACCTGCCTGTGCAGCCTTGAATACAGTTTTTTTTGTCGGTTGTGTGAAAAAAGTTGGAAAAAGTTATGGTGCATTCAATAAAATTGTGTAATTTTGTCACCGCTTAAAGGCAACATAGGGGCGTAGCCCAGCTGGTTCAGAGCGCTGCAGTCACATTGCAGAGGTCATCGGTTCGAACCCGATCGTCCCTACTTGTCAAGAGAAAGAGCAACCCGCACTTGCAGGCTGCTCTTTTTTCATGTCTTTTTGCTGTTGATGCCGCGTGCCGCTACTTGAGGCGGTCTTTGATTTCGCGTATTCCGTTCCAGGCGGCACGGTCGAAGCGGCCCTTGTAGCTCATGATCACATAGCCTATTTTGTCCTTGATGATCTGGTCGATGGTGCGCTGCGGGAACTTGTCGCTCACAGCGGCGCCCGGGGCGATGCCCACCTGGAAGGCTTGCGGGGTGCGCTGGATGAAGAGCACCACGCTGCTGTCGCCCAGCTCCCACTTGCTGGCGATGGCTGCTGCATAGGCCTGAGCGCCCATGTTGCCGAGGTCTTGGGTGGTGGTGACTACATAAATTTTGTAGGGCGACGTGGAGGCGTAGGACTTGAGCGAGTCTTCCATCCAGCGGGCCGAGATGGTGTCGGTGGCATCTTCCTTGATGATGCCGGCCATGTCGTTGAGATAGGCCTTGGGGCTGGGGCGGTCGGGCACGTTGCTGGTGTCGGTCTGTTTGCCGCCGCAGGCGACCAGTGCAAGCGCTGCCGTGAGGCCGAGCACAACGGCAGCCAGGGTTGAACGTAGATTTTTCATAATTGTGTCGTTATTTATATAAGAAAAAATGGGTGTAGTATTGTTGTGGCCGCACTGTGCACAGGTGCGACGATATTGCAAATATAAGCAATTGTGGGCGATGTGTGCAAGTGCCGTTGGCAATTTTTAGCCTCTGCCGTGCCTTGTGTGGGTGTTTTGGCAGGCAAGCGTCAGCGACGCGGCATGAACTTGCGGTCGTCGATGGGGAAGATGCCCTGCACGTGATTGATCTTGTAGTGCCGCTGCTTGTCGTAGTACTCATAGCCCTCGCCCTCGATCACGCGCCCCTGGCCCTCGATGCGAATGAAGGAGTCGCTGTGGGTGAGAGCCTGGGTGGTCTCGTAGTACATCTGGTTGGTGAGTATTTTGTCGCCCGTGGTGCGCGTGATGCGCACGTTGTCCTTGCAGTTCACCTGGCGGCTGTTTTCGTCATAGTACATGCGGTCGCACAGCACCTTGTCGCCGTTGCGCATGGTGAGGCGCACGTTGCCCACGGCGCTCCACACCTTGGAGCCCATGTTGTAGTAGGCCGAGTCGCATATGAGCGATGCCACCTGCCTGAACTTGTCGTCGAGCTCGTCGGCCTGCACGCCGTTGGGAAACGACCAGTGCGGCGTTGAGGCCTCGCTGTAGATTTGCCACATCTTGGTGACGATGCGGTAGCGGGTGCGTCCCGAGTCGCTGATGATGGTGTTCACGTCGTGGCTTTCCATGGTGGGCACGCGCTCGGGATCGGTGTCATGCTTCACCACGGCTGTCTTGTCGTCGTTGCACGACGAGAGCAAGCCCGCTGCCGTGATGACCAGGGCGGCAACGGCGAGCAGGCTGTGGCGGTGCGCCCGGCCTGCTATCGACAGCCTTGTGGCGGCGTGTGCGATCAACGTATCTTGTTTTTCCAGAACCACATCTCGTTGAAGTTGACACTCAGGGTCACATTCAGGTAGTTCTCCTTGATGAGCATGGCGGGCGAGCTGTAGCGGTGCCGCCACTCCACGCCCAGGTTGATCACCGTCTTGCTGCCCAGGGCGGGCAGGCCCACGCCGGCGCTCACGCCGTAGTCGCGCACGTTGTTGCCGCCCACGTTCTGATAGTCGTGGTTGTAGAACGCGCCCACGCGATAGGCGGTGCGCTTGAGGTAGCTGCCGCGGTAGTTGGGCACATATTGCAGGCCGGCGGCCACTTTCCAGCGGTTGTCAAACTTGAAGGTGCTCGACTCGAAGCCCTCGAGCGGGGTGTACTTGGCCTTGGACCAGTCTTGATAGGTGAAGTCGATTTCGCCCATGAGCTTGTTGCCGTGCCTGTAGCTCACGCCCACGCCATAGGTGTTGGGCAGCTGGTACTTGCCGCCCATCTTGGTGTAGCCCACGGTGTCGAGCTTGCTGTCGCCGCTCACGTCGTAGTAGGTGCCCCAGGTGTGCCCGTGCAGCGACTTGCGGGGCGAGTAGGTGAGACCCACCACCACGCGGTCGCGGCGGTTGAGCTCAAGGCTGTATTGCACGCCCAGGTGCACGTTCCAGTCGCGCACTTCCATCACGCGGTCGTAGAGGCTGGTCGTGGTGCTGTAGATGTAGGTGTAGTTGTCGATTGTGCCAAACATATAGGAGAAGTTGGCGCCCAGGCTCAAGTGCTTCACTGGCTCCCAGCCGGCACCCAGGTAGAGCTCGCTTATCGAGCCCTCGCCTATGCGCGACTCGCTGCCGCCGTTCAGGTTGTTGCCAAAGCTGTAGCCCACGCTCGAGAAGGGCACCACGCCGAAGGAGCCGCCCAGGTTCTTGGCTATCTTGAAGCCGCTGGTGATGTAGTCGAGACCGCCCCCGAAGCTGTAGCCGCTCTTGCCGTTTTCCTTCGACCACACGTTGGTGAGGTCGATGCCCACGTTCCACAAGAAGGTGAGCGAGTCGGTGTGAGCATAGCTTGCAGGATTCATTGTGTTCACTTGCCGGCTGTCCTGGCCGGCATAGCCCACGCCGCCCATCTGGCGCTGGGCGCCTGTGGCGTTCTCGCCAAGTATGCCGTAGCCCAGGCGCGAGTAGGGCGTGACCGAGGTCTGTGCTCCTGCGTGCCAGCTGCCTGCAAGGGCCAGCAAGGCGATGATGAAGTATCTATATGTTTTCATATTGTGGCAAAATTAATAAATAGTGCTCAATAAACCGTTGTTTTCCACATTTTTTAGCACTTTGGCTCAGCCTTGCTTGCGGCTGCTGTGCTCTTGCGACGATTTTTTCTCTTTTTTCAGCACATACTCGTAGGTGATCGAGGCGTAGATTTGTATCACGGCGCCTGCCAGCAAGAAGGCCAGCCAGTCGCGGCGGTCGTAGGTGGCTGTCGAGGAGAATGCCGGCCACAGCAGGAAAAAGGCCGACACGCAGTAGCACAGGGCCGAGGCCTTGCCCATGCGCACGAGGCGCCTGAGACGCACGTTGCTACCGTTGTATCGCTCGGTGAGCCGCTCGGCCAGGGCGAGCACAGCCCCGAAGGCATAGGCCCATCTTATGTAGTTCATTCTTGCCGGGTCCCACTCGGTGAGAATGGGCACTGCGGCACACACCAGCAGGATGAGCATGGCCACGGTGAGCATCAGGTTTTGGGTGATCTGCTTTTTTTCTTCAGTCATGTAATTTTGTGATGATTATGTGTGAATGAGTGTCGACACCATGCCGGAGAGGCGCAAGCTACGGAATATCGGTGATATACACGTCTTCGCTCTCGCGCTTCATGCCGTATTTCTCGCGCGAGATGCGCTCGAGCTTGGCACGGTTGGTGTGCAGCTCCTGTATCTTGGCATCGTAGATGGCCGCCGAGTCCTCGTTGGCCTTGATCTCGGTCTTGAGTTGATTGATCTGCTGCTTGTAGCGGTAGATCTTGACATAGTTGTTGTCGCCGAAGAAGAGCAACGTGAGAATGAAGGCAGCAAAGACGACAAACGGGATGCTCAGCCACCTGGGTATCCACTTGGGTCGACGATATTCCTTGCCGAAAACGATCATTGTCTCTCTCTGTCTGTCTGTGTCTTGTTGCTTGTGCAAGCTGTGCCTTTTCTTATTGGAAGGTCAAAGTTATAGCTAAAAAATCAAATAGGCACGCTTTTCACAATATTTAATCCTTGAGTTCACTTCAGCAGGCCTGGCCTGAGACGCCGGGTGCGCTCCAGGGCCTGCTGCATCTTCCAGTCGACGATCTTGGCCTCGTTGCCGCTCAGCAGCACCTCGGGCACCGTCCAGCCGTTGAACTCGGCCGGCCGTGTGTAGACGGGTGCCTCGAGCAGGCCGTCTTGGAAGGAGTCGCTCAGCGCGCTCTGCTCGTCGCCTATGGCGCCGGGCAGCAGGCGCACGATGCTGTCGGCTATCACAGCTGCGGGCAGCTCGCCGCCAGTGAGCACATAGTCTCCTATCGAGATTTCCCGTGTCACCAGATGCTCGCGTATGCGGTAGTCCACGCCCTTGTAGTGGCCGCACAGGATGATGAGGTTCTGGGCCAGCGAGAGCGTGTTGGCCATGGGCTGGCTCAGCTGCTCGCCGTCGGGCGAGGTGAAGATGACCTCGTCGTAGTCGCGCTCTTGCTTGAGCGCCTCGATGCAACGGTACACGGGCTCGATTTGCATCACCATGCCGGCCTCGCCGCCGAAGGGGTAGTCGTCGACCTTGCGGTGCTTGCGCAGCGACCAGTCGCGCAGGTTGTGCACGTGTATCTCGACCAGGCCCTTGTCTTGTGCCCGCTGCAGGATGCTGCAGTGCAGCGGCGAGTCGAGCGCCTCGGGCATCACGCTCAGTATATCTATTCTCATCATCTTGGTGGCTGTGTTACGTTGTGTTCAGGCTGCAAAGGTACAAATAATATTTCTTTTTTCCCTGTACCGCCACCTCGACATGTGCTGTTCTTGGGCGGCCGTTCAGAACTGGAAGTAGATGAAGGGCTGGATATCGCTGCTCTTGACCTGGCACACGAGATAGATGACCGCGGCCAGCAGCATGGCTACGGCGACCACGTTGCACATGCTCAGGCGCGCAATGAGCCGGTTTTGCCACTTGAGGGGGAAGCAGTGCCCTGCAAACCCCAGCACGATGAGCAGAAACACCCACTTGTAGCCGGCAATCATGCCGGCCGCCACCTCGGGGTGGAAGTTGTATACCATCTGGTGCAGCATGTGCTGCCCGGCCTCGAGGCTGTGGTTGCGGAAGGGTATCCACAGCAGGGTCACCAGTGTGAAGGTGAGGACGATGGCGCCTGCCCGCCTCCAGCCGTGGCTGTGGTAGTGGCGGTCGTGGCGAAACATGTTTTCTCTCAGCCACTTGTGTCCGGCCAGGGCCACGCCGTGCAGCCCGCCCCACAGCACAAAGTTCCACCCTGCGCCGTGCCACAGCCCGGCCAGCAGCATGGTCACAATCAGGTTGACGTGGGTGCGCAGCTTGCCCTTGCGGTTGCCGCCCAGCGAGATGTACACATAGTCGCGTATCCACGTGGAGAGCGAGATGTGCCAGCGCCGCCAGAAGTCGGTGACGCTCTCGCTCTTGTAGGGGGCGTCGAAGTTGGTGGGAAAGTGGTAGCCCAGCAGCAGGGCGATGCCTATGGCCATGTCGCTGTAGCCCGAGAAGTCGCAGTATATCTGCATGCTGTAGCCCAGCAGGCCGCACAAGTTCTCGAGACCGGTGTAGCGCAGCGGGTTGTCGAAGATGCGGTCTACAAAGTTGAGGCTGATGTAGTCGCTGATGACCGACTTCTTCACCAGCCCGATGATGATGAAGTAGATGCCCGCGGCTATCATGCGGCGGGTGATGACAAGGGGGCGGTGAATTTGCGGGGCAAAGTCGCGGGCGCGCACGATGGGACCGGCTACCAGCTGCGGGAAAAACGACACATAGAAGGCATAGTCGAGCCAACGGTCGAGGGGCTTGAGCTGGCCGCGGTACACGTCGATGGTGTAGCTCATGCTCTGGAAGGTGAAGAAGCTGATGCCCACAGGCAGGAAAATGTCCCACGGCTGGAAGTTGTGTCCCACGATGGCAGCCAGGCTCGCCCCGAAGAAGTTGGCATACTTGAAGTAGCACAGCAGGCCCAGATCGACGGCCAGGCTCAACGTGAGCAGCACCCGCCGCCGCCCTTGGCTGCCGCTCTTGCCCAAGGCACGGGCCAGGAGATAGTCGGTGGTGGTGATGCCGCCCAGCAGGAGCATGCACAGGCCGCTGGTCTTGTAGTAGAAGTAGTAGGAAAACAGGGTGACAAATATGATGCGCGGCGTGAGCTTGTTGCGCAACAGGTAGTAGACCAGCGTGAAGCCCACAAATAGGGCCATAAACAAGCCGCTGCTGAAGATGAGCGGGTTGTGCGGGTCGTAGGTGAGCTGGCGGGCTATGTTTTGCAATATCGTGTGCATGAGTTGTGAGGGTGCGTTTAGTAGCCGGCCGCTTTCTTGCGCCGGTAGTTGTCGAGACCGCCCTTTATCGACTTGTAGAAGTTGCGGGCCACGGCGGCGCCGCCACGGGAATTGATGTGTTTGTAGTCTTTCTCGGCCCAGCCCTTGGCCACATAGCGCTGCATGCTGCCCTCGCCGCCCATGAGGGCTTGCATCGAGATGAAGGCGGCTTTCTCGCTGGCGGCCAGCTGCTGCTGGTAGGCTGTGAGCTTGGCCACCTGCGGCATGGTGCGCAGGCCGCCGGTGCTGCGCTGCTGCGCGTCGCTCACGCCCACAATGAGTATCGACACGCCGGGGTAGTGGCGGCGAAACTTGGCAATGGCTCGCTTGAAATAGGCCATGTAGCGCTTGCAGAACTTGTCGCTCTTGCAGGTCTCGAGGGCGTTGAGGCCAAATTGCAGCACCACGAGGTCGCATGGCCGCAGACGGGCAAAGTCGGTCAGGTTGTCGTCGGGGATGTCGGCTACTGTGAAGCCTGGAATGCCGCGCATGCCCAGGTTGTCGAGCACCACACCGCGCCTGCCCTCAAGCGCCATGCCAAAGGCCGTGACGCTGCCGCCCGTGGTGCTCACCTGCACGTGGGCACGCCCGTTGCGGCCAGCTGCAAATGTGGCTTCTTGCACCCTTGGGCTGGCGTTGAGCCTGCTGCTGCCGGCCCCCTCCACACTCACTTGCGCGCCACGGGGGGCTTTCAAGTACACGGTTGTGCGCTGCCACTGCGAGGCGTATTGCTTGGCGCCCACATTGTAGACGCTGGTACTGGCAGTGCCGGCGGCCAGGGTGTAGTAGGCCTGCGACGGACCCATGAGCGACAACTTGAAGTCTTTCTTGTCGACTACAGCATGCCGTGTCCACCCCGCGGTCTTCTCCTGCACGGTGAGGCGCTGGTCGTTGAAGCCCGGCATCATGTCGACCCAGCCCACGCCCTGGCCGCCAAACTCGGCTTGCAGCAGGTGGCGCAGGTCGGCCAGCATGATGTCGCCTTCGACAAACGAGTCGCTGTAGTAGGCAATGCGCACCGGCCTGTCGAGCTTCGTGTCGAGCAGCAGGCTGTAGAAGTGGTTCATGCCCTGGGTGGAGTCCTCGCCGTAGTCGGTGATGGGCACCACGCCTGCGGGCCACTCTTCCTTCCAGGGCTTGCGCTGTGGCTCGGCTCGAGGCGGTGCAGGTGTCGTGGCGGCTGGCTTGGAGGGAGCAGCCGGCGCGATGTCGCTCAACACGTCGACCTGCCGCAGGCTGTAGCCCCCTATCGCTATGGGCGGCAGGTAGTAGGCCAGCAACAGCAAGATAAATGTGAGTGCTACGATTATATAGACCTTGGCCGATGAGTTCATGTGCGGGTCACAATTGTTCTGGTTGTTTGTCAATCTATTGCAAAGTTATAGCTTTGCAGGCACACACTGGCATTTTAGAAACAGAAAAACAGTGCGACGGCCGAAAAAAAAACTGTGCTCCGGGCTGCCTACTTGAAGGTGAGTATCGAGCACCGCTCGCGGGTGAGCAGCTGGGCTGCCTGTTGCAGCTGTGCCGCGGTCACGCCTTTTATGTGCTCGATGGTGCGCTCGATGCCGCCCGCCTCGCCCCAGAAGAGCAGACTCTTGCCGGCGTTCATGGCAGTGAACTCGATGTTGCTCGAGGCCACCACCAGCTGACCGCAATATTGCCGCTTGCAGGCTTCGAGACGCCTCTCGGCAAGAGGGTTCTGGGCCAGCGCGTCGATGGTGTTGAAGATGATGTCGAGGCTGCGCTTCACGCTCTTGTACTCGCACCCGAAGTAGATCTCGACCAGCCCGCAATCGGTGAAGCTGGCTACCGACGACTCTACCGTGTAGACCAGCCCGCGGCGCTCGCGCAGTTGCACGTTGAGCAGCGAGTTCATGCCCGGGCCTCCCAGCATGTTGTTGAGCAAGGCCAGGGCATAGCGCCCCTCGTCGTAGAGACTGGGCACGCGCGCGCCCACCAGCGTGTGGCTCTGGTGCGAGTCGATGTCGACCTCGCGGTGCTCTCTCGCCAGCACGGGCGGCTGCTGGCGCGGGGCCCGGTCGAGCTGGTGGTGCATCGCGCCCAGGTGCTTCTGTGCCAGGGCAAATACCTTGTCAGGCTGGGCTGGCCCTACCGAGAAAAAGGCCATGTTGGCGGGCACATATTGCGTCTTTATGTAGTGCAGGCAGTCGTCGCTCTCGATGCGCGCGATGCTCTCGTCGCAGCCCAAGATGTTGTGCCCCATTGGGTTGCCGGCAAATACCATGTCCTCAAAGTCGTCGTAGATGGCCTCGATGGGCGTGTCGCGGTAGCTGTCGACCTCCTCGAGCACCACGTCGCGCTCGCGGTCGAGCTCGTCGGCCGGAAAGGTCGAGCAGGTGACCAGGTCGGCCAGCAGCTCGACGGCTCTTTCCAGGTGGCGGCTCGGGAAGGTGCTGTAGAGCATGGTACCCTCTTTGGTGGTATAGGCGTTGAGCTCGCCGCCCACGGTCTCCATGCGGTTCAGTATGTGCCACGCACGGCGGTGGGTGGTGCCCTTGAAGATGGTGTGCTCTACATAGTGGGCCAGTCCCTGCAGGCCCGGTGCGTCGTCGCGGCTGCCGGCATTCACAGCCAGGCCACACCAGCCCACCAGGGCGTCGTTCTTGATGTGCACCAGCCGCAGGCCGTTGTCAAGTGTAGCGGTAAATGTTTTTTCCTCCATGATGTTTCTTTTCCTCCTTTTTTCGGGCGGCCTCAGTTGCGGTTGTCGATGTGGATGATCGACTGCACATACATCAGGTCGCGTATGTCGTCGCGCCGCACGTCGATGTCGTCGTAGTTGGGGTTCTCGCTGTGCAGGGTCACCAGTTGCGCGTCGGGGTTCTTGCGTATGTATTTCACCAGCCGGTAGTCGTCGAGCAAGATGACATAGATTTGACCCCACACGATGTAGCGGGTGCTCGAGAGCTCGCGCACGGCAATCATGTCGCCGTTTCTTATCACGGGTGTCATCGAGTCGCCGCTCACGCGCACGATGCGGCTGCCGGTGCCTGCCAGGTCGGGCAGGTTGATGCTGCCCACGATGTGCTCAGAGGCAAAGAGCTGGGCACGCGGCGCGTTGCCGGCTGTGACGTCGATGTCGTAGACGGGTGTGCCCTCGAGGCTGTACTCGATGCCTTGCGGTGCCACGATTGTGGGCGGCCCGGCTGCCGCCTGCTTGGCATAGGGCACGTCGCCGCCTGTGAGCAGCCACTCCTTGGATACGCCCAGGTTCACCACCAGGCGGTTGAGCAGGGCATCGCTTATGCTCAGGTGCCCGTTGAGGTACTTCGACAGGTTGGAGTTGTCGACGCCCAGTTTCTTGGCCAGGGTGTTCTGCTTGTAGCCCAGCTCACTCATAATGTACTTGATGCGGGCGATGATGTCGTGGTCGTTGTGCATGATTGTGATGTGACTTTTTTGTGATTTTGTTTGTGTGTTTGTCTGTGTGGTTGCAAATTTACCATTTCGGTGGCAATATACCAAGACTGTGCTGCAATTTTTTTGTAAAAACACATAGTTACGCAATGCGGCCCTCATGCCCGCCCGGTTTTGGTTCCAGACGGCCACAAGGGCCGCACTATTGTGTGTGTGTGACTGGCAGGCGGCCGCAAGGGCTGCACCGCGCAATTTTTTTTTTACAGCGTCTTGGCTACCTCCACTTCCTCGAAGGCTTCGATGATGTCGCCAGGCTCGATGTCGTTGTACGACTTTATGCTCAAGCCGCACTCGTAGCCGTTGGTCACCTCCTTGGCGTCGTCCTTGAAGCGCTTGAGCGAAGCGAGCTCGCCCGTGTGGCGCACGATGCCGTCGCGTATCAAGCGCACCTTGCACTTGGCCTTGAGCTTGCCCTCGGTGACCATGGCGCCGGCGATGGTGCCTACCTTGCTGATGTGGTACACTTGCTTCACGGTTGCACTGCCCAGCACCTGCTCCTTGATTTCGGGGGCCAGCATGCCCTCCATGGCTTGCTTCACCTCTTCGATGGCGTCGTAGATGATAGAGTAGATGCGTATGTCGACACCCTCTTGCTGTGCCGTGCGCTTGGCATCGGCGTTGGGGCGCACCTGGAAGCCGATGATGTAGGCATCGCTGGCGGCAGCCAGAATCACGTCGCTCTCGGTGATGGCACCCACGGCCTTGTGGATGACGTTGACCTGCACCTCGGGGGTGGAGAGCTTGATGAGCGAGTCGCTCAGGGCCTCGATCGAGCCGTCGACATCGCCCTTGACGATGACGTTGAGCTCGTGGAAGTCGCCCAGTGCACGGCGGCGGCCTATGTCTTCGAGGGTCACACGCTTCTGGGTGCGCAGCCCGAGCTCACGCTGCAGCTGTTCGCGCTTGTTGGCGATTTGGCGAGCCTCCTGGTCGGTGTCCATCACGTTGAACTTGTCGCCGGCTGTGGGGGCGCCGTTGAGGCCCAGTATCAGGGCTGGCGACGACGGGCCGGCCTCGGTGATGGGCATGTTGCGCTCGTTGAACATGGCCTTGATCTTGCCATAGTGTGTGCCGGCCAGCACGATGTCGCCCTTGCGCAGGGTGCCGTTGTCGACCAGCACGGTGGCGATGTAGCCACGGCCCTTGTCGAGCGACGACTCGATGATCGAGCCGGTGGCCTTGCGGTTGGGGTTGGCTTTGAGGTCGAGCAGGTCGGCCTCGAGCAGCACCTTCTCCATGAGCTCAGGTACGCCTGTACCCTTCTTGGCACTGATGTCCTGACTCTGGTACTTGCCGCCCCACTCCTCGACGAGGTAGTTCATGTTGGCCAGCTCCTCCTTGATTTTGTCGGGGTTGGCGCCGGGCTTGTCAATCTTGTTGATGGCAAACACGATGGGCACGCCGGCTGCCGAGGCATGGTTGAGGGCCTCGACGGTCTGCGGCATCACGGCATCGTCGGCAGCCACAATCACGATGACGATATCGGTGACCTTGGCACCGCGGGCACGCATGGCCGTGA
>Ga0256406_1002080_pt1 | contig 29656 bp, 26 predicted proteins | sample RumenRJG_03DNA_FD_185986 | JGI IMG/M metagenome (GOLD analysis project Ga0256406, IMG submission 185986) | Bovine rumen microbial communities from Lethbridge, Alberta, Canada - RJG_03 | ecosystem: Host-associated > Mammals > Digestive system > Stomach > Rumen | place: Canada: Alberta | collected... | reverse complement strand
ACTGTGTCGTCCCCTGCTGCGGCTGGGCAAGCGTAACTACATCAAGAATTATTCAGGGCACATGCTTTATGGTAAAGAGCGTGTGCTCTTTTTGTTGTTTGTTCAATAACAGGGATCTGTTCCTTAAAGTTCACATGGTCAAACATTTGTCGTCCGATGGTCTCACAATTCATAGGTCAAACAATTGTTGTCCATTTGTCAAACAATTGTTGTCCAAATGGCAAACAATTGTTGTCCATTCGTCTCACAATTGTTGCCCATTCGTCTAACAATTGTTTGACCAAATGGCAGACTAAGCATCGTTGGAAGCGTTGTAAATACCCATAGTGCCGGAGTAACTTGAGCTCAGGATTCGATTTATTCATCGCTCTGCATCATTTCCCACAGTTGCATTTGCATAAATCAAAGAGTAATAAGCGAAAAAAAGATGTAAACGTTTTGAAATCTCTCAGTTTTGAGTTACCTTTGCAACCGTATGAAAGAATTCTTCCAAGTGCTGCGACGCTTTGTGCCGCCCTACAAGAAATATCTTGTCCTTTCGATTTTGTTCAACATCCTGTCGGCGGTGCTGAACATCTTTTCCTTCGCAGCCCTCATCCCCATCCTGCAAATTCTCTTCCAGGTTGACGGTGGCCTGCGTGCCAACGAGCTGATGCCCTGGGAACTCAACGAGGACGTGATACAGAACAACATGTCGTACTACGTGCAGGAGATGATTATCAGCACCAGTGCCACCACGACCCTGCTTATCATAGGAGCCTTCCTGGCTTTCATGACCTTCCTCAAGACAAGTGCCTACTTCCTCTCCTCTGCCAGCATCATCCCTATTCGCACGGGTGTGGTGCGCGACATCCGGAATCAGATTTATCAAAAGATAACATCCCTGAGCTTAGGCTTCTTCAGTGAGGAGCGCAAGGGCGACATTCTGGCCCGTATGAGCGGCGACGTACAGGAAGTGGAGAACAGCATCATGTCGTCCATAGACATGCTGTTCAAGAACCCCATACTCATAGTCTTTTACTTTGGTACGCTCCTGTTCATCAACTGGCAGCTCACCCTCTTCACCATCATTTTCGTTCCCCTCTTCGGGTGGTTCATGGGCTATGTGGGTCGTAAGTTGAAGTCGCGCAGCATCTACGCCCAAAGTCTCTGGAGCGACACCCTCAGTCAGGTGGAAGAGACGCTCGGCGGGCTGCGCATCATCAAGGCATTCTGTGCTGAGGAGAAGATGAACGAGCGCTTCAACCGCATCAACACAGCCTACCGCAACAACATCATGCGCGTGAACATCCGTCAGCAGCTCGCTCACCCCATGAGCGAGTTCCTCGGTACGGTAATGATCATCGTGGTGCTCTATGTGGGCGGCATCCTCGTACTCAACTATGCCATGCTCGACGGTCCGCTCTTCATCTATTACCTCGTGATGCTCTACAGCATCATCAACCCACTGAAGGAGTTTTCCAAGGCCAGCTACAACATTCCTAAGGGCCTCGCCTCCATGGAACGCATTGACAAGATTCTCAATGCCGAGGTTGAAATCAAGGAATGCGACCATCCCTATCCCATCAAGAGCTTTGAGCACGAGATTGAATTCCGCAATGTCTCCTTCGCCTACCACGATGGTGAGGATAAGAATGCAGCCCCTGTCTACGTACTCAAGGACATCAACCTCGTCATTCCAAAAGGCAAGACCATAGCTCTGGTGGGCCAGAGCGGTGCCGGAAAGTCCACGCTCGTCGACCTCATTCCGCGCTACTACGACGTTAGCGACGGCGAAGTGCTCATCGATGGGCACAACGTCAAGGATTTGGGCATACACAACCTGCGACAGCTCATCGGCAACGTCAACCAGGAAGCCATCCTCTTCAACGACACCTTCTTCAACAACATCACTTTTGGTGTCGACGGTGCCACGATGGACGACGTGGTGAGGGCTGCCAAGATTGCCAACGCCCACGAATTCATCATGAAGTCGGAACACGGCTACGACACGAAGATAGGCGACCGCGGCGGCAAGCTCTCGGGCGGACAGCGCCAGCGCATCAGCATCGCCCGGGCCATACTCAAGAACCCGCCCATCCTCATCCTTGATGAGGCCACGTCGGCTCTCGACACGGAGTCGGAGCGGCTCGTGCAGGACGCCCTGCAGAAGCTCATGAGCACCCGCACCACGGTGGCCATTGCCCACCGCCTCTCCACCATCCGCAACGCCGACGAGATTTGCGTGCTCCACGAGGGCCGCATCGTCGAACGGGGAACCCACGAGGAGCTGATCAAGCTCAACGGATACTACAAGAAACTGCACGACATGCAGGAAGTGTAAACCTATGAAGAAAATCAGACTTTCAGGCTTACTCGCCTCCGACTTCGGGCCCGTGGTGGCCCTTGTCGTCAATATCATTATCGCTTTCGCCGTCTATGCCGTCGCCCGTCTGGAGTTCCTGCTCGTGAACTTCAGCTATTTCTCCACCGACCTCACCGCAGCGCACTTCTTCCGCTACTTCGCCGGAGGCTACATGTTCGACCGCTCGGCCATCACCTATACCAATGCACTCTACATCGTCATGATGCTCTTCCCGCTTTGGCTCAAGGAGCAAGGCGTCTATCATAAAGTGTGCAAGTGGGTGTTTGTTGTGGTCAACAGCATCACGTTGGCCATCAACCTCGGCGACAGTGTCTACTTTCCTTATACACTGCGCCGCACCACGACCAGTGTCTTCCAGGAATTTAGCAATGAGCGAAACCTTGGCGACGTGTTCTGGGGCGAGACTCTCGGCCACTGGTACCTCGTGGTGCTTTTTGTCGTCATGGTGTGGGGCATGTGGAAACTCTATGTCGTGCCGCGTACAGAGGCCGCCCGCTATGCCACATGGAAGCAACGCCTGCGCTTCCTTTTGGTGAATCTCGTGCTCCTGGCAGCAGCAGTACCCGTCGGCGTGGGCGCATGCCGCGGAGGACTGAAGAGTGGCATCCGACCCATCACGGTGAACAATGCCAACGAGTATGTCGACAGACCGACGGAATGTGCCGTTGTGCTCAATACGCCCTTCTCGCTCATCCGTACCATCGGCAAGAGCGTCTTCGAGGTGCCAGCCTATTATTCCAGTCTCAATGAGGCCGCACGGGTGTTCAATCCTGTCCATAACGACAGCCGGAACGCAGTGGGCACTGGGCTGGCGGCCGACAGCATGCGGTGCAAGAATGTGGTGGTGCTCATCGTGGAGAGCTTCGGCAGAGAGTATATAGGGGCTCTGAACAAGATGTACTTTGGCGGGAAATACAAGGGCTACACACCGAATGTCGACGAGCTCATCAGCAAGAGTGCCGTCTGGTACTACTCCTTCTGCAACGGTCGGAAGAGCATCGACGGTATGCCCAGTGTGCTGTGCGGCATACCAATGTTCAAGGAGCCCTTCGTGCTCACTCCGGCTTCGATGAACAACTACACGGGAATGGCCGGATTGCTCGCCAAGGAGGGCTACACCACAAGCTTCTTCCACGGTGCCAACAGAGGCTCTATGGGCTTCTTGGCCTTCGCCAACAAAACGGGCTTCCAGCAATACTACGGACGGCAGGACTACGATGCCGATCCACGGTTCGGCAAGGGCAGCGACAGCGATTACGACGGCCACTGGGGGATCTGGGACGAACCGTTCCTGCAATATTGGTGTGCCAAGCTCAGCGGTATGAAGCAGCCTTTCATGTCGGCTTGCTTCACGGTGTCGTCGCATACGCCCTATGTCATTCCTGATAAATACAAGAAGGTGTATCCGGAGGAAGGTATAGCCATCCATAAATGCATACGCTACACCGATATGGCCATCGGCAAGTTCTTCCGCGAAGCGTCCAAGCAGCCCTGGTACAAGAACACTATCTTCGTCATGACGAGCGACCATACCAACTTGAGCGATCATGCCCAATACCAGACCGACATCGGTGGTTTCTGCTCGCCCATCATCGTCTTCGACCCGACGGCGGAGATTGTGAAGCCGGGTATGCGCAACGCCATCGCCCAACAGATTGATATTCTTCCCACCGTGCTCAGTGCTTTGGGCTACGGCAAACCGTTCCTCAGCTTTGGCTGCGACCTGCTCACAACAAAAGACAACGATACCTACGCCGTCAACTACCTCAACGGCATTTATCAGTACGTGAAACATGGATACACCATGCAGTTCGACGGCAACAAGGTGGTGGGCATGTATAAGCTCACCGACCTGCTGATGAAGCACAACCTTGTGGGTCATGTGCCCGAACAGGCTCAGATGGAACGCGAGCTCAAGGCCATCATCTATCAGTACATGTACCGTATGGTGCACGACAAACTGCAGCCGTAGCCTTCCACCACCATATAGGGGTCAGAGCAGAGACAGTGCTGTCTGCTTTGGCCCTTTTTACTAAGGTAAAATCATCATTCCAAGCCCTCCGGCTCACCTTAATGTTTGGAAGGAGCCGGAATGAAAACCGGCCCCGACGATAAGACTGATGCTATGATTCTCAACACTATGCGCTCCTTTCGTTTTCTCTTGTTCGGCTCCGATTATATGTAAATTCTATAAAATAGAAGGGTGAAAAAATTGTGATTCTCCATTAAATGTCGTACTTTTGCACGGTCTTTACGAGGCTGTCGGGACGCACAAGAGACCCTCGTCCCGATGCAGTCAAATCTTTACACAAGGGTCTTTAGTGTTGATTATATGAAGAAAATTTTACTTATTGCAGCCCTGGTATTCGGGGCACTCCATGTTTCAGCTCAGGATTCAAGCTGGTATCTCTCAACAGACAATGGACAGAAGGTGGCTCTTGCAAATGTCAGTTTCTTTCTTGCCGCCGACAACGACTCTTTATTCACAATCGTGCTCAAGGAGGGCGATGCCGTGGAAGGTGTCCGCCGGGCCACAGTGTCGCAGGGCACTCCAACGGCTGTCTCCACACTGCGTCCCTCCACGTCAGAAGTAAAGCTTTCGGGTGTTGTCTCAGGCGAACTTTCGTTGTCGGGTGTAGACAGCAGCGCTAAGATTGAGGTCTACTCAACCAACGGAAGCCGCCAGAACGTGAGCGTCGCACGAGGCAGCGAGACCGTCGTCAACGTACGCTCTCTGCAGCCCGGGCTCTACATTCTGAAGGTAGGACGCCTGTCGGTGAAATTCATAAAGAAATAAAGAGAGGGGAGGACACAACATGAAGCAATTACTGTTAGTGGCATTCTGCCTCCTTAGTCTGTCGGCCACAGCCGGCAAGAAATTCGTCGTCGTACGCACTGACTCCGCGGGCATTGTCGTTGCCGACAGCACCGCCCTGGAATCTAAGGATTCGGCATGGACTGTAGGCGGAAACAAGCTTCTCACCGGTTACACCATTGAGCGCGCAGAGACTTTCACCGGTCCTAAGATAGTCACCTTCGAGGGCTGCAACTTTGCGGCCAAAAAGCACAACAACATCGTATCCAGCAAGGTTAATTCTTACACCGAGGCTGGCCTCACATTCAAGGTTCAGGAGTATTACGGCATGTTCGGCGGCGCACTCGTCACCGAGGAGAGCGAGGTGAGTAAATGGCAGGACGAGCATCCCGGATCGGCCTCCTCAAAGAAGGTTATCACCACCGACGCAACTCAGCCGGCTGCTGCTGAGGGCTCTCATAAATACGTGGTGATGCGCTACGACACCTACGTGACCAAATCGAAGAAGGGAGAAGGACCTGCCTTCACTTTCGATGGTGACGAAAGCCACGAGATGGTCTCGGTCATGGTGAACAACACTGCCGACGTATGGCAGAACTGCAAGATTGGTTACTATAGCAAACCTGCCTTTCAGGATGGCGACTACTACGAAGTGGTGTTCACGGGCTACGATGCCCAGGACCAGGTGACGGGAACGGTCACTGTGCCTATGGCCGACTACCGTGACGGCAAGACCTATCTGTGCAACGAATGGACCAAGGTGAGCCTGAGCGGCTTAGGCAAGGTGCACAAAGTGGTGCTGACGGCTCAGGGCTCCGACACATTCAACAGTTATTTCTCAGGCGCCTTCGGGGTATGCCTCGACAATATCTCCTTTAAATAATGATGAGAAAGTATCTGCTATTGACCTTTGCTCTCGTCTTCTGCATGGGAGCAAAGGCACAGTTTGTCATCCACACTACCGATGATAAGACGGTTGATGTGAAAGGCAATCTGACGCCTGTCACTAAAGACCAGGCAACGAGATTCGGCGGCGTTCGCATTGACAGCGTCAGCTCCGTAGAGCGCAGGCCCCGGATTACGGGAGAGGCTATAGAGCTTTCTCACAACGTGGCTGGCATCTATTTTGGCGATTTCTGGAAGGAAGGTTACGGCGACTACTACTTCATCCTCTCCAACGACAGCGTGGGGCGGGCAGGTGCCGACGGTGACATGGTGCCCCGTCACGAAGGCGGATGGCTTCTCTATGTCGATATCTGGGCCGCACTCTCCAAGGACCATGCACGGCCAATAGTGCCTGAAGGAAAGTACACGGCCAGTCCGACACGCCGCAACGGTGCTTTCACCACGGAGTTCTCCTTGGCTGTACAGAACCGTCTGCACACCGACTCGGGAAGCCTGATACGCACGGTGCCTTTCGCTTCTGGCGAGATGAATGTGGTGCATACCGGCGAGGGTTATGACTTCACGGCACACGTGACGACCACGGAAGGCAAAACTTTAGACTTCCATTACGCCGGTCCCATCACGATGGATGACTATAGCAATGACTCTACGGCAGTGGACTCCACGGTCATTAGCGGCGATGTTGACATCCGGCCCGTACTGGCACAGTACATGCTCTATCCGGGCACAAAGACCGACAACTACGTGCTGCGTCTCTTCGATGTCAGTCAGGTGACTGACGATGGCGTACATCCCGCCGTCCCGGGAATGAAACTCAACATGGACCTTTACACGGCTAAGGACTCCGATCTCGTGGGTACTTACAAGGTGGGTACTAAGAAGAACAACTACTCCATCAATGAGGAGCCGGGTGTCTTCTTCCCAGGGACGAAGTATGCAACCATCACCTTAGGCTCTTTCTGCGAGCGCGTCAACAAGAATCTCAGTGTGGCCTACTGCTCCATTACCGGCGGAACGATGACCATAAGCAAGACCGACGACGGCAAGTACCACGTGAAGGCCGACTTGCTCACCGACAAGGGAAATAAGGTGACTTGCGACTATACCGGCGATATCACTGCATTCCAGTCGGCACAATAACAGCCTGCAGTATAAAAAAGAAGCCTGCGTGGCGGTCCCTAGGAAAGGACAGCCGGGCAGGCTTCTTTATATTATTCTGAACCAGAGTCCCTGTTTAGAGGTCAATCTCGCTCAAAGGTAATCCCCATGCATCGGCAACTCCCTTGAAAGTCACCTTGCCTTCCACGATGTTGAGTCCCTTGCGCAGAGCCTCATCTTCCTTGCAGGCCTGTCGCCATCCCTTGTCGGCAAGAGCCAGGGCGTAGCGTAATGTAGCGTTGGTGAGAGCTGTTGTCGATGTGTTGGGTACGGCACCCGGAATGTTGGCTACGGCATAGTGGACAATGCCATCCACCTCGTAGACGGGGTCGGAGTGCGTGGTCGGGTGGGAGGTCTCGAAACATCCGCCCTGGTCAATGGCTACATCAACAAGTACAGAACCCTTCTGCATCACCTGCAACATCTCGCGCGTGATGAGGTGCGGTGTCTTGGCACCCGGAATGAGCACGGAGCCGATTACGATATCGGTATCACGGAGCTCTTCACGGATGTTGTGTTCGGAAGAATAAAGCGTATGCACGTTGGCCGGAAGCTCAAAGCCGAGCTGGCGCAGTCGAGGCAGCGAGATGTCGGCAATATAGACATCGGCGCCCATGCCGGCAGCCATTCGTGCGGCAGCTTCTCCCACAGTGCCTCCACCGAGTACCAGCACCTTGGTGGGCTTCACTCCGGGAACACCGCTGATGAGCTTTCCTTTTCCACCCTTTGTCTTCTGTAGATAATAGGCACCTTCCATGACGCCCATGCGGCCAGCGACCTCGCTCATTGGAATGAGTAACGGAAGACGGTGGTCGGGAGTCTGCACGGTCTCGTAGGCCAGACACACGGCGCCGCTTTTCAGCATTGCGTCAGTAAGAGGACGGTCGGAGGCGAAATGGAAGTAAGTGAACAAGAGTTGCCCCTTCTTCACCAAGTGATATTCCGGCTCAATGGGTTCCTTCACCTTCACGATCATGTCACTTTGTGCATACACATCCTCAATGGTGGGCAGGATTTGTGCACCCACTTTCTCGTAGTCGGTATCGGGGAACGCACTGCCTTCACCAGCTGTATGCTGAACAAACACTTCATGTCCATGGCGGACAAGCTCGGCAACACCCGCGGGAGTCATGCCAACGCGGTTCTCGTTGTCCTTAATTTCCTTTGGAATACCAATTCTCATAGTATCATAATTAATAATGTAACGGAGGCAAATTTACTAAAATGTTTCTTAACTATCGCATTTTCAACGGGCTTTTTTAGTGCTCGATTAATAAACTTTATCTCTTCGCAGAACTATCGAACAAAATAATTCAACCTCACTACAGAAGATACTAAAAGCTGTAGACGACAAGGGGCGCACTTTTTGCCTGACGGCAAGAAGGATAGGCTGCACTCAGGAGTACCCAAGAAAAAGCGAGCTTTTTCTTGGGTATTCCTTTCGTTTGCACTTTTTGCCTGACGGCAAGAAGGACAGGCTGCACTCAGGAGTACCCAAGAAAAAGCGAGCTTTTTCTTGGGTATTCCTTTCGTTTGCACTATCTTTGCATGAAGAATCACGGTAGAACATTCATGTCGCAGAAGAAACGTATTGCTGAGCTCGACTATTTGAAGTTCGTGTTCATCATTCTGATGATTGCGTTCCATTTGGTATATATCGGTGATACCTATCCGCTGGCGAAGCGTTTTGTCTATACCTTTCATATGCCGGGCTTCCTTCTTATTTCGGGCTATGTCTTAAACCGAGCGAAGGCTGTGCGGCCGTTTCTTCGAAGTATGTGGTGGCTCTTCGTTCCTTATGCGGTCATGGAAGTGGCCTATGTCGTTATGGCCTCCTTGCTGCCCATCCGAGAGCATATCGGTCATCTCACGGTGGGCGTGTTGCTTTCCAAATTACTGCTTCATCCCTTAGGTCCTTATTGGTATTTGCATACGCTCATCCTGTGCAGCGTGACGGCTTATCTGCCTCTCCATAGCACTTTGTTCCGCCTTCGCTGGAGACTGCTCATGGTGGGTTTGTGCTACGGAATGCTTAGTGTTGCCGGGCTTGTTGACTGGGCCAATGCTTTCTACTTCTTTGTGGGAATAGTCATCCGTCAGAGCGGTCGCAGCTTTGTCCGGTGCTTTCATCCCGCCCCTTGGACCCTTTTGCCCATCGTCCTCATCGTGTTATTTCTGCCCGGGATGCTCAACAAGGCAAGCCTTCCCGGCATGCTGCTCGTTTGGTGTGCAGTGTCGCTGTTATTGTGGTTCTTCCGCTATCTCGGTCCGAATGTCCTTCGACTGCCCCTTTATGTCGGTCGCAACACTTTGCTGCTGTTGCTGTTCTCGCCTGTCTTCACCATGCTCGCTAAGTATTTCCAAGCTCCCTTAGTGAACTTTGACCCTACGGGTATGCTCTTCCTGCTTGTGGCCCTTCCATTTGCTGTTGGTGGAAGCCTGTCCATAGGATGGCTCAGCGACCGGTTGCACCTTTCACGGTGGTTGTTCGGTTCGCCTCGGTCGCTGCATTGAGAAGAGGATTAACGATGAAAAAGAATCCGGCGCGCATAGCTGTTTTCCTTCAACTTTGTCGACATCAGGTGGTAGAGCGGGCTCACTTCGGTGCCGCTTCTCTCACCTCTGAAGGTTAACTTTCCAATAGAATTGAGCTTTTCACCATACAGAAGATTGCCCTGGCATGATTCTGCAGCAAGCAAGAGAGGTCCAAAGGTCACTCGGAAGGTTTCTGAAGTATTGTTTGCCGGATTGACCACTCCCACATATTGCGGGTGCATGGTAAACGTGAGCTTGATGTGGTCGCCACGCCGGAAGCGCTTGCTGAAGGTTACCATTCCATGATTCTTTTTCCATGTCAATGCCCTTCCATTGACTTTCACCGTCGGGCTTGTCATCCAGTCGAAAGCCGGCACTGCCAACACAGTCTTACTTGGAGCGTCCTTAACGTAGAGGTCGATGCAAGCATCTTCCTGAAACGGATAAAGGGTGCTCACGGTTAAAGTCAGCCCCCCGGAAGCGAGTTGTGCCCTGACAGTCATATCGCGGAAAGTGGTCAGGAAAAGCGTGTCGGCAACGGCATAAGCGGCATATTCCGCAGCCCTGCTTAGTCCCTCTCCTCCACGCATGGTGCAACACCAATGGGCCTCATAAGCAGCTACGCCTATGCAGTCGCTTCCCGAAGCCTTGCCCGGACAGTTGTCAGTGCCGAAACCGCCGTTGTCACGCTGCCCGTGACAGAGAGCGTTCCAATAGATGAGTTCTGCATCGGTGAGATATTGGGCTTTGCGGGTGGCTTGCCAAAGTTGTGACGCCACCATATAGGAGTCGACCACCGCGCAGGGCTCTGTCCACGTGTTGTAGCGGCAGAACCAGTTGTAGTTGGCGTAGTCCTCTGTCATCCCGTATTGCTTGTAAGCCTTCCAGCGGTGTTCCGCCTGTGTTACGTAGGCTTTATCTCCCGTCATGGCTGCATAGCGGAGCAGTCCTCTCATGCCCGTGAGCGAGGCGTGAGTCTGAGCCTCTATCTTTACCAAAGGGCATTGCAGAAAGAGGTCCGTCCATTCCTTGGCCATCTTGAGCCGTTGCGCCTCGCCTTTAATATGCGCCTCGTTGAGCACTTGTGTCGCCTGGAGGAAGCCATCCATGGCTATGAAGATGCAGCCCACGTCGGTGGAGAGCCGCCAGTGATTTGCCGCTGCCACGATATTGCCGGACGCTCCTCCGACATTCTTAATCCGTTTCTCGGGGTCGAGCGGATAGGATTTCAGATAGGGTTCTATGGGGAGGAAGAGGCTGTCGGTGATGGTTCTCAGGAGCTGTAACGCCTTCGTGTCGTGTTTCCACAAATAATACTCTGAGAGTCCGCGCAACAGCCATCCGTGTCCGGAAAGCTGCTGTTCGTCGGCCTGACCCTTGTGAATGGTACCCAGATAGCCTTTGGCATTGAGATGCGAAGGCAGCAGGCGCAGGATTTCGTCGAGATAGAGCGGTTGCCGGCCCGTACTGCGAGTGTCGAGGACGAGTCCCAAGATGGTGCGCCCTTCGGTATCGCCGGGCCAGTAACCCGACTGTTCTTCCGTGAGGTAGACGTGTTCCGGCCGATATTTCTCCTGTTCGAGCCGGTCGAAGTTATGAAGGATGCGCTGTCTGAGTTCGCCGCCGATGTCCACATGGCATTGTGCGCCGATGCGGGACGGCAATAAGAGTAAGACGAAGAGCAAAGTGGTTTTGAGGGAAGAATGTCTCATGGCAAAAAGGATTTAAGTGAAAAAATTATTTCAGGCGTATCAGCGTCAGACCGTCGCGGATAGGGACAATGACCTTTTCCAGACTGTTGTCCTGGGCTATGAAGTCGTTGAATCGGCGAATGCCGAGAGTTTGTGCATCGTGATTGTAGTGGCTGTCCACCACGTGGCCGTCCCACAGCGTATTGTCGGCAAGAATGAAAGCATGTGGAGCCATACACGTACGTATGGCATTGAAAGTCTCCACATAGGTGCGCTTGTCTCCGTCGATGAAGGCCATGTCGAAGCTGATGCCGAGCTTGGGAGCCTCTGTGGCGGCGTCGCCGATGCGGAAATCTATGCGGTCGGCAACGTCTGAGCCCTCTATCCATTGCCGTGTGAAGTCCTCCATCTCGTCGTTGATTTCGAAGGTGTGCACCATGCCGCCGTGCTCCAGTCCTTCGGCCATGCAGATGGCACTGTAGCCGCTGAACGTACCCACCTCGAGGATGTGTCGCGGCCGTATCATGGTCACGAGCATCTTCAGAAGTCGTCCTTGCAGATGTCCGCTCGCCATGTGTCCGTGGACGGTGTAGAGGTTCGTAGCCCTCCAGAGCCGGTGCAGGTAAGAGCCTTCTGGGTCGGTGTGAGCCTCCGTGTAGGCTTCGAGCTCGTCATTCTCCTTCATGGCTGTTGGCATGGATAAGTGCTTCTATGGCCAGTCGGTAGGAGTCGAGACCAAACCCTGCAATGACTCCTTTGCAGGCTGCGCTAATCATGGAGTGATGGCGGAACGCTTCTCGTTGATGGACGTTCGAGATGTGCACCTCCACCACGGGAGCCTTGATGCTGCGGATGCAGTCGTACAGAGCTATGCTGGTATGGGTGTAGGCACCGGCGTTGAGCACAATGCCGTCGACGCTGAAGCCGTCATGCTGCAGCCGGTTGATGAGCTCACCCTCGACATTGCTCTGGTAGTAGCTGATTTCTGTTTCGGGGTAGCGGGCCTGAAGTTTGGGCAGATAGCTCTCGAAGGAGCTCTTGCCGTAGATGCCGGGTTCGCGAACACCTAAGAGGTTCAGGTTGGGACCGTTGACAATAAGTATTTTCATAAGAACTGAGGATTTATCGGGACTAATTCCCTATCTTTGCAGATGAGGGCTGAAGACCCGTCGCAAAAGTAGTAATAATAATGGAAACAAGCAAGAAACCGGCATCTAATATTCTGCGCTCCTACCTTCGTTACCTGAAGCTGGAACGCAACTACTCCCCCAATACCGTGGAAGCCTACCGTCATGACATGGAGTGGCTGACTGACTTCTGCCGGTCGGAGGGCAAGTCAATGCAGGAACTTGAGCTGAGCGATCTTGAGCTTTTTGCCGTTCAGCTCCACGAGCATGGCATCAGCCCTTCGTCGCAGGCCCGCATCCTGAGCGGGGTGCGGTCGCTCTATCGATTCATGCTCCTCGACGGCTACATCGATAAGGACCCTACCGAACTGCTTGAATCTCCGCAGTTGGGACGCCGTCTGCCCTCTGTGCTCACCACGGAAGAGGTTGACGCCATAGAGCAGTCCATCGACCTTTCGAAGCCAGAGGGACAGCGTAACCGAGCCATCATCGAGGTGCTCTTCTCCTGCGGCCTGCGCGTGTCGGAGCTGGTAGACTTGCGGCTCAGTAACCTCTATCTTGACGAAGGCTTCATACGTGTCAATGGCAAGGGCAGTAAGGAGCGCCTCGTCCCCATTTCGGGAGAGGCTATCAAGCAGTTGGGGCTCTGGTTCGAGGACAGAAAGCGGATGAACGTAAAGCCAGGAGAGGAGGACTATGTGTTCCTGAACCGTCGTGGTCACCATCTGACTCGCACCATGATACTCATCATGCTCAAGCGGCAGGCCCTGGCGGCAGGCATTACGAAGACCATTTCGCCCCACACCTTGCGCCACTCCTTTGCCACCGCTTTGCTCAAGGGCGGAGCCGACCTGCGCGCTATCCAGGCCATGCTCGGGCATGAGGACATCAGCACCACTGAAATCTACATGCACGTAGACAATGCGATGCTCCGCAAGGAGATTCTGGAGCACCATCCCAGAAACATGCGCGGCAAGGCCCACACGGAGTGAGTCTTGACTTTGCCAATGCGTCACCCTACATACCAAAAATATTTATAGCTGATTGATGTGTAACTCAAGTTTCGGAAATAAATGTCCCTTTGCGGGCCAACCCTTTTCGACATGTTATTTTGGCATAGCAAAGGCGTTATAACTATAACTCGAAGAAGTTGAATAACGACATATAAAGCAGGAGGCGACGGCCTCGGAGAGGTCGGGAGCATCTCGACAGAGATGCACGTAACCCCAGCCGAGCGAAGCGAGCCTGGGGATAGCACACCTCCCCCCTCCCCCTCGCTCTCGTGCTTCGAAGATGCACGAGAGCGTGGCTAACTTCCAACCTCGAGAGGTTGATTCATCTGCTCGCGGACAACCATAAGATTTGCCCCTACAAGGGATAATTAAACTTCCGTAACTTGAGATGTGTAAAAGAAGTGATGGAAATTTACTCCAGCGTAAAATAGATAGCACTTCCTCAGTCTGCCCATAAGCAGGTTAGACAGCCTTGATGAACTAATAACTTCGTCAAGGGCATCAACACTGTCTGTCTTGATGAGCTTCAGGATGGTTCTCCGTCAAAGAACGGGTGATAGGCTACTTTCACTGATAATCAATGTGCGCTTTTTAGAAGTCGGGCTCCTTCAGCCCTTTCTGCATGGGCGACATCCGACCGTTGACATTGAGGATGAACTGGCCGTTGTCCGTGAACTCAAACTGTTTGATCTCAGCGACAGTGCCTCCTTTCAACTTACTATTAAGCATGACATAAGGGCTGTTGTATTCTTCCGACCATCCTATACGCCATGTGCCCGTGAGGGTGTCGTCGGCAAAGGTCGTCCAGTCGGTCCATACGGGTTTGCCGCCCACAATGACGCTGTCGCGGCTTATCCCCGACAGAACTTCCACGAAGGTGTCGTCCTCGTTGAAGCTGAAGTTGCTCACCCATTTCAGCTTCTTGTTCGTTTCCTCATAATGCCAGTTGCCTACAATCATGGGGCGGTACTTCTTAGCCGCTTCCATACTGCGGAGAGCCTGCTCAGTGTATCTGGGACTCGAGCTGCAAGCTGCTAAGACTGTGAGCCAAGCAAATATCAACAGTTTCTTCATGTTCTCTATTTTTTCTATAACGACACCTCTCTGTTTTTATTGCACCCCGTGGCTAATACTCATGCGCAAATGACGGCATTGCGATAAGCACACTTTTCATACAATTGGTCAAACGGTCGTCAGCCATTTGTCCGACGGCCGTCAGCCATATGGACAACGGCCGTCAGCCATGTGTCTGACGGCCGTTTGACCATAAGAATTTTGAAGTTTCAATGGACTAGTATTTGACATTTCCACATATAAACCACCAACAAAGGAAGCAGCCATACCCAGATGGGCACAACTTCCATTCGTTTGGTCAGCGCTTTTTTGGCGTTATCCTGCCCCTCAACGATTATTTTTTTGTACTTTTGCACCCATATTAAAACATCAGTCTAAAATGAGTATTGAAGGACAGATACAAGGCGCCGTCATCGCCGCAGTAAAGGAGCTCTATGGCCAGGATATTCCTGAAGCTATGGTACCCCTGCAGAAGACGAAGAGTAATTTCGAAGGTAACCTCACGTTAGTGGTGTTTCCGCTGTTGAAGCTTTCTCATTGCAAGCCCGACCAGACGGCACAGGCCATCGGCGAACGGCTCGTGGCGACATGCCCTGCAGTGAGTCGATATAATGTGGTGGGCGGTTTTCTCAATCTCACTATCGCCCCAGCGGCATGGACAGGACTGCTCAACGCCATCAATGCTGACAGCCATTGGGGCGAGACTGCTGCTACGGAGTCGTCGCCGCTCTACATGATAGAGTATTCGTCGCCCAACACCAATAAGCCTCTCCATCTTGGACACGTGCGCAACAATCTCTTAGGTTGGAGCCTCTCGAAAATTATGGAAGCCAACGGCAAGCGTGTGGTGAAAACCAATATTGTCAACGATCGTGGCATCCACATCTGTAAGTCGATGCTCGCCTGGCTGAAGTGGGGTAACGGTGAAACTCCCGAGACAAGTGGCAAGAAGGGCGACCATCTCATCGGCGACTACTATGTGGCCTTTGACAAACATTACCGTGCCCAGATGAGCGAGCTGGCTGCCAAATATGAGAGTGAGGAAGGACTGGACGCCGAAGCTGCCAAGGAGAAGGCCGCCAAGGAGGCTCCGCTCATCAAGGAGGCTCATGAGATGCTCGTGAAGTGGGAGCAGGGCGACCCTGAGGTGAGGGCTCTTTGGAAGAAGATGAACCAGTGGGTGTATGCCGGTTTCGACGAGACCTACAAGGCTCTTGGGGTGAGCTTCGACAAGATATATTATGAATCGAACACCTATCTCGAAGGCAAGCGCAAGGTTATGGAAGGCCTGAAGAAAGGACTCTTCTACCAGAAAGAGGATGGCAGTGTATGGGCCGACCTCACTAAAGACGGGCTCGACCAGAAGCTGCTCATCCGGTCCGACGGCACGAGTGTCTACATGACGCAGGACATCGGTACGGCGGAGATGCGCTTCAATGACTACCCCATAGACAAGATGATTTATGTGGTGGGCAACGAGCAGAACTATCATTTCCAGGTGCTCTCCATCATTCTCGACCGTCTTGGCTTCAAGTGGGGCAAGGACTTGGTGCATTTCTCCTATGGCATGGTGGAACTTCCCAACGGCAAAATGAAAAGCCGCGAAGGTACGGTTGTCGATGCCGATGACCTCATCGCACAGATGATTTCGGACGCACGCAAGAGCAGCGAGGAGCACGGACAGTCGAAGGATTTGAGCGAGGCTGAGCGTGGAGATATTGCCCGCATCGTGGGGCTTGGAGCTCTGAAGTACTTCATCCTCAAGGTGGACGCCCGCAAGAACATGCTTTTCAATCCGGCTGAGAGCATCGATTTCAATGGAAACACTGGGCCTTTCATCCAGTACACCTACGCCCGTATTCGCAGTATCATGCGCAAGGCCAAGGCCGAGGGACTCACACTGCCCACTGTTCTGCCCGATGATGCTCCGCTCAACGAGAAAGAAATACAGCTCATACAGAAACTCAATGCTTTTGGGAGCGCCGTGAAGGAAGCTGGCGACAACTACAATCCAGCCGGTATAGCCAACTACTGCTACGAGCTCACGAAGGACTTCAACCAGTTCTACCACGACTTCAGCATCCTTAACGCCGAGACTCCTGCTATCAAGGCCACCCGTCTTGTGCTGGCTGCCAATGTGGCAAAGGTCATCCGTAACGGCATGGACCTCTTAGGCATTGAGGTGCCGGAAAGAATGTAACAAAGCATGAGCAAAGAACCTGTTTCACCTCCCGACTACCGTAACGACACGGTGCTGCCCTTGCCTCCAGAGGTGAAGGCAAACGCCTGGGCGGTGGATGCGGGCTGCTCGGGCAATCCCGGAGCTATGGAATATCAGGGCATCGACTTGCAGACCGGTGCGCTGATATTCCATTTCGGACCCGTCTATGGCACCAACAATATAGGTGAGTTTCTTGCTATTGTCCATGCTCTGGCCCTCATGAAGCGGCAGGGCATACGCGACAAAGTCATCTACAGTGATTCTTACAATGCCATACTGTGGGTAAACAAGAAACAATGCAAGACCAAGCTGGAACGCAACGCCCGAACGGAGCCTCTCTTCCAGATTATAGCCCGTGCTGAGGCCTGGCTACGCAGTAATCCGCTCACCGTCCCCATCATACAGTGGCAGACCCGCCGCTGGGGCGACATTCCGGCCGACTTTGGACGTAAGAAATAGTGGCCTAACCTCTGCTGGTCAGGTTTCTATAGAGCTGCTTCATTTGGGCAGCCACCCTTTCAGAATCAAATTGTTCCACATAGCGTGCTCCTTCATGGGTGCGCTCACTGTCCTTGCCCTCGGCGAGCACTTGTGTGAGAGCTTTTGCCATCGATTCCTCATCGTCAGGAGAAACATATATTCCCGACGGGCCACCGGCTTCCTGAAGACAGCCGCAGGTGCCGGCGACGACAGGCAGTCCGCAATGGGCAGCTTCGATGATGGGAATGCCGAAGCCCTCGTAACGCGATGGATAGACGAATGCCGAGGCCTCTTGATAGATTGCCGGTAAATCGGCAAAAGGTACGCCGTGCAGCATCAGCACTCTGTCGGAGAGTCCGTAGTTGCGGGCGTAGTCCTCCACGCGACGGGCATAGGGTGTGGACTTGCCCACGATGACGAGATGGGTGTCGGCAGTCATGTGCCCCATTGCCTTCAACACCAGCAGCACATTTTTTCGTTCCTCAATGCTTCCCACGTTGAGGATGTAGCTTGCGGGCAGCTTGTAGCGTGTCCTCACCTCGTTGCGCTTACTCTCGGGAACAGCATGCTTGAAAGCGTCGTCACAATCCTGATAGATGACGCTGATTCGCGCGCCGTCCATGTCTCCAAGCTCCATCACGTCGCGGCGGGTGAGCTCACTGATGGCTACGATATGGTCGGCTTCACGGAGCATGAGCCGGAACTTGCGGCGATAAATCCACACGTCGAGGGGATTGTACCATTCGGGATGACGCATGAAGATGAGGTCGTGCACCGTGACGACGCTGCGTATGCCGGCACGTTTCAAACCCATGGGAAGCTCGCCGGAGAGTCCGTGAAAGAGGTCAACGCCGTCGTGCTGCAGGTCGCTCACCATCCTCTTCATACGCCACCAGTCTCGTCCTATCCGTCCCGGATGGCCCTCAGGATGACAAAAGGCGAGACGGTCGCGATGGTGCAGCTGAGCTATGAGCCGGGGATTGCCCTCTACGGGTGAATAGAGTCTCATGCGCAGACAGGGGTCGTCGCAGAGGCTGTTGATGAGCGTCCGTCCGTAGTTGCCCAGTCCCGTTGGGTTGTTGACCACACGCTTTGCATCGTAGCCTATTGTTATTCTTTTTTCTTCCATACGCCATTCTCCTTGTTTTGTGCACAAAGGTAGTGCAAACGAGGGGAACGCCAAAGAAAAAGCGTGCTTTTTCTTTGGCACTCCCGAGTGCCGCCTACCTTCATGCGAAGCATACAAGTAGTGCAAACGAGGGGAACGCCAAAGAAAAAGCGCGCTTTTACTTGTTGTTATCACCTTTAATTGCTACTTTTGCAAAAACATAAGACTCAGAATGAAATTACTATATTATCTCGCTTATGCCCTCTGGTACGTTGTCTCGCTGTTGCCCTTGCGGGTACTCTACGTGCTGTCGGACTGCTTCTACTTCCTCATCTGCCATGTTGTGCGCTACCGTCACAAAGTAATATGGCGCAACATTTCCACATCGTTTCCTGAAGCCAATGCGAAGGAATGGCGGCGCATAGAAAAGGGTTTTTACCGTTGGTTGTGCGATTACTTTGTGGAGACCATCAAGCTCATGACCATGAGCGACAGTCAGCTTCGCAAACGGTTGCAGTTCAAAGGAGTTGATGAAATCAACAAGATTCTTGAGACCGGCCAGTCGGTGGCCATCTATCTCGGCCATTACGGGCAGTGGGAATGGATAACATCGCTCCCACTATGGACCATCTCAAAGTGCCAGTGCTGCGAAATCTACCATCCTTTGGAGAATCCGCGCTTCGACAGGCTCTTCCGTACGGTGCGCGAGAAGCACAATGCGCTCTGCATACCTATGGCAGAGACTCTCCGTCGCATTGCCGGCTACCGTCAGGAGCACCGCCCCATCGTCCTCGGTTACATTGCCGACCAAGTGCCTTTCTGGAACAACATCCACCACTGGCTGAAGTTCCTCAACCACGACACACCGGTGCTGACCGGCGCCGAGCGTATAGCCAAGAAGGTGAACCAGGCTGTCGTCTATGGCGATGTACGTCGCATCAGGCGCGGCTACTATGAGTGCGACATGCAGCTCATCACCACTCATGCTGCCAGCTATCCCGACTGGCAGCTCACCGACATCTACTTCACCCGCCTGGAGGCTTCCATTCGCCGCGACCCGTCGCTCTACCTCTGGAGTCATAATCGCTGGAAACGCTCGCACGAGGAGTTCAACATTCGCTACGACGCCAAGACCGGCCGCGTGGACCTTAGGCCCCTCGATGTCATCAAGAAAGAGAAGGGCCTCGACTGAGTCAGTCCGCACAAGCTTAACATTAAAGCCAATCTACTATGATATTCGTTCGTGACAAAGGCCGGATGTGCAACAACATCCTTCAGTACGGCCACGTCTACGCCTGGGCCCGGGAGCATGGCCGCAGTTCGATGTCCATGCGCTTCGCCTACAAATATCCCTATTTCCACATCTGCGACACACGCTGGCACAATTTCTTCGTCTATGTCTTTGCCAAGTATGCAGCTAAAACGGGCTTGCTGCCTGTTGTCTCCTTCAACAAGCCTGGGGGCGATACCACTGCCGGTGAAGCTTTCATGGCCGACCATAAGAATGTTGTCGTTGAGGGATGGTATGTGCAGTTCCCTTCGCTCTTCCTGAAATACAAAGGCGACATTGTGCGCCTCTTCAGTTTCCACGATAATATCCGTCGAAAGGCCGATGCACTTGTGGCCTCCTACGGTGGTTGCGTGAAGTTGGGCGTACATATCCGTCGGGGCGACTATGCACGCTGGCAGGACGGACGCTACTTCTTCAGCGACTCACAGTACATCCACGTCATCCGCCAGTTCGTTGACTTGCACCCTGAAAGTGATGTTCACGTCTTTATCTGCGGCAATGATCCCAGTCTCGACCGCAATGCTTACCGTCAGGCTCTCGGAACCGACCACGTCAGCTTCCCTGAAGGTAATCCCGGCGAGGACCTTTGTCTGCTCTCGCGTATGGATGCTCTTATAGGGCCGCCGAGCACTTTCTCGCTGGTGGCCTCCATGTACCGGAACGTACCGCTCTATTGGATTATGGATGCCGGACGTCCTTTGGAAAAACGAAGCTTCAAGCATTTCGACGACCTCTTTACCCATCTTATTTGACATTCAGCAACCGAAATAACTTTAAAGATTATGACAGAAGGAATCCTACAGAAACACTATGACTTCCCCGTGAAACGTTATGTCCAGACTATGGATCTCAAGGATGACCCGCAGCTTATTGAGGCCTATCGCAAGGCACACTCCGAGAGCCAGATATGGAAAGAAATACTGGAGGGCATCCGCAGTGTGGGCATACTGGAGATGGAAATCTACATTCTCGGCAACCGCCTCGTGATGATTTGCGACCTGCCTGCCGACCTTGACTGGGACGAGGCTATGAACCGTCTGGCCACATTGCCCAGACAGGCTGAGTGGGAAGCCCACGTGGCGCAGTTCCAACAATGCCGTGAGGGTGACACCTCGAACGAGAAATGGAAGATGATGGAACGCATGTTCCATCTCTACGACTGACTATTCACAACGTCCCTATGAAACGAGAGTCCCCTTCCTCCTAGCTTGGAGAAAGGGGACGGAAGGGGTGTCGGATTGCCACAATATCCGAGCCCACATCAAAGAGCGTATGTGTGGAAAGCCACCCGTCGAGTCTACAGGTCTCCGTGGTTGGATGGGCGGAACCGCCCTCCCGGAAAAAACAAATGCCCCCGGCCTCATGCGTAAAAAGAGCGTGAGACTGTTAGTCATCGTGTCTTAAAACTCTGCTTGAAGGTAATTCATGACAGAGAAGAGTGCTTTCACAACGGCTGCAAATTTAGAAAAATATTTTTATAACGTCAAGACTTAGGCAAGAAAAATACTTAACTTTTTTCTTGATTCTCGACAACTCACCCTTCCGATACCCCCTAAAAACGGTACCGCAAGGGTCTGTAGCCATGTTTCCAGCCGCTTCCGACGGGCCTGGGACATGGATTTGTTAGTAAGGTGACGCCTGCTCAGGCCTTGTCGATGAGCTCGGTCTTTCCGTCGCGGGTTCCCTCGAAATAGGGGTACTCGTCGCGCAGTGCGATGTTGTCGTAGACGAAAGGCACCACGACGGTGTTGTGGCCGTCGGGAAGCACCAGCCCGAGCTTGCCGTCCTTTTCTGCGATGACGGGCATAGCTGTAAGGTCGTCTTTATATATATAAGGTGTACGCAGAAAATCGTACTCGGCCGGAATGAGCACTTTACCGTCGTGACTGCGGATGCCATACTTGCCGTGGTCTTCGAAGACTTCATGAAAGCGGATGTACTTCGACTTGAGCCGGTCCAGATAGAAGTCCATGCGCCGTTCGTCGGCCACGAGCTGCTGGAAGTAGCTGAACGTGTCGCAGTAGTTGGCCATGGCCCGCGCTACAACGATGCGGAAGTCGAGCCCGCTGAGCACCTTGCGGTTGCGGTCGATATAGCGTGCGATGGCCTCTTCCTTTTCAGGAACGGTGAGGTTGCCGAGCGAAGCCTCGAAGAGCTCCATATTCTTCAGTGAGCCCGACATCGCCTTGATGTAGCGGTGAATCTGGCGTCCCATCTCCTTGCAGATGAATTTGTCCATCTCGCGCAACTCTATGCTGTCGGCATACTCGGTCTCGAAGTTTTCCTGTGTAATTCTTTTCATAGCTTGCTTGTTTTCCCGCAAAGTTACGCTAAAAAACTTAAACCACCTAAAAAAATCACCACAAAGATAGAACCTTGTCTGTAGAAGTTTGTACGGTCTTCTGTGAAGTGATTAGCGCGTCCTGCCAGATGGTGAGGCTTAAAAGGCATAATAGAAGTAATGGGTCTTCAGGCGCCCTTTGCTTACTTGCATTTCCGTCAAGCAGTCCTCGGACTCTCGGACTCCGATATCTGCGTGTCCGATGCGCACGTCCCAAGCTTTCGTCGCCAACTATTGTTCCAAAATGTTGCAATAAAAGTACGCAAGAGGGGCATGACAGAGACCGGGCCACGATTCATGCTGTGTCAGACAAATCTTAGATGAAAGGGCTGCATGGCAAGCACACAATCTTTCGGAACTTGAATGGAAATAATTTTGCATTTCGATTGGAAATGAGTAACTTTGCACCCAGATTCTGGAGGTTGCTGCGAAGCCTCCTTGGTCTACCCTCAGAAAGCAACATTACAGACAAGGGAAGCTGCCTCGCAGGACAGTGGCCCGCATGTTTTATTTTATTTTTATTATGTCTTATCTCTTTTCATCAGAGTCTGTTTCCGAGGGTCATCCAGACAAAGTATCCGACCAAATCTCCGATGCCCTCCTCGACCAGTTCCTTGCCTACGATCGTGATGCCCACTGTGCCATTGAGACCTTTGTCACAACAGGGCAGGTGGTCATTATGGGTGAAGTTAGTTCAGAAGCCTACATCGACTTGCAGACCGTGGCGCGCAACACCATCAACAACATTGGTTACACCAAGGCCGACTACCAGTTTGACGGCAACAGCTGCGGCATCTTTACGGCCATTCACGAACAGAGCGCCGACATCGCACGTGGGGTCAACCGCATCGATGCTGAGAGCCAGGGAGCCGGCGACCAGGGGATGATGTTCGGCTATGCCTGCAACGAAACGGAGAACTACATGCCCGTGAGCCTCGACCTCTCGCATCTCATCGTGCGAACGCTTGCCGACATCCGCAAGGAAGGCAAGGTGATGACCTATCTGCGCCCCGACGCCAAGAGCCAGGTCACCGTGGAATACAGCGACGATAACATCCCTCAGCGTATCGACACCATCGTGGTGAGCACACAGCACGACCCCTTCGTGAAGAAGGCTGACGGCAGTGATGACGACGAGGCCATGCTGGCACAGATTCGCGACGACGTGGAGCATGTGCTCATGCCGCGTGTTATCGCCCAGGCAGGGCCAAAGGTACAGTCGCTTTTCGGTGACGATATCAAGTATCTTGTCAACCCCACAGGAAAGTTCGTCATCGGTGGTCCTCACGGCGACACCGGTCTGACAGGCCGCAAGATTATCGTAGACACCTACGGCGGAAAGGGAGCCCACGGCGGTGGTGCCTTCTCGGGCAAGGACCCCTCGAAGGTGGACCGTTCGGCAGCCTATATGGCCCGCTATATCGCAAAGAACATGGTGGCGGCAGGCGTGAGCGATGAGATACTCGTGCAACTGGCCTATGCCATTGGCGTGGCTGAGCCCGTAAGCGTCTATGTAAACACCTATGGCAGAAGTCACGTAAAGCAGACCGACAGCGAGATAGCCGCCATGATAAGTCGCATGTTCGACCTCCGTCCGAAGGCTATTGAACGTACGCTGAAGCTGCGCTGTCCCATCTATTTGCCCACAGCGGCCTATGGCCATATGGGGCGTAAGAACGAGTGGGTGCCGCGTACCTTCCGCAGCCACTACCACGAGACGCGCACCATCGAGGTGGAGCTCTTCACGTGGGAGAAGCTCGACCGTATCGAGGAAATAAGAAAAGCATTCTCACTCTGATGCCTCAGCAGACCGATAGTATAGCCGAAGCGGGCCTTCAGAGCCAGCATACCCCGCATACCTCTCATGAGCTGCAGCCATGGGAGGTGTTGCGCTGGCTGCCTAAGGATGCTACGCCCGCACAGCAGGATTCTGCCATCCGCGCGCACATCAAGCCCAAGGAGATTCACTGGAGCGAGCGTCCCGACACGCTTCACCTGCCCGGACAGGAGCCGGGGGTGAGCCTGAAGGATTTCAGTCTGCCCCAGTACTATAAGGAGTCGTTCTTCTCCAAGCAACCGTGGTTCCATCCGGAACTCAACGGAGGACGCCAGGGCGTGGCCGGCGACCCTATACCCTATACCATTGCCGGCGACAACCTCATCACGTCGCTGCTGCTCTTCTGTTTCATTCTCACAGCCCTTACCTTCTCGCGTACGCGTCGCTTTTTGGCCCGTCAGGCCAAGGCTCTCTTCTATGGTTCGGAGAATCGCATGTCGGAGATTACGGAGACAGGCAATGAGCTGCGTTTCCAGATATTCATGGTTCTGCAGACCTGTCTCCTCTTCGCCCTGGTCTACTTCTTCTACATCCGCACCTATGTAACCACGACGTTCACCATCGAGCAATATCAGATTATTGGCATCTTCACAGGCGTCTTTGCGGCCTATTACCTGGTGAAAGCCCTGGCCTATGCCTGCGTCGACTGGGTGTTCTTCACGAGAAAGAAAAACGAACAGTGGATGAAGTCCTATCTCTTCCTTGCCGGGTCGGAGGGTGTAGTGCTATTCCCTATGGTGCTGCTTTTGGCCTACTTCAATCTGCCCATGCAGGCAGCGGTCATTTATGCCCTTGTGGTAGTAGGAATATTCAAAATATTATCCTTTTATCGCACCAACAGTATCTTTTTCAATAAAAAAGGCGCTATTGTGCAAATTTTTTTGTACTTTTGTGCGCTCGAATTAATGCCGCTGATGGCATTGTGGGGAGTGTTGACAACGATAGAGAACAACTTAAAGATAAATTTTTAGGACACTGATGATAAAGAAAATCTTGGTATCGCAACCGAAGCCAGCCAGCGCCAAGTCGCCCTATTACGATATAGAGAAGGAATTCAACGTAGAGTGCGTCTTCCGTCCGTTCTTCAAAGTGGAAGGCATCACGGCCAAGGAATTCCGTCAGGAGCGCATCAATCTGCTTGATTATACGGCAGTGGTGTTCACCTCCCGGCATGCTGTGGACAACTACTTCAAACTCGCCAAGGAGATGCGCATAACCATTCCTGAGGACATGAAGTACTTCTGCGTCATTGAGACGGTGGCACTCTATATCCAAAAGTATGTGCAGTATCGCAAGCGTAAGGTTTTCTTTGGCTCCACGGGCAAAATCAACGACCTTATTCCTATCATGGCCAAGCACAAGCAGGAGAAGTACCTCGTGCCGCTGAGCAGCGTCCACAACGACGATGTGAAGGAACTGCTCGATGCCAAGAAGCTCAATCACAAGGAATGCGTGATGTACCGCACCGTGAGCAATGACTTCACCGAAGAGGAGCGCAAGAGCTTCGACTACGACATGGTCATTTTCTTCAGCCCCACCGGTGTGAAGGCTCTCAAAGCCAACTTCCCCGGATTCGAGCAGGGCGACATAAAGATTGGTGTCTTCGGGCCCGCAACGGCGAAGACTATTACAGACGAGAACCTGAGGCTCGACCTTCAGGCTCCGACACCAGAATTTCCCTCGATGACGAGTGCGCTGAGAGACTTCCTGAAAAAGAACCCATAGGCACTATGCCGACAGCTCAAAGCCACACACTAAGCAAAGAGGAGCGGCTCTGCAGCAGGACACTTATAGAGAAGCTCTTCGACAAGGGAGGCAGCCACTCGATGTCGGCGTTTCCCCTTAGGGCTGTGTGGCGTAAGGTGAGCTGCAACGACGGAGGTGCACCGGTGGCAATTCTCATCAGTGTTCCCAAAAGATGCTTCAAGCGTGCCGTGAAGCGTAATCGCGTAAAACGGCAGGTTAGAGAAGCTTATCGGAATCACAAAAACATACTCGCAACAAAGATGAAGGCTGAAGGCGAAAGCACGCTTGCTATAGCCTTCATTTGGCTCGACAATAAGCTCCATCCGTCAATGACGGTGGAGAAACGTGTCGTGGACTTGCTCGAGCGCATCAATGAGAAGCTATGAGTAAGTTGCGTAGACTGCTTCACTATATGCTTTTGCCGCTCACGTGGCTGCTCGTAGGACCGATTGTGTTCTACCAGAAATTCATTACGCCCTACACACCTCCCAGTTGCCGCTTCACTCCCACTTGCTCTGAGTATGCCCGGCAGGCCTTGCTTAAATATGGCCCCTTCAAAGGCCTGGCACTAGCCATTTGGCGCATACTGCGCTGCAATCCCTGGGGCGGCAGTGGCTACGATCCTGTTCCCTGACCGAACAGCCGTGACAAGGACTACAATCAAATCAAAAGAAATAACAGTAATCGATGGAGAACTTTGTAGAAGAACTGAAATGGCGCGGTATGCTCGCGCAGATGATGCCGGGGACGGAAGACTATCTCCTGCACAACCTCACGTCGGCCTATTTAGGTACCGACCCTACAGCTGATTCACTTCATATAGGCCACCTCTGCGGCATCATGATGCTCCGACACCTGCAGCACTGTGGTCACAAGCCTTATCTGCTTGTCGGTGGAGCCACGGGCATGATTGGCGACCCGTCGGGGAAGAGCCTCGAGCGCAATCTGCTCGACCAGGACACTCTATACCACAACCAGGAGAGCATCAAAAAGCAGGTGAGCAAGTTCCTCGACTTTGAAGGAACAGAGCCCAACAAGGCTGAGCTCGTCAACAACTACGACTGGATGAAGGACTTCAGATTCCTCGACTTCGTGCGCGATGTGGGCAAGCACATCACCGTGAACTACATGATGGCTAAGGACTCCGTGCAGAAGCGTCTCAACGGCGAGGCTCACGACGGACTTTCCTTCACGGAATTCACCTATCAGCTCTTGCAAGGCTACGACTTCCTCTATCTGTACCAGCATCACGGTGTGCGCTTGCAGCTCGGAGGTAACGACCAGTGGGGCAACATGACCACGGGCACTGAGCTTATCCGCCGCACGCTTGGCAACGAGGCTGAAGCCTATTGCCTCACCTGTCCGCTTATTACCAAGGCCGACGGAAAGAAGTTCGGCAAAACCGAGAGCGGCAATGTGTGGCTCGACCGTAACCGCACAACGCCCTACGCCTTCTACCAGTTCTGGCTCAATGTCAGCGATGAGGATGCAGAGCGCTATATTAAGATTTTCACGGACCTCAATAAGGAGACTATCGATGCCCTTGTGGCAGAGCACAGTCAGGACCCCGGAAGGCGCGTGCTGCAGAAGCGGCTCGCTGAGGAGGTCACACTGATGGTGCATTCGAAGGAGGACCTCGACATGGCTATTGCGGCCAGCAACATCCTCTTCGGTAAGGCCACGAAAGAGCAGCTCTCCACGCTCGATGAGGCTACGCTCAACGATGTGTTCAAGGATGTACCCCATTACGAGCTTCCCAAAGAGCAGCTTGGCGGAAAGGCAGTCGACTTGTTCTGTCAGGAGGGCTGGGACATCTTCCCGAGCAAGGGCGAGATGCGAAAGATGGTGAAAGGAGGCGGTGTGAGTCTCAATAAGGAGAAGGTGACAGCCTTCGACCAGGCTGTCACTGCCGATGACCTCATCGACGGTAAGTATCTCCTCGTACAACGTGGTAAGAAGAACTATTTCCTCATCACGGTGAAGGATTAAGGCCTGAAAGGAAGGAAAAACAAGATAAATGCGACATAGAAAGGAGATTTTTCGGCAGAAATTTGGTAATGCCGAAAAACCTCCTTACCTTTGCACTTACGATTGTCCCATGGTGTAATGGTAGCACTACAGGTTTTGGTTCTGTCAGTGGTGGTTCGAATCCGCCTAGGACAACATTCATCAAAAGTCTTCCCTTTGTGGAAGGCTTTTTTCGTTTCCGTAGCTTTTATTTGTTCGCAATAGCTCTCCGGGCTGCTTCCGTAGTTTGGAAGTCCTGTTTGAGCCTCGTCTTGTGCTTTCTGACAGTTCTGAGGGTTTCGATAGGGAATATGGGAACTCAAGTTTCTGAAGTAAAATTAATGCGCATATCGGGTGTAATCTGTTTGTTAGATAGATGATACAATGCACCAAACTGACGTCAGACAAATGGTCAAACAGATGTTTGCCAATTGGACAACAATTGTTAGCCATTTGGACAACAAATGTTAGCCATTTGGACAACAAATGTTAGACATTTGGACAACAATTGTTGGCCATTTGGCAACCCTCGTGTGTGCTTCGCTCACACACATATTTGTGATTACATTGAGTAAGAGAAATAAATTGAAAAGGGCGGATGCCGGGTCATCAAAGACTCCGTCATCCGCCCTCGTTGCGTGTCAGGACTTCAGTCCTGCTGCTTATTCAGCCTTGTTGGTCTTGGCGTAACCGTCGTTCTGTGTCAGCTTCGGATTGCGCTGAATCTCGTTGAGCGAGATAGGCCAGAGCAGGTCGGTCTGCTTGAACGTAGCGCCTGAGCCGTTTGTGGCACCCACGAGATTGACGTAGGTAACCTCGCCGCTGTGCATAGTATTGGAGATTACGGGGAACTTGCCCGTGCGCACGCAGTCGTCCCAAATCTTGAACTCAAGCGGGAACTCGCGCAGACGCTCAGTCCAGCAAGCCTCGATGAACTTCTCCTTCGAAAGCGTCTGAAGCTGTGCCGTAAGGGTTGCCACGGACTTACCTAAAGCGCGGCTCTGCACCTGTGCCAGGTAACCGGCAGCTTCGGCGTTCACGCCTGTCGACTGAGCGATGGCCTCGGCAGCGTCGAGCAGCGTCTCTGCATAGCGGTAGATGTTCCAGTCCTTTGTACCACGGCCCGTATTCTCCATAGCCTCCTCGTCGAAGTAGTACCAGCAGCCAATCTGATCGTAGTAGCTGGGATCGTTGCTCTTCACACCGGCTGCCACGGGCATCGTCCATGTCTTCTTGTTGACGGGATTCGTGTACGATGTAGCGAAGAACTGCTTTTCCTTGCCACGAAGGTCGTCCTTGGTGTAGATGTTGAGGAATCGGCCAATGGGACCGCAGACGCGCTCTGTGATGGCATATTTGTCGAACACGCCGGTAGCCGAAGAGGTGAAGGCGTAGGTCGGCCACCATGAGCTGGTGGAGACAGTGTTGTCGTATTCCTGAGCATAGATAACCTCATCCAGGTCGTCGGTGGTGCGCAGCTTGTTGTAGGCACTGTTCAGCCCCTGGTCGGTGTTCTCGGTCAGCTGATATTTGCCCGAGTTGATGATGTCGCGGGCCGTAGTAGCGGCTGCGGCATAGTTGCCCTGATACATGTAGACATCGGTCAGGCCCATCTCAGCCACATACTTGGAGATGCGGTGGCCGTTTTTCTGCCAAGTCTCAGCAGCCAGGTCGTTCATAGCGTCCTTGAGGTCGCTGACCACCTGCTCCATTACCTTGTCCTTAGAGGTGCGCTCCAGAGCCATATCCTGAGCAGAGCTGTAGTAAGCAGTGAGGCTCAAAGGCACGTCGCCGAAGGTCTTCACGAGGAAGAAGTAGTTCATGCCGCGGAAGAACTTGGCCTCAGCCACCAGCTGCTTCTTCTTGGCAGCCGTCACCGTGACGCCTTCGCCATCAATGTTGTTGATGACGCTGTTGGCAATGTTGATAGCCGAGTAGCAG
>Ga0256406_1002078_pt1 | contig 29694 bp, 21 predicted proteins | sample RumenRJG_03DNA_FD_185986 | JGI IMG/M metagenome (GOLD analysis project Ga0256406, IMG submission 185986) | Bovine rumen microbial communities from Lethbridge, Alberta, Canada - RJG_03 | ecosystem: Host-associated > Mammals > Digestive system > Stomach > Rumen | place: Canada: Alberta | collected... | reverse complement strand
ACCTTTGCACCCGATTTAAGGAAATGCTCATATGAGTTAGTTCTTTAAGTTAAGACGGAGACTCGCTAGCTCAGTTGGTAGAGCACAACACTTTTAATGTTGGGGTCATGGGTTCGAACCCCATGCGGGTCACAGTTTTAGTCCCTAAGTTGTTGATTTTCAACTACTTAGGGACTTTTCATGCTCAAAACGTGTCACAAACGTGTCACAATAATCCCCGAAATCATTTGAAAACGCTTCAAAATACGCTTTTTTCTGTCACGCTCCCAAAAACTTTAATATACCTCCAAAAAGTTTTTCCTCTTCGTGTGACATGATTAGCATCCATAGTGTGACATGATTCATCTATCTGCCTTTCTTTTCTCCGGAGAACTCTTTCCCTTAGAAGACTTTTCCTTCTTCATGGGAGGTATCGACCAGCCATAATCTTCTTGCAGATTAAAAGTGAACACGTAGTTGATCAGATTCTTCCTTCGATAGGAGGCAGAACCAGTGCGGAAACTTTTCTGTTTCTCCTTGTCCAGGATAACCTGTATCATCTGCATAATGACATCAGTCTTGTTGAATAGTCTACGATTCATCTCCAACATTGCCATATGCATGTAATAGTTGACTTCTTCCCCTTCCAGATTCTTTTTCAGCAAATCTGCGAGCACATATTCCTTGCTGTTGACATCCAAGGAGTACAAAGGATTGGCATGAATCTTCTGCTGTGGCGTCAACTTTGGAGCAGGTTCAAAACTCTTCTCATAAGGAGTAAGGAGTTCATCACCTTCCTGCCAGGGTCTCGTCGGACCTTCCTTCGGACTTTTTTTCGTATAGATGTAAAATACGACTTTTTTCACCCTGCAACCACGTTTGAGGCCATCCTCTACTTGATAGTCGAACCAAAGGCAGCCAGTGCCAGCCATAAAGTGGGTGTATAGTTCAATCTGTGCCTTTTCCAGGACAAATCGCTTTATAGAATTGAAGTTAGGGTATTTTACACCTCGTTCTATCTTCCCAGTCCTGCTATCCTTAACTTCATCCAGACAAAAGAGATTTCTGAGTTGCTCTATGTCTACTGGTATCACATTCTTGGCATAGACATAACCGTTGGCTTTCAGTTCTGTGTCTGTATAGCGGTAGTTACCACTATACATGGAAAGGAACTCATAAATCTTCTGCGTCACTTTTGAACGGAAAGTCATAGCCTCCCCAACGTCTATAGTAGTGAAGTTTTTCTCCACATTGATCATGTAAGGCAATATCTCGGGTGAGACTCGGACATCGTACTCCTTAGTAGCTGTATTGTAGAAGAAAGCGTCTATCCAATGGATCCGACCATTCACTCGTTCCCCTCTATCATTAACATAGCTGACCGGGACGAGCTTTCTGGCAAGCAGCTTCAACGCCTCATAAGTACGGGGAATATTCTTCGTTCCCCCAATGATACCAAGATCTGCATCTGTCAGATGCATATACAGTTCTTTCCAATTATCCGGGACACCCAGCTCCTTTTCTGTGAAGTTTCTCTTTACCCACAAGGATATGAAATAGAGAGCTCTCTTCTCAATCAAGCTGCAGGCAAACGCTGCTTTGATGAGAAAGTTGCTCCAGCGGACATCTTGATGTTTGATGTGCAGGAGCTCATGCATGAGTAACAGCTCATTTTTCTTCGGCATAGTATTTCCAAATTACATTTTCAAATGAAAGCGTCGCCCACGGCTTCCGAGTCACCGCGGGCTAACGCTGCACCCGGCATCAGTAGTTCCTGTCCCCCAGGCTCGACTGACAAAGGCGCATTACAAAGGTAAGGAAAGATTTGGCATCAAGGAAAAGATCTCCTATTTGTTAATTTCTGTTTAGAATGTTAATTGCTTGCAGTATTGTGGAAACGAGATTATTGGCCGCTCAGAGATAAAACAGAAAGACAAAGAAAAGACGCATTGGCTTAATATTTATAGCGCAAAAACTCGCAACTTGGGCGCAAAAACTCACAACTTGCAGCGCAAAAACTCGCAACTTTGGCGCAAAAACTCGCAACTTTTGGAAACATAAATAATGAAATATTCTGATAATCAATTGGTTAGTAAGCTCTATGACCGACCGTAAATAGACTTATAAATAAAAAATAAATAAAGCTTTATCAAACCTTCAACTTTAGGGAAATAAAAATGTTGCAGGCTGGGCTATGTGGGTCTGTGAGTCAATGACGTCCTGATGATGCTACATTGCAGGTCGTAGTTGAAAAAGCTGTGAAAAGGATGGGCCTTGACAGTTAAGAGAACTTCGACCTGTATGGCGCAGGTATTTCTGCTACCACTGTGTAGATGTGCAGGACGGCTCTACGTATTCCGGGTTCGTCTGCCCCCCCCTACGTTTTCCACTGAAAAGAATGGCCAGAATCAGCACAACACCTTTCACCACCAGGAAAGCGATGGTCAACAATATCCAAACAAGGATGTAAGCCAAAGCAAAGAAAATTAAGTACACTACCATAGCGCTAATATTAAGTTAAATATCTGTGTATCAATACGTAAAGTTACAAAATTTTTCTCAAACCACCAAATTATAAGAGACTCTATTTCATAGTTTCAATACAAAATTACACAGTATTTTTCTGTAATATTTTACATCAATTTTTCTTTTTTGCAATGTGTTTACTTGTAGCAAACAGATTGCAGCTATCTTTGCAAGTTTTTAGTGAGCCGACTTTCTACAAAATGAACTAAAACATTTTTCAAAAAGTTTAGCAATGGAAAAACTTTTTATCAAAGCACTCCGTGCCCTGATCAAGAGCATTAGAGACATGAAGGGCAACTCCCCTTCTGCTAACACCAAGCAGGTGGCCAATGTGATGGTTTATCTGCTGCAACAACTAGAAACCTTTGTGAATACCATTATTGGTAGTGCGACAATCGGTGGACGCCGTTGGTTCTTGCCGAAAATGGAGAACCGTCTGGTTTCCTCAATAGTCGCCGCCACCAATGATGAGACCGTGACTACGGACAGAGTGAAAAAAATCATTCGTAAGCTACAGGCTGTCTTACTCGACTGTCTGGACGTCGTCTCCGTCGTGTGCATGTTTGTAACTCGTAGCGGTTGCATGTACAGATGCTTCATGCAAGGAGACATCAAAAGTTCAAACTTCTTCAGCGACATGCTGGCAACAAATCCCTCCTGGAGCAGAATTGTCAAGCGAATAGTCCGTAAGCAGAAGAACGTCAGAGTAACGATAGCAGAAAGCCATCTAAACACGCCTACTGAGTGTATCATCCTCATCCAGTACCTCTACCAGCTGCTAAAAACCTTTGACCTTAACATTACATCCGTAGAGATTGCTTTGGCAAGGCGCGCGGTAGGGTCCAGGAAAGTGAAGCTGGGTGCAGAGCAACGTTTCCAGAATACAAAAGATAAAGTCTGGTTCCTGAAAATGATGATGCAAAAGGTATTGGGAGTACCGGTAACCGTGACATGCGTCGAGAAACTCGAAGAGTACCATAACATCACTTTGCAGAACAAGAATTTCACCCTGAAAATCCTCACTACGGATGGTATCTCCTACTGGTGGAGAGGACGCATAGCAAAGAAAATACCCGATATGGATAAGCTGAAGGATTTCCCGTTTTTGGGCATGGAACTTAAAAACATAGCGACATCTGTCAACAGCCTTAAGGGCATCGGCTACGTGGTATGGTATTCTCCCAAGGGGAACACAGGCGCTGACCTGCCAGACAATTTCAACGTATAATTCGCAATATATTCGGAAAACGGCTTGCTATAAGAAATATTTTCGCTAAATTTGCAGTGAGTTCATTCTTCATAGTTTGAATCTCCACTTTTAGTAAAGATATTGAAGGTGTTTAGCTTACTGGTCAGGAACTATTGGGAAACCTGAGAAATTTCACTGCATAGGAATCTGAGATCGGTATGATGAACACTCATGCTTTGGCGTGAGTTCATCTACCCAGAATCCTAGGGCTATTCTCAGGTGCCTCCAAGTTCGGGTATTTGGCTCGCGCCATTTCCTTTTTCCCCAAGGATTGTGAAGGTTCACCGCTATAGGCTATAGAATATTCTATAGAATAGATTTTATGTGTCTATTTAGCTATAGTTTCGAGTCAATTAAAATATATTACATAGCCTATAGTCTAATAAGCTATATTCTATAGCTTAATAAACTATAGAATTTTATGGACTAACTTCTTAATCAAAGATTTGCAAGGCTCATACAAAGACATTAACTTTGCCACAGATTACGGAAATGACTAACAAGCAAGATGTACTTTCGTGGCCACACGTAGGCTTCGCCTCGTATGTCTGCCGAAAGTATCTTGCCAGCCTTGGCTGGGGTGAAAAATGCTCGCAACTCACATTTTATCTTTGAACTATGACAGCAGCAAGAACGATAGTAGTAAAGGCACGCCTGACAGAAGCGGAGAATACCATCCTCCACCAGAAGGCACAGTCCTATCATGGCAATGTCAGTGCTCTGCTTAGAGATGCCATCCTTCAGGTGAATGACATCCGCACGCGGAGGAAGATAGAGGTGATGACTAAGCTGATGACATTCTACCAACAGTTCGAACAGCGTCTTGGATGGCTGGGAGGAAACTTCAACCAGACCATGAAGAGAGCCAACGAACTGGCTGTAGCTGGAAAGCTGGAGCAAGGCTACTTTGAAAAAGAGATTGTCCCCAGGCTGGATGAGATGAAACCTGTACTTCAGGAGATGAAAGACTATCTTACTGAGCTCTCAGAAAAGACTGCTTAGCCAATACTTCTCACATTTGAGATCCGCAGGAAGCATGACAGCAAACTTCCTCTATATTCTATATTTTCATAGGCTATAGCCTATAGACTATAGATTCGGATAATATAATTTGCATTTTATATTTTCGGATTTAATAGTTTATAGGTCTATGATTGTAACGATTTTGCCATCGAGCGCCACATTCCATGCAGTTGCATACAACCAGAAGAAAGTTGCACAAGGAAAAGCTGAACTGCTGGAAATGAGCAACTTTGACATGGTAACACTATCGGGAAAAGTAACCACGGAGAAACTGCAAGACTATCTTGCCACCTACTCCTCTCGCAACGAGCACATCCGGAATGCGCAGTTCCATGTGTCGATTTCTTGCAAGGGAAGAGAGTATTCGTTTGCGGAACTGGTAGAGATCGCTCACCAATACCTCCATGAGATGGGCTATGACATGGATGGGCAGCCAGTGCTCATCTACGGCCATCATGACACGGACAACAACCATATCCATATCATCACGAGTCGCGTGGCTCCTGATGGCCACAAGATCAATCACCAATTTGAGAAGAAGAGATCTATTGAGGTTATGGACAGGATTATGAACAAGAATCTGCATGTCTCGGAAAACGTGGCCAAGGCTCTTAGCTACCACTATGAGAGTGTTTCACAGTTCAAGGCTATCCTGGAGAGTGAGGGCTACGAGTGTTATGAAGGTGGGGACACATTGAAGATAAAGTATTCCGGCAACGTATGCGATGAAATTAAGATTGCGACCATCGAAGAGAAAAAGGCAGCTGCCGACAAGTCCTTCGGCAAGCAGAAACGGCTTAAAGCGCTCCTGCTCAAATACCGTGACCACTCGTCCAACAAAGAGGAACTGGCTGAGACAATGCACAGGTACTTCTGCATCAGTCTGGTGTTCTTTGGTAAGGCGGACTCGCCTTATGGGTACTTCATCATTGACCATGCCAACAAGCGCGTGCTGAAAGGGAGCTCGGTTATCACAATCAAAGAGTTAATGAAATTCAGGTCAGCAGAGGAACAGTTCAAAGACATCGATGCTATGGTAGCTTCGATGATGAGTGCTGATCCTCACCTAACAACAAAGGATCTAAACTCTAAGTTGAAAAGGCTGTTCGGAACAAGACTCTCAAAAGATGGCATCCGTTGGGGCGACAAGACACACCAGTTATCGGCAGAGGTAATGACCACACTGGAAACTAATGACCGTCTTGCCTGGCTACAGTCTTTCAACCCATCCTCTGAGGTGGAGTGTTCTATCCTTTACCGCTTCGGGAAGATAGACAGTTTCCAGGGCTTGCAACACAAGACCAAGGGGAACAAGAAACGGCAGAAGGCAGTGGGTCGTGTTCGTTCCATCATGGATCGCGGCGAAGAACACCTCAAAGACAACCTCTTTGAGGCGGGGATGCGCATATACCGGCAGAACGGCCAATACTATTGTGTGGACATCCAAGATAGATGCATTTTCAACATGAAAGAGCACGGTCTGGATATCACCATGCTCAATCATATATATAATAATGTGTATATCGTCCATACGCCACAGGAGCAAAGCAAGCCCATGTCTAAGGGGAACATGGCGACAAAAACTCTCACGCAGCAAGGCGGTGCTGGCGATGAGAACCGTGAGTATGAAGTCGGATCTAAAGAAGGGTATGAGGAGTCAATTGCCAATGAAAGCAGAATGACCAGATAAAAAAAGACCCGGTTGGGCTAATGCTCAATCGGGCCTGTTTAACGTTGTCATAGAGAAGATCTATTCCAAGTATGCTAATCATCACCATTAAACTGCAAGTATCTGCCAGATACGACCTGCGTCTTGCCATTCATGTAGGTGATAACAGCTTTCGTTATATTCATATTCGACGCGTCGCCAGATACGAAATAACTAGAACTATCCCAACTCCAGTTTGCTGATTCCCATTGCTTCAATGGGCCAACACCTTTGAAATAGCCAGTACGGCAAATATCACCTACGTCATTAGTAATCTTGAAGTAAACAGTGATATAACGAATGGTCTTAGGATTTGTGTTGACATAGCTGAAATGGAAAGAAACCATTGAATATTCACTGTCCCATCCCCATCCGTCAAAATAGCCGTATGGGGCTATAGATCTGATCTTGTTCAGATATTCAGCTCCATAACTATAGTTCATGTAGCCTGTAAAGTCTTGGTAATCCAAACTGTCCCTGGTTAGGCTGTCCTTGAAGATCTCATAATGGTGTACAAAAGGTTGATAAGTGGCCAAAGAAGATGGTATCTTGGAAGCGTGGCATTCAATCTGTCTTAAGTCAAGGTCACCGTCCTTTGATGTTACGTAATAGATAGAATCATTCTTAATTCCCATGCAAAACAGCGAATCACTCACAGAGATAGACTCGTCACAGATTGTACAGTTCATGGATTGACTGTTTACTGGTGCCCATCGCCAACTATGAGTGTTCCGATAGTCTTCATCTGCCTTTCTCTTAGCTTCCTTTGCCCTGGCAATTGCCATCACACGCTGGATAGAATCCTCTTTAGCTTTGGCGATGGAATCTTGGATATGCTGAGTGCGCTGCCTGTTCAGTTCGGTATATTTGTCATCCAGCTTCTTCGTGTATTCTTGTATCTTAGCATTCAGCTCATTGCCGCTTAACTGAGGAATCGCCTTATTTTTCTTGATGATCTTTGCGTAGTCTTTGTTCAGGGTGATGACAACATTACCTGTTGGAGTCAGTACGTAAAGGTTCTTGGCACTCTTGTCATAAGCATAGTTCTCCAAGACATTGGAGACATTATCAAGCATTGTATTCGTATCGCGCTTATAGTAGCCATCACTACCCAAGTGATAACTGACCAATGCCTGACGAATGAATGAGTTATAGGATGAGTATTGTGCATGAGACGGCACAATAACTGCACAAATCATAAAGAGTAATAGAATAACTTTTTTCATATCTTATGTTTATCAGGATAAGTGTTATCAATATGGGGATATGTTAATCGCCCAAATCTTGCACAAAGATAACAAATATTTGTGAACATTGACTTCTAATCCATTGTTTTTTAAGTGACATACTATTCGCCGATGAGATAAAGCCACATTGATACTGTAGCGGGATTACAACAGGATTTTGCCTGGGAAAAGAAAGGGAAAGTGTTGATCTTACATGTCACTATAGCACGTTACAAATCGCTGTCAATAATGTCAATGGAATGATTTAGCATGTTGACTTCCGTGTAGTCCCTGTAGAGGATGTCAAAGGCTTGGCCATATACGATGGTTCCAAAGATTTCTATCGTCCCCTCCGGCATGTCCCACACATAGGTCAGTGCATTGACATCAGCATCAGAACGGTTTTCAGTATGATTCCCATACTTCTTGTCCAGGACATCTATCAGCTGGTTCATCAACAGAAAGTTATTGCGGGGATGAATATACACAGAAGTGACATTGTCTGACTTCTTCGGACTACGGACGGCCACGTCACAGTCAGAGAACATCCAGAAGTCGCCTGTGAGATACTTGCATTTCATCCCCTTAAACCAGCCTTTGCCAACTTGTGTCTCAAAGCCGCGCTGCTTAAGTCCCTGCACAAAGGTCTTCACGCTGCCCGTTATAGGCTGGCCCATGAATTGAAGATGCTCCTGCCCGCATGCAATCAAAGGTAATGCGAGCAGGAATACGATTAGGAGTTTCTTCATTTACCAGTCTTCTGTCTCATTGCCGGAGACGCCATTTTTGATGGCCTCTTCAATCTTGTCCATGATGACATTGGAATAGGCGTTTGCCATGACGAGAGCTTTGTAAGAGGTTTTGCGATGCTTGTCCTTTGGAGCAAATGGTGCACATTGGTCAAGAGGCCATGTCTCATCAATCCGCTTGGCCTGATTCATGGAACCCGCGAGAGCAGCCATGATGCCGCCACCTGCCAGCACATTGACATCGTAAGAGGGAACGGAATATGTTACTCTCACCTTGCCTTCCTTAATATCCGTCTTGATGATAGGACGGATATTCACGTTGTAGGTGTTGGTGCCACCGGAATGAGCAGCGATACCTTCTACGTAGCCCTGGCCAATGATGCAGCCTGCATCCTTGTCATTGAGCTTGATGACTGAGTTGGCATCGTTGAAGGTCGCTGTGTACCAGTAGTTCAGGATGACATACAGCTGCTCCTTGGTCTTGCCTGGCGCTTCAATTACCTGAACGAATGTCAGGGCGTTGTTCTTGTCGAGAGTGACCTGGCTCGCAATATTGGTGGCAGCCTGCTCCCACTTGTCACCATACTTCTCCTTAGCATACTTCTCCAGTTCTTCGGCACGCATCAGCTGCGCATTGGCACATACTGTGCAGAGTGCCATCACAACGAGTAATAAAGCTTTTTTCATCATAAGTCTATCTGTTTAAGTTAAAAGTTATCTCAGTTTATCTAAGATTTCAGACGAAAACATACATTTCTGCATTTCAAGCGCAAAATTATATGCAATATGTCCGCCTGAAGCAAACAAGTTACAAATATTTTGTTTAACTTTGAGGAAAATTTTGTAACCTATGGCAACTACTAAGGAATATTCCATCAGAGAAAGGGTGCTGGATAAGTACCTTCACAGCGGGAAAGGATATACCCGTAAAGAACTTCAGGCCTTCGTCAACAAGGAGTTGGAGCGCCGCGGCTATCCTCCGGTAACCGCACGCATAACCATTCTGAATGATCTGCGGGAGATCTCTAACAAATACAATGTTGTTATTGATAATGTCAAGAAAGGACGTTTTGTCTATTACTCATATCACGATCCAGACTTCAGCATCTACAACACTGGCTTGTCAGACGAAGACTTCGATCAGATCACAGAAGCCATAGAAGTGCTGAAACGGTACCAGGGAATACCTAAGATCTCCTGGGTGGACGAGCTGGCTGCCAGACTGGAGACATCCATACATAACCAAACACGACCCATCATCATGTTTGAGGATGCCAGCTATAACCAAGGTATGGAGTTCTTCGTTGAGTTGTATGAATTCATCTCCCAAAAGAGAACTATTAATCTGGAGTATCAGGACTTCAAGCATACAGAACCAAAGGCTTTCGTTGTTTTTCCCTACCTACTGAAACAATATAATAATAGGTGGTTCCTGTTTGGAAGACGCAAAGGGCACTTTAAGCACACAATCTTCACCCTTGATCGAATAGTTTCTATCACACCATCTGACGAGCCTTTTGAAGATACTACTGTAGATCTGACAAAGTATTTTGACGATAAGGTCGGCGTGAGTGAAATGAAGGGAGAACATGAGGCTTACGATGTCGTATTTCGCGTCCCGGAGAAACAGAAGCCTTATATCCTGACTAAACCTTTGCATAAAAGCCAGAAATTCATTTCAGATGACGGCGAGTATGCTGTGTTCTCGCTGCATGTCCAAGACAATTTCGAGCTTCAGGGGGAATTGCTAGCATTGGGAGAACTCGTAGAAGTCCTTTCACCCCAGAGCCTGAGAGATGAGATACGCTCCAGATGGGAGAAATGCATGGCTTACTACGAAAAATAGTCAGATTTCTGCTTATCTTGTTGTGAGTGTCGCAAAAATTAATTATATTTGCGTTCAACTTAGATTTATTTAATATGAAAGACTTAAACCGAATAAAAGTTGTCTTAGTCGAAAAGAAAAAGACAAGTAAATGGTTGGCGGAGCAGTTGGGTAAGAGCCCTACAACTGTTTCCAAATGGTGTACGAACACTTCCCAGCCCGATCTTGTGACGTTAAATAAGATAGCGTCCTTGCTCGGTATTGATAATCGGGACCTCTTAACAAGTAACCAAGATAAATAGCAACTGATTTACCATGCCTGTAAGCTCTTCACAGAACATAAGACTGTTTGTCCTTGACCAATGTCTAAGGAATCAGAGGGAGAAATATACCTTTAACGCTCTTCTGGATAAGGTCAATGAGAAACTTGAAAGATGCGGTAAGCCTGAAATTGCTATTCGTCAATTAAGAAAGGATCTTCGTGAAATAAGGAGTATCATTAAAAAACATGAAGGTGATGAGGATCCCATTGCCCTTCTTGGCTCTGGTGGAAAGGAGAAATACTATAGATATAAGAACCCGAAAAGTTCTATCTATAAAAATCAGCTGTCGGATGATGAGCTGGCAGACCTGCTTGCCGTTCTGAATGTTCTGAAGAGTTTCCGGAAAGATGAGAATGACGGGTGGCTGAGCGACATTATTGAAGGTCTCGAAGAAAAGTTCGGAGAGATCCCGGATGCTGGAGAACTGATTTCTTTTGAAGATTATAAGACTCAGGGCGCATCCTATCTGGCAGCGATCGTCGATGCCGTCATCAATCATCAGAAGCTGGTCATTTACTACCAACCATATCATAAGGAAGAAGAGCATTGGGATATAGATCCCTATTATCTGAAGCAGTTCAATGGTAGATGGTTCCTGTTCGGTTGGAATGAAGATAAGGGAATGTTGTACAACATGGCCTTGGACCGCATAACGGGAGTGTATGATGGTTATGGCGAATTTCGAACTAACAAAGACATAGACTTCAGTACCTACTTTGACGATATTATCGGAGTAACAAGGCCTCGAAAGAAGCTTGAAGATGGTTCTTTTGTAGACGTCGACAGTGAGAAGATCCTACTGAGATTCTCCGAGAGGAGATTCCCTTACGCTAAGTCTAAGCCCATACACAATTCTTTTCAAGTGGTTTCTGAGGAGGATTGTACAGCTTCGATTATTGTGCGGCCAAATAATGAGTTCTTTGCCAGAGTCCTGGAGTATGGACCAGATGTAGAAATTGTCTCTCCGGACTCCGTCAGAGAGTTGATAAAAAGAAAAGTTAATGAAATGTATGAAAAATATTTTTCTGTGCAGCATGAATGCACAGATAATAAGTAATTTTGCATGCGAAAACTGATACATATATGAATAAGCAACAACTTGCCAATAGAATCTGGGCATCAGCCAATAAGATGCGTTCGAAGATTGACGCTAACGAATACAAGGACTATATCCTTGGTCTCATCTTCTATAAATTCCTCTCCGACACTGAGGAGAAATACCTCATGGAGAAGATGGGGTTGGAAAAAGATGACCTTAAGGAACTTGTTGAGGACTTTGATAACCCCGACATGAAGAAGCTCATCGAAGAGTGCCAAAAAAGTATTGGCTACTTCATCGAGTATAAGAACCTCTTCAATGCCTGGCTGTCTAAGGATGTGGACTTCAGCGTGGCGGTGCTTACCGATGCACTGACCAGCTTCGACCGTCTGATGAGTCCTAACTATGAATCAGTATATCTCGGTATCTTTAAGACATTGCGTGAAGGTCTGAGCAAGCTCGGTGACAATCCCACTTCCCAGACAAAAGCACTACGTGACCTCATTCAGCTTATCAAGGACATCCCTACCGACGGACGCCAGGACTACGACGTGCTGGGCTATGTCTATGAGTACCTCATCAGCAACTTCGCAGCCAACGCTGGCAAGAAGGCTGGCGAATTTTATACTCCGCACGAGGTGGCACAGGTCATGTCGGAGATCGTTGCTGAGGATCAGAAGGACAAGGACCACATCGGCATCTATGACCCGACGAGCGGTTCTGGCTCGCTGCTGATCACCATTGGCAAGAGTGTGGGCAAACATATTGCTGACCAGAACAAGGTGGTATATTATGCTCAGGAGCTAAAGGAGAATACCTACAACCTCACTCGTATGAACCTTGTGATGCGCGGCATCCTTCCGCAGAATATCCATACACGTTGTGCGGATTCTCTGGAGGAGGACTGGCCTGTCAACACCGAGGGCAAGGACATCGGTGAGCCTTTGGCCGTTGATGCTGTAGTGAGCAATCCGCCCTATTCACAACACTGGGATCCAAACGATAAAGAACTCGATGCGCGATTTGCCAATTATGGTTTGGCCCCAAAGACAAAAGCTGACTATGCCTTCCTTCTCCACGAACTACATCACCTGAAGCGTGATGGTATTCTTACCATTGTGATGCCTCATGGCGTACTCTTTCGTGGTAAAGCACCGAAGCGCTATGACGCCCAGGGTGTAGAGCTGCCACTGGAGCAGCAGGAGGAAGGTCAAGCAGAAGGCATTATCCGCGCCAATCTCATTGAGAAGAACAATATAGACGCTATCATAGGCCTGCCTGCTAATATCTTCTTCGGCACAGGTATCCCGACGCTTATCATGGTGCTGAAAAAGAACCGTACTAATCAGGGTGTGCTCATCATCGATGCCAGCAAGGGATTTGTCAAGGATGGTAAAAACAACAAGCTGCGTGCCTGCGATATTAAGAAGATTGCCGACACCTATCGTGACCGACGCTCCATTCCTGGATATAGCCGTGAGGTGAGTCGTGAGGAGATTCGCCAAAATGAGTATAATCTCAACATTCCACGCTATGTGGACAGCAGCGAACAGCCCGAGAAATACGATATCTATGCTACGATGTTTGGTGGCATTCCTAATACTGAGATTGCCGACCTTCAGCGCTATTGGGATGCCTTCCCATCTTTGCGTGAAGCTCTTTTCCGTGCGGAACCTGATCGACCATATAGTAAGCTTGCCGTGGGACGTGACGACGTGCCCCGGACTATTGCGGAAAACGCTGATGTGCAGGCATTCATGAATCGTTATGACCAGGCTTTTGGCAGTTTCCGTCAGATGCTCCATACCCGTCTCATCGACAATGTGGATAGTGTGAAGGACCTGGAAGAAAGCGATGCCATCGCTGCCGACATTTTCCGTCGGGTTCAGGGCATGGCGCTTATCGACCGCTATGCTGTCTATCAAATCCTTGCTGACCACTGGCAGGAGATAATGGGCGACATCGAAATCATTCAGACCGAGGGCTATGGTGCAGCCAATGTGGTGGAGACAAAATATAAGATGGTAAAGAAGGATGGCGTGGACCATGAGGTACCTGATGGGCTAAAAGGGCGCATCATCCCCTTCGAGCTCATCCAGCACGACCGCTTTCAAGCAGACCTCGATGCCATCGCAGCACTCAACGACAAGCTGAGTTCCATCAGCAGTGAACTCGATGCCAAACGCGACGAGTTTGATGAAGATGAAGCTGAACAATATCTTGATAGCGAGAAGGACAACGCCTATGATAAACCTAAGATAAAAGCAGATGCTAAGCCAAAGGCTGATGTTGAGCCAGAGACGAAAGCCAAACTCCGCAGCATCGTGGCACTGTGGGATGAAGAGTCGAAGACCCGAAAGCAGGTAAAGGCATCGCAGCAGGCACTGGAAGATAAAACCGTTGCTGCTATCAAGGCGCTTTCGAAAATAGAGATAGACTCTTTGCTGGAGCAGAAGTGGATTCTTCCCATCTGCGACGCTATCGCTGCCGTGCCCACTGCCTTACTGCAGCAACTCACAGTTGCTGTCATCACGCTGGATGAAAAATACGCGGAGACTTACAATAGCGTGGATCAGCAGCTGAAAGATGCCCATGCTTCTTTTGCCAACCTCACAGCCCAGCTTACGGGAGATGAGTTTATGATTGAGGGGTTAAATGACTTAATCAAGGAGGAGGTGTAGTTATGGTGCCAAAGATAAGAATTAAGGGAAATGGAGAAACATGGAAGCCTATGTGCTTCGCAGATATGGTTACACGGAATGCTTCTTCCAGGAACGATGCATCATTACCAAGAGTAGAGTATGAAGACATTGTTTCTGGGGAGGGTCGTCTTAATAAAGATATTCGAAAGAAGAAAAGCCAAAAGAAAGGAATATACTTCTCTAAAAGCGAAGTCCTATATGGAAAGCTGCGTCCTTATCTTAAAAACATATTATTAACTAATTTTGAGGGGATTGCTGTTGGTGATTTTTGGGTATTTCATCCCAAATGTGTTAATTCCGAATTCTTATATTATTTTGTTAATTCGTTGCCCTTTGAAAAAGTAGCTAATATTACAGCTGGGTCAAAAATGCCAAGGGCAGACTGGAATATAGTGTCTTCGTCTTTGTTTTCAATACCAACAGCATTGAGTGAGCAGCTATCAATCGCTGATTTTTTCAAATCCCTGGATGCAATGATTTCTTCTACTTCGAAGAAGATAACTAAGCTCGAACAGACTAAGAAGGCTTGCCTGCTGAGTATGTTTCCGCAGAAAGGTGAGCGCCTACCCAAAGTCAGATTCAAAGGATTTGATGGAGAATGGACAATAGTTAAGTTGGGCGACTGCTTGGCAATCTCAACTGAACGCAATGGCGGGAATACCTTTGGGAAAGACAAGGTGCTTTCTGTCTCAGATGATTTTGGAGTAGTAAACCAAATTGGACTTCTTGGCAGAAGCTATGCCGGTAAGTCTGTAGAGAATTATAAAGTGCTCAGAACAAATCAGATCGTCTACACCAAGTCTCCATTGAAGTCAAAGCCTTATGGAATAATAAAAGTAAACAAAGGTGAAACGGGTATCGTATCAGTTTTATATGCTGTTTACGATGCTAAAGATGGAGTGTGCCCAGACTATATACACTTCTACTTCCAGTCTAAACATCGTGTGAATAATTACCTTCTGCCTCTAATAAATAAAGGGGCAAAGAATACAATGAACATTAGCGATGAAACGGCATTGGAAGGTCTCATTTCTATTCCATCACTGAAAGAACAAATAAAGATTGCAGATTATCTTTGGTCGTTGGAGAAAATGATTTCCCTACAGACCCGTCGTCTCTCATTATTGAAGCACATCAAATCTGCCTGTCTGGACAATATGTTTGTATAGGCACCATGACTATGGAAAGAGAATAATGAGCATGTAATAAACAAGGAAATAAAATCTATACGATATGCCAGTAAATATTTCAATTATGCCTTTTGCCAAGGAACTTGACTTTGAGCAAGCCTTGGCGCATCAGTTGACACAACACGGTTGGGAACCAGGCATCCTCAAAAATCCTACGGAGGAAACCTTGGTGAAGAACTGGGCTGCCATACTCTATAACAACAATCGGGACAAAAATCGGTTGGGTGACTTCCCACTGACCGACACCGAAATGCAGCAGGTCATCGATCAGGTGAACAAATGTCGCAATCCCTACGAGACCAACAAACTCATTAACGGCGGACTGGTACATATCAAGCGTGACAATAAGGACGATCTCATCAACTATGGCAAAGAAGTCTATCTGAAGATCTTTGATGCCAAGGAGATACGTGCTGGACAGAGCGTCTACCAGATTGTTCGTCAGCCAATGTTTGAGACACGTCATCCGCTGGCCAGCTCACGCCGTGGTGATGTGATGCTGCTCATCAATGGTATGCCTGTCATCCACATAGAACTAAAACGCTCTGGCGTGGATGTCACCCAGGCGGTGAACCAAATCAAGCGTTATACACATGATGGTGTGTTCTCGAATGGCATCTTCTCGCTTGTACAGATCTTTGTGGCAATGACACCCGAGAAAACCCTCTACTTTGCCAACCCCGGTGAGGAGCGAAATTTCCAGCCGAGCTTTTATTTTCATTGGGCAGACTTCAATAACGATGAGATCTTCGACTGGAAGCGCATAGCTGCCAATCTCCTGTCCATCCCTATGGCACACCAGCTGATAGGCTATTTCACCATTGCCGATGACAAGGACGAGACGTTGAAAGTGCTCCGCAGCTATCAGTATTTTGCCACGACAAGGATTTGCGACCGTGTGCACGAGACCAATTGGGATGACCATCAGCATCACGGTGGCTTCATCTGGCATACAACAGGATCGGGTAAGACTATGACCAGCTTTAAGGCTGCTCAACTCATAGCCAATTCTGGTGATGCTGACAAGGTGGTGTTCCTGCTCGACCGCATTGAACTGAGTACGCAGAGCCTGGATGAGTATCGAGGCTTTGCTGGAGAGAGTGACGATGTTCAAGATGTAGACAACACCGCTGATCTCATTGGCAAGTTGGAGAGCGACGATAAGGACAACACGCTCATCGTGACCTCCATTCAGAAGATGAGCCGTATCACCAAGGATAACCATGTGCCGGAATCCACACTGAATCACATAGGAGGCAAGCGCCTGGTATTCATCGTAGATGAGTGCCACCGTGGTGTTTATGGATCCATGCTGATGAACATCAAGATGACATTCCCTCGTGGCATTCTCTTTGGCTTCACTGGTACACCTGTGTTTGAAGAAAACGCGCGTGGCGAGCTGACCACGGAGGTAATCTTCGGTGACATGCTCCATAAATACACTCTCGCCAATGGTATTCCCGATGGCAACGTGCTTGGCTTCGATCCCTATGCTGTAGACACCTTCGACGAGAATGAGGTACGTCGTGAAGTAGCCTACAAGAAAGCGGATGTGAATGATCCTGAAGAACTGCATCGTGACTTGGAGAAAAAAGCCGTCTACGATAAGTGGATGGATCCACAACAGGTGGATATGCTGAAGATAGAGGGTGAGGCTAAAAGCCTTTATAACAGTGAAAACCATCATCTGGCTGTTGCACAGAGCATCGTCAGCGAGCGCCCAGTACTGAGCAAGAACGGTATGTTTCATGCCATCCTTGCCACTAAGAACATACCCGAGGCCATTGCGTACTACAAAATTTTCAAGGAACGCTATCCTCAATATAATGTAGCTGCCATCTTCGACGACTCCATCGACAACGTAGAGGGTGCAGGCTATAAGGAAGATGCCATCCTGGAGATGCTCGAAGACTACAATGCCAAGTTCCACACCGACTTCAAGCAGAGTACCTATGCCAAGTATAAGAAAGATGTGGCAAAGCGCTTGGCCCACAAGAAGCCTTACTTGAACATTGACAAACATAAGGACCAGCAGCTAGATTTGCTCATCGTGGTGACTCAGATGCTTACGGGCTATGACTCTAAGTGGGTGAACACGCTCTATGTGGACAAGTTACTTTACTATGTTGACGTCATTCAGGCTTTCTCGCGTACAAATCGACTCTTTGGGCCGGAGAAGCCCTTCGGCATCATCAAATACTTTGATCGCCCGAACACGATGAAAAAGAATATTGATGATGCGCTGCAACTGTATGTGGACCAGCCTACATCAGTCTTCGTAGACCGATTGGAGAAAAACCTGGAACTCATTAACAAAGGCTACCGGTTCATCAAGACGCTCTTTGAGGCTGAAGGTATCGAGTATTTCAGCAAGTTGCCGCAGGCAAAGGCATCGCGCAATAAGTTTGCCTCAGAGTTCTGCGACATGACGAAGCACTTGGAGGCAGCAAAGATGCAAGGCTTCAGCTGGGAAAAGGATGAGTATGAGTTCAAGCATACCAACGGCTATGTACGGCTGAAGATGGAAATTGACGAGCAGACCTATAAGATTCTGCTTCAACGTTATCGTGAGTTGTTTGAGAAACAACCAGGTGGTGATGGCGGTGATGACGACGTGTACCGTCTTGAGCCATACATCACAGAACAGGGTACTGGCACCATCGATGCTGACTACATCAACTCGAAGTTTATCCGGTTTGTGAAGAACCTCTACACGACAGGCCCGGGCAGCGACCTCGTGAAGGTGGCGCAGAAGGAGTTGAGCACGGCTTTCGCTACAATGTCGCAGCGTGACCAGCGCACAGCAATGCTCATACTGCACGACATACAGAGCGGTGACCTTAGATTAGTGCCGAACAAGACCATCTATGACTACATCAACGATTATCAAAGTTCAGAGCTCGAACAGCAGATCTTCACTCTCTGTGAGGCTACCGGCCTGGATAAGGATAAGTTGAAGGACATCATGGAGACGGATGTCAATGAGCAGAACCTGAATGAGTTTGGCCAATTTGACAACCTTCTCGCCAGCGTCGACAAGGCAAAGGCTCCAGAGTTCTTGAAGCGCGTACTCAATAAAGAGGTGAAGCGCATGTTCCTCATGACCAATATGTCGAACATCCTCCGCCGCTTCATCCTTGACCCTACCGACAGAGCAAAGATCATCTTTGCTTATCAGAACGAGGGCTTTGCACTGGATGTCAATATCCCTGAGGAGTTGCCCCAGCAACCTACTGGCGAGACTCCTGCACAGGAAGAGAACGACCAACTCTCTGATGAGGAGAAACGAGTGAACATCTGTAAACTGGTGACAGCTGATTTGCGCAGAATACATGGAATGCCTCTGACGAAGAATGTAGTAAATGCCTTCTTTAAGGTGACCAATATTGCTACTTTACGTAGCCTTGACGGTCTGGCAATAGATATGTATCATGATTTCGACAAACTGTTTGCCCACCGGAACGTAGACTTCATCACGAAGCATGTGTGCCTGGGGAACCTGCTCGTGAAGTACGAGGTGTTCCTGAAGAAGGTGTATTATCTCCTCCATGGTGAAGAGGCTCAGCCGAGAGAAGGCAGAGACCATGTGACACTGGCCGACTTGATTTTCCTTTTCCCCTGCCTGCGAGATCTTCGTCATAGTCATGAAGAGAAATATAGAACGCTGAGTGGCTATCTGGATAAGATACGCTCACAACGAAACACGTCATCTGGCAACGGCGCACATTTCTCCATGTTCTATAGTGACGATGAATTGGATGAGGATATCAAAGAGGTTGTCACGATGTACATGTATGTTATCGGAATGTGCTATGATGAGCTGGCAACAAAGTGTAATCTCTAAAAGGTGATTGTGAATGAAATAATCGGGGCTGGATCTCAGTGATTCAGCTCCGATTTTCAATTTGCATAAAATCTGCCTATGTTAAGCCTTATGTTTTGACGTAGAATTTTTGTAGCTGAATCAAAATTAACATATCTTTAGTATTTTATCTGTTTAGTACTGAGTTTTCCTAATTCTATTAACCTTTATTACTATAATATTATAGTATATAGAATATAATTCTATATAATTAGTTAATATTAGATTATTTCTCTCTATTTAAATTTCCTACTCTTAACTTTGCGATTGTAAAGCTGGAAGTGCTCTCGCATGGAAGCGAAAATCGTAACGAATGGAGAAGAAATATATCGTTTTTGGAAATCAGAAAGGTGGATCAGGAAAGTCCACACTCTGCGCTATGTTTGGGAACTTCTTGGCAATGAAAGGCAAGAAGTTGGCGATGGCAGACTTCGACTATCAAGGTTCACTGGTGCAGGCAAGGAAGATTGACCTTGCTTCACATCCGGACAAGCCCGTGCTCTACAAAGTGCAGGGCTTCCAGATCTCATTGAAGGGCGACCATACCATAGAAGAGAACTTCGACCATGTCAACAACTGTCTCGACAAAATTGCTGAGGGTGTGGATATCGTAGTTGTTGACACCCCAGGTAACCTGAATGAGGACACGCTTCTTTGTATCTTCCAGCGTGCCGATGTGGCTATCACGCCATTTGGCTATGACACAACTTCATGGGAGTCGCTGAAGCTTTACAGAAAATTCCTACGCATGATGAAACAGGATAAGATAGAGACACCGGACCACCAGTTGATAGACAATCCCTACAAGGCTCATTTCGACCTGTTCTTTATCCTCAATAAGTTCGACAGCAGAATAGGCAAAGCCATAGAGCATGAACTGTGGTCGGACATGGATCTGATTCTTTCCAATGAGGGAATGCTAGCACCTCCTATCAAGTACCTTGCGACAATGATGCACATCAACACGCTTTATTTCGAGAAGGGGCAGTTGGATGCCGTGCAGAACTGTTTTCAATTCATCTACAGACAAATATTTAATGAGATATAAAGATGGCAGATAATAAACCGAACCCCAAGAAAAAAGGTCAGGATCTTACGATCCATGACATACTGCGTATGAGGGAACTAGACACAATGCCTCCTACAGATGATACTCCTGTTGAGAAAAAGGAAGATGTGAAGGCTGAGGTGCAGGAAGAATCGCAATCTCAAATATCGGAAGCTCCGGTAGATGGTAGTGCAGTGACTGAAAAGGATGCTGCGGATCCAGAACCTGAAGGAAAGAAAGAAGAACTCAAGGGCGATGATGCGTTCACAGAACAGCGGGAAGATATAGAAAAGGAAATCGAAGAGGCTAATGAGAGGACAAGTCTTTTCAAGTGCCTGGAGGCTTACGAGCAGGAATACTTAAACCGGACAAGAAAGTTTACGACGCGCTGCGTGCTGATTGACACACGGGTTATGGACACGATAGATTTGCTGAATGTCAACAACATGGGAAAAGGCAATCTTGTCAGCGCCATGCTGGTCTGGTGCATCGAGAAGAACAGAGAAGAGTTGAAGAAATATCTGAAGCAGCGTGACACACTGCTGTAAAGCGTGCGGTTATGGTTACCTGGACGAAAGACATGTTGCGCATCCTAAAAGAGGAGTACCCAACGAAGAGTAATGCAGAGATAGCAGAGGAACTGGGCATCTCCGCAAGGGCTGTCCAATGGAAGGCGTACTGGCTGGAACTGAAGAAGCACAACTCATGGGCACATATCAAGTGGACGGAAGAGCAGCTGGATCTGTTGAGAAGAAAATACCCGGTATGCAGCCTCAGGGAGGTGGCCGCCCTTCTGGGCATCAGTAAGACAATGGTCGCCAGAAAAGCAAAGGAGTTGGAGCTACAGAAAGCAGCGAAGTCTGAAGCCAGGATGAAAATTGAGGAAACGATAAAAACCTACATCGGCATGTACCCATTCAAGAAGATTGCCGAGATGTGCGGCATATCTGCCCGTCGAGTTGGAAAGATAGCCAAGGAGTTGGGACTGACCGTCAGCAAAGAGGCAAAGAACAGGATGACCAGTGAGGCTGTAGCTAAAGCCTACAAGCTGGAGGAGTTCTACGTCTCTTGTGGACTGTCACCGGAGATGGACCGTAAACTGGGATCAGACAAAAGCAGGCTCAACATGGAATACAGGTTGAGGGAGGACGGGTACTTCGTCACACATGGCTGCGACGTTGTCTACTTCTCCCCACTGCTGAAACGGCATCCCGTAAGGGAAAGGAACGCAGAGGAGATGGGGATGGTGTTCGTGGAATACCCTGAAGAGTGCTTAGCAACAGGAGATAACGAAGGGGCACAAGCTCCGGAGAACTTAATAAATTCATCAATTATGGTTATAAAAGGTAAGATTACAGAGGTGTGCCCCATTCGTGAGGGCAACAAAAACGGACACGACTGGAAAGTGCAGGATTGTGTCCTCGAGATTCCCGGAGGAGAGAAACCTCAGATCTGTGTGTTCAATGTTTTCGGTGACAACATCGAGAAGTTCAACATTCAGGTGGGTGAGCAACTCTCCGTAGACATCCACATGTCAGCCAACAAGGGAAAGGATGGCCATTGGTTTGGCAACAACCGCGCCATTGAGGTCACCAGAGTGTAAGACTGGATAGACCATGGTGATGAATACAGATATTGTTTTCATACGATTGATTAAATGATGGAATGCTGTTTTCCATACTAATTACCCGATAGCGATTGGGAGGCCACAGGGAGGAAGGGATTCCTTACCTTGTGGCCAGAAAAATTAGCAGAGTTATAAATTGATTTCAACTGTGAGGCTACCCCTTACAGTAGCCTCACTTTTACAAAAACATTCAACAGACAACAATGATAGTACAAGAAGAAATTACAGTCCGCCCACAGGGTCCGGGGTTCCACCTGATCACTCCGGAGATATTGAAGGCAGTGCCAAAGCTGCCTGAGAAGGGCTTCATGAACGTGTTCTGCAAGAACACAAGCACAGGTCTGGCGATACTGGACTCCGAAAAGACAGAGGTGCTGAAGGTGGTGTATGGTGCCATCGGCAAGATGCTGCCGACGATGGTAGGGTCATTCTATATACCGTCCATCATAGAGTCGGTAATCACAGGCGTCACTCTGACCATCCCCATTACGGATGGCCGGTTGGACATGAGTGAGTACCAGGACATCTTCATCGCAGAGTACCACAAGACCCGCTATCTGAAGACCATCGTAGTGACCGTCTATGCAGAAGACGATAACAATATAGAAAAGGCACAAGAGAATTGCAAATCAAATATAGTATCATTATGGAAAAAGTTAAAAGACTATCTCCTGAGACCGAGGGATATACTGCCTACGGGGCAGATACAGCTGGCGTGACAGGCATCGCCACTGGGTTACAGACATTGGATGAGCACACATCAGGATGGCAGCCCGGAGAGGTAATCGCCTTCTGTGGGGATGCAGGCGTTGGAAAGACTACATTGCTCACGAGTTTGGTCAAACAGATCACCGTGGACAGAGGTATACCGACGCTCTTCTTCGCTATTGAGTGCGGTACCAAACAGGTAGTGGACAGACTGCTGGCGAACTATTGCTCCATCAGCTATCAGTGGCTGATAAGAAACAAAGTGCCTATGGAACAGTTCGAGGATTTCAACAAGTCGCTCGTGGAACTCAAAGCAGCACCCTTGTACATTGAACAAACATCTTTTTCGATTGACGACATTCAGGACCAGATCATCTATGCCGTGAAGCACTATGGCATCAAAATAGTGTTCATCGACTATATCCAGCTGATCCTGACCAATCCAGATGCGAAGGAAATCGTCACACCACCCGAGTTGATGAGACTTCTCGTCCAGGGCTTCAAGCGTATGGCGAAATACTACAAGATCACCATCGTGCTCTCCTCACAGCAGGACACTGGAACCGCTGGGTTGAAAGATGTACTGTCTGGTGAGCATAAGGACAAGTGCGTTGACATCCCGGACGAAGGATCTATACTGGATGATGTCGACCAGGCTTTCCTGCTCCTAAGACCGGATTACTATGGCATCACCACAGACCTGATGGGAAACGATCTGCACAAGAAGGCGTTCTTAAAGAGCGCAAAGATGCGGTCATGCCCTCCTCTGAGCATCCGCCTGAACTACGAGCCGGAATATGCTCGATTCTTGGAGGAAGATCCCCTCTGCTAACTTGTAAGAAACTTCCGACAGTTATTAGAAAAGCCTGGCAGCTTACCTTTTGGTAAAGTTGCCAGGCTTTTTTATAGTTTCTCCATCCCAGACAATGGAAGTTGCTTCGTTCTCGTCATTGCCATTGACAGTAACATATTCCTTAGTAGGGCTGTTACTAAATATATCTGAAAGATCTCCTTCATTGGTTGATTTTTCTATAGGTGCCAAAATATCGATACTTAGACTTTGTATAAGGATCCGTATTCTCCATGATTTCCTTAATCTTTAAAGAATTCCCTTTCTTCCAGAATTTTAGTTTTACCATGCATTCACCACAATGCCAAACACCATCTTTATCCTGTTCGGGTTCAAATGTCTTTCCAACATAGACAGGGTCATTGATAGTCTTCTGCGCTGAGTTTGCCGTGTGATCATTTGAACTCTTCTCCAGTTTTGAAGAATCTATTGGGGTGCACAACTTAAGATTCTCCACTTTGTTGGGATGGCTAGCAACATAGCGGTCAAGCCACTTGATGAAATCACAAATCTGCAGGGCAAATCCGAATATGATGTATCCCGAATGGGAAGAAGCAAAAAAGTCTTTCAACACCTTCGTGTCTTCTTCGTCAAGATCTACGGTATGCGAATGGATATTACCAAGCTCTAAAATATTACGAAGTGTCAGCTCTATATATTTGGGTATTATTCTATCATCTCCACTGCCATAGCGCAAACCAATTACGTTTGGATTTCCACCAGAAAGGTAGTAAAGACTTTGGCTTAGATTAACTTTATGTTCAGGTATGAAAGCGTCTGGCAGAAGGCCACTTCTATTACATACTCTGAAGAGGTATTCTACTATTTGGCGAAGCTGGTTATAATACAGTACAGGATCGAAATCCGGATAGTCTCCGGGATGATGCATGATGAGTAAAATTTTTGAGAGCATACCCTCTGCCTGCTTACCCGCATGCATATTGTCAAGAGCAGAAAACACATCATGATAGTTCTGCACAATTTGGCGTAATGGGGCCTGCTTAAAGGCTTCCTTCATATCATGGATGAGTTTCTCATCGTCTTCGCCCTTAATATAAAATTTCCCAAAAGAGTCCTTGAACAGATCGGCGCCAATCAGGTCAGGCTGACCAGTAGAGATGAAATAAGGAATAGCTTTCTTTGTGGAAAGCTGATTCCTTCTTTCTATGGCATTCCTCAGACCTTTCAATGAAGTGATCTCATCATCGGATTCATCAAGCATTTTGGCATCAAGGAGAAGGGCATCCCACTTCTCCAGATTGCGTTCCAGCTCTGCAAGGCCATCCTTGCAGATGTTGAAACCCTCTAATTTAATGTCATGGAGTTTTTCACACTCCTTCTTGAACGGCATCATTTTCTGCCATTCGTCATCTATCCACAGTACATTATACATATCTCATGTCTTAGTCTTGGTCCTCAAACTTACTAATGGGGAGATAGATCCTCACTGTCGTTCCCTTGTGTCCGCTTATTGAGAATATATCATAGTCGCCCCCATAGTGTTCAACAATACTCTTGATGATATATCCACCGCAACCGGTACCACCAGTCTTGCCGGCTTTTTCACCTCTTAAGCCAAACCGTTCCTTGTTCATGCCTTCGGGGAGACTTTTGCCGTTATCGGCGAAATCGATCTGGTACATCGGTTCGCCGTTGTGTCTGGCCACAGTAAGGTTGATGTTAATGCTGTAGTGAGGGTTCTCCGGATCGGTGAAACCATGCTGCACAGCATTATTGAAGATATTCTCCACTAAGCGATTCAGGTCACCAGGAGCAATCGTTGTCATGATAGGGACAATGTCTTCCTTCTGAGCATCTGCCTTCAGTTTCTCCATACCGAGATTGCCGTCTTCATCCTGATATTCCTCCAAGGAATGCTGTTCATGAGACGGGAGACCGTATTCTGCTAAAGCAGGATCATCGACTTCGTAGTCAACTTTATAGGTTTTGCCATCCGGAAGATTATGGAAGTACTGATCAAGATTGACGAGCTCAGGCTTACCGAATCGTTCCTCGTCACTGAGATGATCGAGAAGGTTAGAAAGCCTATTGACGCTCTTTGCTAAGTCATCAAGACTACTAAGCATCTCTTTCTCGAAGTCAGGCTCTTCGTCCCTATGAGTTAGATAGTACCGGAGCAGTTTCTCTGACGATTTGATATTCCTTACATACGGACGCATATCATGCTTGCGCATCCTCACTTGGTTGATATATTCGGTCTTCTGTTTGTCGATGACATCCAGTAGACCCAATTCCTTAGCCTTAGCAAGTTTGTAGGAATCACAGGCTTCTTCAAAAAGTTTCTTCTGTTCATCATAGCCTTCTTGCCCCTTCTTTGTGGGCAGCAAGAAATGAATATTCATGATAGAGGACACCACTATATGAGGAAATGCCGGTCCAGCAAAGGATACATAGGCTCTGCTCAGAACAAGACAAAGATATCCCATATGAATATACTTCTCCTTGATCCTGAATGCCTTTATATTCGGGTTGATATAGGCTGGAGTTTCTTCAGAAGCTTCACACCACGATGGTTTTAGCTGCCCAATTGTGGACAACAGCAAAGATGATTCTTTTACGACAGTCGCTCTCGTAGGTGTATCTCTCTTGACAATCTTCTGTATATCGAGAAGATAATCATAAGGAGAAGAAGCCAGATCAGAGGCTCGAATATAGGGCGTATCCTTGGGAAGTTCTGTCATCTGCAGGCGAATAGGTTCTGCAATATCACTAAAGCGCACGCCGCGGTAGCCATCTGGAACCACAAAAGCCTTCTTGGCCTTATAGTAACCAACGTCCCACAACCACCTTTCAGCTTTCAGTTCCTCATAGGTAATCTGCAAACAGTTCGCGCTAGAAGAATCACAAGCCTCAATGACGCGATCTACATCCAGAATGTTTACGAAAGGCTTATCCTCATAGCAATCTGATGCATCAACAAAGAAGAAGTCATGAGATGACTTTTCCTTGTTAAGCAACAATGCCGCCATTTGTATATGGGTACTAAGAAGGAGATTCTCTGGCAAGAGAATAATTTTCTCAACGACATTAGCCTCTGTGAGAGACTCGCGCAGGGCCTGGAACCGGTCGCTTCTAAGGATGGACAAAGATACGAAGCAGAGCATCTGACCTTTATCATTGGTCTTGTCAATGAAATTGGACAGAAGATACTCCTCTGTAATAATTGACCTCTCATGGCCGTCTGCGGATGCCATTCTGCCCATGAATGGAGGCAGGGAAACTATAGCATCATATTTCTTCTGGGGCCAAGCAATCATATCTTTGTTGACATAGGTAACCTTGTCTAGCTTTCCATAGAGAGCAAGACGAATAATTCCTAATTGCCAAACACGAGAATTGATGTCAGCGCCATCAAAATGGTCGTAGCTATCCATATCGATAGCAAATGACATGAGACCACCGAAAGGATCGTAGACATTCGGGTAATGGCCAGTCATAAGGCGATTAGCTAAAATACCGATTTCTTTAGGCTGTGTATACTCTCCAGATTCGCGCTTGTTTGGGGATAAATTACTAATGGCAGAATCAAACGCCTTGCCGTAATCGTCGACGGCTAGATTACCGGAATCAGCAAGCTCTATAAGATACGTATCCTCCAGTGACCTCGTCTTATAAAAGATATCGAGGATGACCTTGTCAAGAAGATCGTTTCCTGTAAATCTACATAAGAGGCATCTATTGAATATCCCCTTCTCCAGCCATACCTTGACGCCATTACCTGCCATCGTTGATAGGAGATCAAGATCTAAGCAAGCAACAACATACTCACCCTGAGCGGTCGTTTCGCCAACCTTCTCCTTGATATTATTCTCGAGATGGAGCTTTCCCTCCTTCTTTAGGAGCAGGAGAGCTCCAATAAGTGCCACGATGGTCTGGGAATCAACACTCTTTAAGAAGGTTGCTGATCTCATAATGTTCATAGCACTCCAAATCTTGTTCTCGGTCTCATTTCTCATAGTCATACTTTCTCTGTTTTCTTGTTTTCGACTGCAAAATTAAGATGCATCTGTGCACAGATGCTGCACAGCAAAATATTTTTTCCGAATTTCTCAGATCAAGTATAATTCTGTATGAGGCAAGGCCATTCTAATCATCTTATAGTTATATTCCTTTATCATTTATATACTTCATTTTGTAGGCAAAGATACAAAATAGTGGGGAAATTCAATTGACCACGAGGATAGTTTTTGATTAAGTTTTGTAGATGTAAGCTATAAACGAAAAGTGCTCCTGTCCTCACGGATGGGAGCGCTCTGTTGATATGAATAGACCTTAAACGATAATTATTTGTATTATAAGAACTTGCGAGAATAATGGTAACTGCTACTCCCATATCTGAGAGTCGAAGTCACTTACTCCTGACCAGATATTAGAGTCGGAGTCCTCATCCGAATTGAAGGGATTGCCTTTAGCTTCAGTTTCAGACGGATCGATGGGCGTAGAGGCGATGGGGGCCATCAAGTGGCTCTCAACAGGGATGATACTGGTCATTGGTTTCACATACGCTTTCTTGCGTCTTGGTTCAATAACCTGAGCTGTTTGCCGGGGCTGCTCTTTTTGTTCTGTCATAACATTATAATATTTGTTGTTTGCAAACTGATTACTTTTTAACGGTGGAGATATTTCCTGCCTTGCCGGATGACGATGCCCTTATATCCATGACTGACCTTTCGGCCTTGTAGGTCATAAGTGCTGTTATCCAGTTCCTGTATCATATTCCGGAGAGTGGTGACATGGGTCACTGTGCCATTCGCATCTACAAACTCTATATTGAATATGGATGCCTTGGCGGCAGGAATGATCTGAGCGATGGAGAGAAAGGCACGATTGAAAGCTGTATAGCCGTCGCTACCATAGATATGGAAAGCGCCATCCTTCAAGCCGTAGTTGTTGTAGACTATGCCACTGGCATTCTCATTCTCTGGACCAGTATAGCGCTCGTCATTGGCACCGACAAGCTTAACATCGGCCGTAGAGGAGTCACCATTGTCGAAGTCAGTGGCATTCTCTAGATCCTTCGCATCAGGTTCGCTACTTGCAGCAACAAAGCATTTCTCCTTATACTTCTTTGCCGATGAAGTGAGCACATCATCCATGGTCTTCTGACCTTCGCCCTGGGTATAGTCATCCTCACCGATAGTATAGTAGTAAGTCTTACCAGACTCGCCATAGAGGATGGCTCCTACATAGTTGTCAAGGCCTTTATACTGGGTGCTGTCTGCCATTATCAGGTTTGCACGAGTACGGGAGGGCACGTAGCTGATAGTGCGCATAGCAACTGCGGAACGTTCATCATTGACAGCGACAGGCAGGGCAGCCTCGATCTGGTTCTCTGCGGGAACATTGGCCTTCAAGTCGACATCGAAGTCTCGGCAGATGCTCTTGTAATGGCTTGTCATCTCTACAGGGATAAGATACCCTAACGAGATATACTGCTTCTTCCAGGCTGCGTTGGGATAAGTGCCTTTGACCTTGTCATACAACGACTTCTTGACATAAATGGTGAGGTTGCTGTCGTTCTGCAGGCCGGTGCAGTCCTGTAAAGTCTTGTATATCGTGTCACCTAACAGGAAGATCTCCTTCAGCGAGGCCATGCCAGAGAAGTCGGGCTTGGTCTCACCAGTGAAATCATTATAGTAAGAGTCGGAGCTGATTGTGGCAGGCAACGTGATAGACGTGATATGAGTTCCTTTGAAGCTGGCCGTGGTGACATACTGCAGGCGGGATGGAAGAGTAACATGTGTCAGAGAGGTGCAGCCCTCAAAGGTATGGCCGCTATAATAGCCAGTCCCGAAGTTCACGACACTGTTGGGAATCTTTATGGAGACAAGGGAGCGACAACCCTGAAAGACATTGTCCAATGAGGTAATACCGTTAGGGACATTGCACTCACGCAGGCTGGTACATCCCGAGAATATATTAAGCATTGATAATCAACGACTTACACATTAAACGGTAGAGAGGTGGATTTAGGGTTGGACAATGTCAGAAATAAGGAGGCAAAATTAACGTATTTAACCTTTGTTTGGGATATTCATT
>Ga0256406_1002077_pt1 | contig 29713 bp, 29 predicted proteins | sample RumenRJG_03DNA_FD_185986 | JGI IMG/M metagenome (GOLD analysis project Ga0256406, IMG submission 185986) | Bovine rumen microbial communities from Lethbridge, Alberta, Canada - RJG_03 | ecosystem: Host-associated > Mammals > Digestive system > Stomach > Rumen | place: Canada: Alberta | collected... | reverse complement strand
GAGCTTCACTCCCCGCTCCCCCACCATAGTGTCAAAGCCGTGGCCGCCGCGGTAGTCAGAGAGGTTCTCGATGAAGGAGAGCGAGTCGGTGAGCCTGGCGGCGCGGACCATGCCCTCGCTGTCGCCGGCGCTCCCATAGCAGATGTTCTCCCCAACCGTGCGGTGCATGAGGGAGGGGTCCTGCGAGACCATCGCGAAGAGATCGCGGTACTCGTCCTGGCGGAACTGCCTGATGTCGGTGCCGTTTAAAGTGATTCTCCCGCCCTGGACGTCGTAGAAGCGCAAGAGCAGGTTCACAAGCGAGGTCTTGCCCGCGCCCGAGGGGCCGACTATGCCGACCTTCTCGCCCTTTCTTATCTCAAGGTTGAGGTCACGGAACACCTCGCGCTGCCCATGGTAGGAGAAGTCCACATGCTCGAACCTGATGTCGCCAGGCGCGGGGGGCACGGGAGATGGATCCTTGGGATCCTTGACCGTCACCGGCTTGGTCAGCGTGCGGATCCCGTCGTAGACCATGCCGATGTTCTCGAAGATGGCGCTCACCTCCCACATCATCCAGCGCGACATGTTGATGACGCGGATGGCGATGGCTATGGCGATGGCGATGTCGCCCGGGGTGACCACCCCGGTGCGCCAAAGCCACAGCGAAAGCATGGTGAGCACGATGAGCAGCGTGTAGTTCATGAGCTGCACGCTCACGTCGAACATCGTGAGCAGCCTCATCGCCCCGTACTCGCTCTTCAAGAAGCGCTCCATGGACTCGCGGGCGTACCTGGCCTCGCGGCCCTTGCCGCCAAAGAGCTTGACCGTGGGGATGTTCACATAGCTGTCGACGATCCTGCCCACCATGTCGGAGCGCTTGTCAGACTGATCCTGCGCCGCGCGCCTGAGCCTTGGCACGAAGATGTAGATGGAGAGCGAGTAGAAGACGAGCCAGGCTGCCAGCGGGATGCACAAGAGCGGATCGGCCCTTGAGAGCATCCAGAGCATCATCGCGATGTAGACGCCGATGTGGACCATCACGTCGATGAGCTTTAATACCGAGGTGCGCACCGCCATCGCCGTCTGCATGATCTTGTTGGCAACGCGCCCTGCGAACTCGTCGGTGAAGAAGGCCAGCGACTGGCCGAGCATGTAGCGGTGGGTCTGCCAGCGCACCTGCATCGGGTAGTTTCCCGAGACCGTCTGATGCAGCAGCAGCGAATGGAGGATCGTCACGGCCGGCAGGATCACGCCTGCCACCACGAGCATCGCGATGAGCCGGCCCCCGTAGTCCTCGAGGAAGGTCGCGGACGAGCTCGAGGCCGTCCAGTCGACTATCCTGCCCATGCACACGAAGAACAGCGCCTCCCCCGCGGCGAGGGTGGCGTTGAGCACGGCTATGGCGATGAGGAACTTCCAAAGCCCCCTGGTGTAGAAGCGGATGAACGCGAAGAACCCGCCGGGCGGCGGGCCTGGATCATCGGAGGGAAACGGAGGTACGAGCGACTCGAACCATCGCCATATTCTTTCCATGGAGGGTTATTTTTCCATGGAGTCCAGCATGTCGTTGATGCGGTTGTTGGCCACGTCGATGTGGCGCGCCAGCGCCGCGACGTGGTTGGGTAGCATCGCGTCTCCAATCTCGTTGCCGCCGGCCACGCAGTAGAGCGGGTTGAACTCGGCTACGTAGTCAAGGCGCCTCAGCGCCTCGTCGACGTTCTCCTGCCCGCCGCGCTCGACCACCGAGGAGTCCACTGCGACCAGGGCGCGCAGCACGTTGGAGACGACCGCGCAGATCCCCTTGGTGTAGTAGATGTTGTTGTCAGACTCGAAGTGCCCCATCTTCTCGTTGTTGAGGATCCCCAGCGCATAGTCGGTCATGTTGGCGCAGTACTTGATGATCTGGTAGGTGTCGTCGGTCTTTACGTTGTAGACGCCGGCGTTCTTGGCATTGGTGCCCACGCTGCTGGCCCAGGCGCGCCAGTTCTTGATGCCTTCCTTGTACTTGCCCTCGGCGTCGTAGATGAACCAAAAGCCCCAGACCTTCTCGGAGTAGGTGAAGTACCTCGAGGTCGCGTCGACGAGGCGCTTGTCGATGGTGTCGGTCTTGCCGTAGCGCGTCGCGGTCTTGGCGATCATGTCGGAGGCGGGCCTCGTGGCGTAGATGACGCCCGACTGGTAGGAGACGGTGTTGTCGAGGATCTGAGGAACCAGGAGCAGATCGTTGGGCAGCCAGCCAAAGAGCGTGCTCAGCTGCTCGCCCAGAGCGTGGGTCACGCCCTCTGCAAGCACCATGGCGCGGTCCTGATCGGTCGCGTTCTGATCCAGCATCTGCGGCTTGTAAAGCTCGCCCGATGGCGATGAGATAAGCCCCACGGCGAGGATGTAGAGGACGTAGAGGCCGACGATGATCGCCAGCGCGTACTTCAATTTGCGTAATGTGAACATTTGTAGCTGCCTCCAGGCCAAATCCATGAGGCAAGATTAAGCCATGCCACGTTTTTTTTCCATAGCATGATTCGACGGATCGGAAGCGCGCCGCAAATTCCATGAAAGGCCCCGCGGCACTTGAAAAGCCCCTCGCCCTTGCCTGAAAATTACGGCACCTTGCGACCTGACATGAGGAGGCAAAGATGATCTACACGCTCACCGCGAGCCCGTCGCTCGATCTCGTGCTCACCATTCCAAGGAAGCTTCAAAGCGGCGACAGCCTGAGGGCCAGCGCCGAGGAATGGAGGCCCGGCGGCCGCGGCATCAACATCTCGATCATGCTGAAAAACCTCGGCATCGACTCGACCGCCCTGGGATTCGTCGCCGGCTTCTCGGGCGACGAGCTCATGCGCCTTGCCGCCGAGTCGGGCGTGCGCACCGGCTTCATCCGCGTCAGGCGCGGCCGCACCCGCATCAACCTCAAGCTGCGCGATCCAGATGGCGACACCAGGATCAACGGCCTGGGCCCGGTGGTCTCGCAGTCCGACATCGACTACCTGAACCACCGCATCGCAGGCTTCCACGACGGCGACTTCCTGATCCTCGCAGGCAACATCCCGCCATCGCTGCCGCAGGACATCTACGGCAAGTTCTGCTCGACCGTGCGCGGCCGCGACATCAAGGTGATCCTGGACGCCCCCTGCGAGCTCTGGGACGCCGTGCTGCCCCACCGCCCCTTCCTCTTCAAGGCAAAGCTCGGGGAGCTTGCCGAGTACAGCAGCTGCGATCCGCAGGATCCCGACAGCATCATCGCCGCGGGGAACGACATCAGGCGCAAGGGCGCGCTCAACGTGCTCATCTCGCTAGGACCCAAGGGCGCGCTCTACTTAGGCGCCGATGACAGCGAGATGCACATCAGGGCGCCGGCCGTGGCCGAGGTGGTCGACAAAAGCGGCGCCGGCGACTCGATGATCGCAGGCTTCATGTCCGACTACCTCACCTACGGCGACACGAAGAGCGCCGTCAAGATGGCGGTGGCGGCAGGCTCGGCCACCGCGGGATCGGCAGGCTTTGCCAGCGCCACCGAGGTGCGCGAGCTGCGCGAGCTCATGTAACGCGCAAAAATCCAGAAACGAAGGAGGGGCCCGCCGGGCCCCTCCTTCGTTTTAGTTCAGGCGGAAATTACTTGCTCACCGCGGCGATGGCCTTGACCAGCGCGTCGATGTTGCCGTAGTTGATGCCGGCGACGCAGATGCGGCCCGAGCCCACGATGTAGACGCCGAACTCCTTCTTCAGGCGCTCGACCTGATCCTTGTCCAGGCCCGAGAACGAGAACATGCCGTTCTGGGAGCCGATGAAGCTGTAGTCGCCGGCGCCCGCGGCGGAAAGCTTCTCGACGAGCAGCTTGCGCATCTCGAGGATCCTGCCGCGCATCGAGGCGAGCTCATCCTCCCACTCCTTGCGAAGCTCAGGGGTGGAGAGAATGGTGGTCACGACCTTCTCGCCGTGGGCAGGAGGGTTGGAGATGGCGGTGCGCACCGAGATCTTGAGCTGGGAGATGACCTTGTCGGCAGTCTCCTTGTCGGCGCAGACAACGGTCAGCACGCCCACGCGCTCGTTGTACATGCCGAAGTTCTTGGAGAACGAGGAGGCGACGAGCATCTCAGGGCAGTGCCTGGCGACGATCCTGAGCCCCTGCGCGTCCTCGTCGAGGCCATGGCCCATGCCCTGGTAGGCGAAGTCGATGAACGGCAGCAGCTTGCGCTCTGCGAGGAACGAGGCGATCTGCTCCCACTGCTCGGGGGTCGGATCGATGCCGGTGGGGTTGTGGCAGCAGCCGTGCAGCAGCACCACGTCGCCCTCCTTGGCCTGCGAGAGAGTCTCGAGCATGCGGTCGAAGGCCAGGGAGTGGGTCACGCGGTCATAGTACGGGTAGCGCTCGAACTTGAGGCCCGCGGACTTGGCTATCTGGTAGTGGTTGGCCCAGGTGGGATCGGAGATCCAGACGGTGGAGGCCACGTTCTGCTGGTGCAGGAAGTCGGCGCCGATGCGCAGCGCGCCGGTGCCGCCCGGGCAGTGGCAGCTCACCGCCCTGCCGCCGTCCACGTAGTCATGGCCCTTCCCGAAGATGAGCTCGCGCGCAAGGCGGCCGTACTCGGGAAGTCCGGTGATGGGCAGGTAGGACTTGGTCTTTTCAGAATCGAGCAGGATCTTCTCGGCCTTCTTGACGCAGCTTAGGATGGGCGTGTCGCCCTTTTCGTTCTTGTAGACGCCGACGCCTAGGTTGATCTTCTCAGGGCGGGTGTCCTTCTTGAACGCGTCGGTAATTCCAAGGATGGGGTCGGCTGGCGCCGCTTCGATTCGGTCAAAAAACATCATTGTCACCTGTTTTGCTGTAACTGCGCGAAATGATACCACAGGGGGATCGCGCAACTTCATTTGCGATGCGGCGCACGCGCTTGGGGCGGCGCAAGCGCCGCCCCACTGCCTTCAAGCGCGCTTGAAATTGAGCCTGTAGTAGGCCACGGCGTGCCTGACCCAGGCCTTGGTCTTCCAGCGGATGAGCATGGCAAGGCCGCGCGTCCACATGTCGGCGCAGAAGCCTATCCACACGCCGAGCAGCCCCAGGCCGCAGTGCAGCGCGAGGAAGGATCCGAGAGGCACGCTCACGCCCCACATCGAGAGCACGGCCATGATCACCGGGAACTTGGTGTCGCCGATGGCGCGCAGCGAGTTGATGATGATGATGTTGAGCACGTTGCCAGGCTCCATCACGACAGTCAGAAGGAAGATGTGCGAGGCCAGGGCGATGACCTCGGGGCTGTCGGTGAAGCAGGAGAAGAAGAGCCTGCCAGTGAACAGCGGCACGGTCGCGGCTATGGCCAGCGTGATGATGAAGCCTATCCTCACCGAGCGCAGGAGCTGGCGGTAGGCGAGCTTGAGCCTCATCGCCCCGGCATAGTGGGCCACGAGGATCTCAGTGCCGGTGCCGATGGAGATCGACCAGATGGTCATCAGCATCTCCATCTGGAAGTAGATCCCGTGGGTGGCCAGGGCCACGGCGCCCAGCGAGGAGACCACCGCAGTCATCACCATGAACTGCAGGTGCCAGGAGAGGTTCTCCCCGGCCCCGGGCAGCCCCACCGAAAAGATCTGGCGGAGGATCCTCCACTTTATCGAGAAGAGGAAGCGCGGCACGATGCGCACCCTGGTGCGCGCGAGCATCAGCTTGAAGATGATCCCGACGCAGGCAAGCCTTCCTATGACCGTCGAGAGCGCCACGCCCTCGACCCCCATCCTGGGCGCACCGAAGAGCCCGAAGAGGAAGACCGCGTTCAAGCACATCGTGATGAGGTTCATCAGCATCGAGATGTACATCGAGTCGCGGGTGCGCCCGTAGCCGCGCAGGATCTGGGCGCAGCACAGGCACGCGGCCTCGGGGAGGAAGCACAGCGAGATGATCCTCATGTAGTTCACCGAGCTGCCGGCTATCTCAGGCGGGACGTGCATCGCCTCGACGATGAGCCCAGAGCATGAGAACACCGCAAGGCAGACTGCCGCGCCCCAGATGATGTTGAGGCCGAGCCCCATGTGGATGACCCGGCGCACCATGCGCAGGTTGCCGTTGCCCAGGGCCTGGGCCGTCACCACCGCGACGCCGATGTTGATGAAGTTGAATAGGATGAACCCCAGGTCGAAGACCTGGTTGCCCACGGTGAGCTCGGCCACCGCGTCCACCGAGATCATGCCGACCATCGCGGTGTTGATCATGATGGTCGCAAAGTGCATGCCGAGGTCCACGAAGATGGGCCAGCTCAGGTGGAAGAGCGAGGGTAGCGGCGGTGGCGCCATGGTTGCGGTCATTATTGCTGTCATCCTGTGAAAGCAAGGGCCCCGCTTGGTTTAAGCGGAGCCCTGCATGCGCGGCTGCGCCGCAGCCTTAGAGGATCTTGGACAGGAAGTCCTGCGTCCTGTGCTCCCTGGGGTGCGAGAAGATCTCCTCAGGGGTGCCCTGCTCGAGGATCCCGCCGCCATCCACGAAGAGCACGCGATCGGCCACCTGGCGGGCAAAGCCCATCTCGTGGGTCACGCACATCATGGTCATGCCGCTCTCGGCAAGCTGCCTCATGACGTCGAGCACCTCGTTGACCATCTCGGGGTCGAGCGCGGAGGTCGGCTCGTCGAAGAGCATGATCTTGGGCTTCATCGCAAGCGCCCTGGCGATGGCCACGCGCTGCTGCTGGCCGCCTGAGAGCTGATCGGGGTAGGATCCGGCCTTGTCGCCGAGGCCCACCTGCTTCAGAAGTCGCATCGCCATCTCCTCGGCCTCTTCCTTGGGCTTGTGGCGCACCTTCTCCTGCGCCAGCGTGATGTTGCGCAGCACGTTCATGTGCGGGAAGAGGTTGAAGTGCTGGAAGACCATGCCGACCTCGGCCCTGATGGTGTTGATGTCGACCTTGGGGGTGATGGTCTCGCCGTCGATGGTGATGCTGCCCGAGGTCGGAACCTCGAGGTAGTTCACGCAGCGCAGAAGCGTGCTCTTGCCCGAGCCCGATGGCCCTATGACCACCACGACCTCGCTGCGGTTGACGTTGAGGTTCACGCCCTTGAGGATCTCGTTATCGCCGAAGCTCTTGTGGAGGTTGCGCACCTCGATCATGTACTTGCTATCAGACATCAGCGCACCTTCTTTCCGTTGAACTTCTTTTCAAGGTAGGCCACAAAGCGGCTTATGGACAGCGTCATCACGAGGTAGAGGATCGCGACCGTGGTCCAGATCTCAAGCGAGCCGTAAGTGGAGGCGATGATGAGCTGGCCCTTGCGGGTGAGCTCCTCAAAGCCGATGACCGACACCAGCGAGGAGTCCTTGAGCATGGCGATGAACTCGTTGCCAAGCTGGGGGATGATGCGCCTGAAAGCCTGGGGGATCACGATGTTGACCATCGTCTGCGTCCAGCTCATTCCAAGCGATCTGCCAGCCTCGGTCTGGCCGCGGTCGATGGACTGGATGCCCGAGCGGAAGATCTCGGCGACGTACGCGCCGGAGTTTATAGAGCAGGCCGTGACCGCCGCGACGAACGGGTCGATCCTCGTGCCTATGATGACCGGCAGGGCAAAGTAGATTATGAAGATCTGGACCAGGAGCGGGGTGCCGCGGATGAAGTCCACGTATACCTTGGCTGGGATCCGCAGCCAGCAGTAGCGCGAGAGCTCGGCTATGCCCACGAAGAGGCCGATCATCACGCCGAACGAAACAGCGACGGCGGTGATCTCGATGGTCACCAGCGCGCCCTTGAGCAGCAGCGGCAGCGAGCTCAGCACCAGAGCAAAATCAAAATTCATGGCAATGTGTCAATGACGGGGATCATCATCCCGCCCCCGGCGCGCCCGTCCGCGCCCCGGGGGCGGCCGCGCGCCTTGCGCGCGGCGCCTCAGGCCCCCGGCGGAATGCCGCCGGGGCTGGGATCATTCAGCGCCCTTGAACCACTTGGCGTGGATCTTGTCGTAGGTGCCGTCAGCCTTGATCTTCTTGAGGCCGTCGTTGACGAGCGAGAGCACGTCCGAGCCCTTCTTCACGGCGATGCCGAACTGCGCGGCCTCCGCGAAGTCGTTGATCTCGGAGTAAGTGGCGCCGTCCTGCTGGGAGAGGAAGTACTCGTTGACCGGCTTGTCGGTCATCACGGCGTCGCAGCCGTGGTTCTTGAGCTCCATGTAGGCCTCAGGATGGGTGTTGAAGGCGGTGACCTTTCCGGAGAGCTTCTTGGCGTAGTCGATGCCGGTGTTGCCGATCTGGCCGCAGATGGTCGAGTTCTTGAGGTCGTCGAGCTTCTTGAACTTGCCCTTGTTCTCAGTGAGGATGACCGCGCTCAGGCCCGAGTCATAGTACGGATCGGAGAAATCGACCTTCTTCTTGCGCTCCTCGGTGATGGTCATGCCGGAGATTGCGGCATCTATCTGCGAGGTCAGCATGGCGGGGATCAGGCCGTCGAACGGCATCTTGACCACCACGACCTCGACGCCCTCGGCCTTGCCGATGGCGTTGATGATGTCGATGTCGTAGCCTACCGGCTCGGCCTTCTTGTCCAAAAACTCGAACGGGGCGAAGGTAGGCTCGGTGCCCACGCGGATCGTCTTGCCCGCAGCCTGGGATCCAGCGCTGAAGCCTAAGGTGGCGGCCAGGGCCGCGGCGCACAGCGCAATCTTGCATGCAGCTTTGAACATCTTTGTTGCGTTTCCTCTTTCAATTGGTTCTGGTGCTCCGTCGCGGCGCACCTTTTCATGGCAGTCATTCTAGCAGACTGCCGCCTCGGATCGGGGAGCGCGCGACTGAGGTTCATCCAAGGGCCGCCGCGGATGCCAAATGTTCAATTTTGAACACCATCCGCCCAATTTCCGCCCCTGCCCAATATAATTGCTTAAGCGCGGATCAACGCGCATGCAACCATTTGGAGTTTCAAAAAGTGGCAATCAAGAATGTGGTCTTCGACCTAGGCGGCGTCCTCATCGACTGGAATCCGGCTTACGTTTACAAATCGGTCTTCCATGACGACGCAAAGCTCAAGTACTTCCTCGAAAACGTCTGCACCGGGGAGTGGAACTCCCAGATGGACCGCGGAAGGCCGTTCGACGACTGCATCAAGGAGCTCCAGGCTAAGTTTCCTAAGTACAAGGACGAGATAGCCATGTGGAAGACCAGGTGGCCGGACATGCTCCAGGGCTCCATCACCCAGGGCGTAGAGCTTTTGAATGCGGTCAAGAAGTCCGGCAAGTACACCCCCTACGCCCTGACCAACTGGTCTGCCGAGACCTTCCCCATCGCCTTCAAGCTCTTCCCCTTCCTAAACGACTTCGAGGGGATCGTGGTCTCAGGCGAGGAAAAGATGACCAAGCCTGACAAGGGACTCTACCTCACGCTCTTCGAGCGCTACCACCTGAACCCCGAGGAGTGCCTCTACGTGGACGACAACGACGCCAACATCGAGACCGGCAGATCGCGCGGCATGGTCGCCATATCCTTCAAGGATCCCGAGGAAGGCTACAAGAAGGCGATGAAGCGCCTGAACCTCAAGGGCTGACCTGCGATGGCGCAGATGGCCGCGGATGAAAAAACCTGAATTAGGCCATCTGCGCTGCCGTTAAGTAATTGAGGAGGTATACAGCCATGTCAAATACGATCGCGTCGGACTCTTCGTCCACCATGTACTCGATGGAGGTCGCAATGTCCAAGCGCGCCCAGGACGTGCAGGGCCAGCAGGCGCTGGCGATGATCCAGGGCGCGGTTCAGACCGTGCAGGCCGCCCAGTCAGTGCAGGCCCAGGCGCCTGACTCCCCGGTCAACCAGCCCGTGAGCGAAGGCACCCTGGGGACCAACATCAACTTGCACGTCTGACTCCCCGCCGCGCAGTGGTTCTGCGCGCAAGGCCGCGGCTCCTGCCGCGGCCTTTTTGCCTGCAAAGACTGAAGCACTGCCGCAGGGGCCAAAGTGCTGTATGATTTGACCCGTCCGGCTCAGCCGTGTTGCCATGAAGGTTTTTGCGATGATCACACCTGCCCAGAATTTCCTCAAGAAGAACAAGGTGCCCTACAAGGAATACGAGTACGAGTGCACCGTTGACCACGACTTCGGCCACTTCGCCGCAAAGCAGCTGGGTATCGATCCGCGCCGCGTGTTCAAGACCATCCTGCTCAAGCACGACAAGACCTACGTCACCGCGGTGACCCCGGTGAACGCGATGATCTCGCTCAAGAACGCGGCGAGGATCATGGGGCTCAAGTCCCTGGAGGTGGCGGATCCTGCAGAGGCGACCAGGGTCACGGGCTACGTCATAGGCGGGGTGAGCCCCTTCGGGCAGAAGCGCCGCACGCTGGCGCTGCTCTCGCAAAGCGCCCTGGAGTTCGACGAGATCCTAGTCTCAGGCGGGCGCCGCGGCTTCTCCGTGGGCGTGAACCCCGCCGATCTCGTGAAGGTGCTGGACGCCAAGACCGGCGACTTCCTCGACCACGTCGAGGAACCCAGTTAGCCTCGTCTTAAAAAAACGCGCCGGGGCCTCCTTTTTGGGAGGCCCCGGCCGTTTAAGCTCAAGGCAGGGCTCAGATGATGCCCTTCTCCTTCAAGAACTTCTCAATTCCGAGCATGGTCTCATCGGAGATCACATGCTCGACGCGGCAGGCGTCGCGCTGGGCGATGTCAGAGGGCACGCGCGCCACCTCCTGCAGGAGCGCCGTCAGCACCTGGTGCCTGCGGAAGATGTGCCTGGCCTTCTCAAGCCCCTCGGGGGTGAACTCGATGCAGCCTGACGGGGCAATGGTGATGAGGCCCTTGTCCTTGAGCTGCCCCAGGCCCCGGCTCACGCTGGGCTTGCTGAAGCGCAGCTCGTTTGCGATGTCCACGGCGCGCACGATGGCGTCGTCGCGGCGCTCCTTCATGACGAGGATCGTCTCAAGGTAGTTCTCGCCCGACTCGGCCAGCGCGCCAGCCCTCGAAGGGGCAGGCTCGGGGATCGCGTCCTGGGCGCTTGGGATCTGCGGTGCTTTAGTGTTCATGGATCAATCTTCTATTTGGCCTGCGCCATTGCGCTTGAGCGCGGTCACTTGACGACCGCTACGTTTACCTTGTCGCCCACCAGCGTAAGCTGGATCACGTTGTTGTGCCCGATCGCGCCCTTGGCGATGAGCCCCAGGCGCACGAGCTCCGTGAGGTCGAGCGCGGCCCCGGGGCGCTTCAAGTCCCGCCCGTGCCCGTCGGTCAGCGTGCCCAGCGAGGGGGTGACAGGCTGCATGCCGATGTTGCGGTTCTTGGAGAGCACGCCTATCTGCTCCAAGCGGTTGATGAGCCTGTAGACAGTGGCGATCCCAAGATCCGGGACATACTGCTTGGCCTCGTACCACAGTTCCTTGGGGGAGGTGCACTGGCTGCTCGTCAGGATCTCAATGATGTGCCTTCTCTGCACGGTCATGCGCAGACCGCTGGCCTCAAGCTTGCGCAGGGTGTCCTCGGTGAGGCTGCCCACGTTGTAGGTTTCATTGTCTTGCATCTTGAAGTTCCATTCTGAGCCTGTGCCGGCGGCAACCCCCTCTGGCGCCGTGCAAGGCGAAAAAAGCTCTCTCCTTTACATGATACCTTAGAGGGAGCTTTTCAAGGTCTGGCGCATCCGAGATTTGAGAAAGCGCCCGGCAGTTTAGTCCGCCTTGCCTTCCTTTCTTCCGCAGGCGCACTTGCCGCCCTTCTTCACGAGGCCCTTGCCGTTTGAGCAGCACGAGCCGCCGACGAAGAAGACGGTGAACACCCTCTTGACGCCCAGGAAGGTGAAGAAAACGATTGCGGCGATGATCGCGTATAAAAGGATTTGGCTTCCGATGTGGCCCATGGGCTTATTCCTTGCAGATTGTTGCAGTTAGTTTTAGCTAACAGGATCTTACCCCTTTGCGTTAGCTAAGGCAAACTCAAATCCCGTCCGAGAGGATGAATCCGATGACGCAGAGGATGAAGAGCACGGCCCCCGAGATCGCGAGCATGCGGTTGCCGCCCTTCTGCGTTGCAAGCTTGCGCGCAAGCTCCTCCGAGCGCTCCTTGGAGAACTGCCCCATGAGGTCGGCGTAGGAGAGCGTCCCGTCGGGACCGGGCTTGGCGATGAGCGCCGGGCGGCCTGTCACCTTGTTCATGTAGAACGAGAAGCCTATGGAGTTGCGGATGAACTTCGAGGTGGAGACGCAGGTGATCGCATTCCCCCCGCAGGCGCGGCAGAGCTTTGAAAGCCGCCACTTGGCGTAGTCCTCGCCCTTGGCCTCCGCGTGCAGCGCTTTTCCTTGCGCAAGCAGCACGTAGCCCTCGGGCAGCGCCTCGCCCTCCTTGATTATCCACATCTCAGGAGGGGCGCTGTAATACCCGTCCATCTCCTGCCGCGCCTGGCCCGCCTTTGCGCGGGATCCGTCCTGCCTCTCTTCCATCAAATCCTCCAGGATGCTGCTTTCTGAGGCTCGATTTTAACGTGCAATGCCCAAGGGGCGCACGCCCCCCGGGCATAAGAAAGGCCTCCCGCAGGAGGCCTTGGACCAAATACAGAAATCAATCGATTTCAGTTGCAGCCTTGCGGCCGTGCATGTACTCCTTGAAGTGGTGGAGGATGATCGAGACGCCGAGGGCGACCATCATCAGGGCCATCACGGAGAGGAAGATGCCGGTGGCCACGAGCACGTAGTTGTGGCCCCACTGCTGGCTGATCACCTGGCCGATGCCCCAGAGGCTCATCACCATCATGAAGACCATCGGGATGAAGGCGATCACCCAGTTGACGTCCTTGGAGAGCAGCCACAGCGTGATCACCAGGAAGGTCAGGGCGGCCATCAGCTGATTGGACGCGCCGAAGATCGGCCAGAGTGCTGCAGCCTCGCCGGAGAGCGCCATGAACATGGCGAAGGCGACGAAGAACACCGAGGCGTAGTACTTGTTGGTGAGCACCTTGCGGAAGAAGCCGGCTTCCTGAATCCCCTTCTCGAAGTCCTCCTTCTCGTCCTTCTCGCTGGCCTTTGGCATGAAGAGCTCCTGGACTAGGAAGCGGCCGAGCCTGGTGGCGGTGTCAAGCGAGGTCATCATGAAGGCGGAGATGGCCAGCGAGAGGAACACCATCGAGTACTGCGCGCTGATGCCCAGCGACTTGCAGAAGGTCGACATGCCGGTGGAGAAGGCCACGACCGGGTTCTTGCCGATCTCGGGGAAGGTGGCCGGATCCATGGCCATCACGGCGATCAGGGCCATGATGCCCAGGACGCCCTCGACGAGCATCGCGCCGTAGCCCACCGGCAGCATGTCGGATTCCGAGCGGATCTGCTTTGAGGTGGTGCCGGAGGCGACCAGGGCGTGGAAACCCGAGCAGGCGCCGCAGGCGATGAAGATGAACAGCGTCGGGAAGAGCATGCTCTCGTTGCCGTCGGCGGTGATCGCCTCAAAGCCCTTGAAGGCGTCCATCTGGATCGAAGGGTTGGCGAAGATGATCGCGACGAAGCCCAAAACCAGGGTGCCGTAGAGCAGGAACGAGTTCATGTAGTCGCGCGGCTGCAGCAGCCACTGCACCGGCAGCACCGAGGCGCCGAGGATGTAGACGGCCAGGACCGCGGTCCAGAAGTGCTTGGCGCCCTCCGGGGTAAAGCCGAAGGAGCCCACGAGGTCGATGGGGAAGTTCGCGCCGAACGGGACGGAGAGGAACACCAGCGGCACGAAGATGCAGGAGGCCACGCTCAGCCTCATGCCCTTCTTGTTGGTGCAGTAGGCGAAGATCGGGGCCAGCGCTATGAAGATTAGGGAGGCGGTGGCGACGGCCGGAACCTTGACGAACATGCCGGCGATCATATTGGTGAACACAGCGACGACCAGGAGCAGGCAGGCAAAGCAGAAGCCCACGAAGAGCTGGCGGCCGCTGAAGCCCATCATCTTCTCCATCACGAACGAGATCGAGTGGCCCTTGTTGCGCACGGAGATCACTAGGGATGCGAAGTCATGGACGGCGCCGACGAAGACGCAGCCGATGAGGATCCAGATGAGCGCTGGGAGCCAGCCGAAGTAAGCGGCCATGATCGGCCCTACGATCGGGCCGGGGCCTGCTATCGAGGCGAAGTGGTGGCCGAAGAGCACGATGCGCGGGGTCGGCACGAAGTCGACGCCGTCGTACTGGCTCTTGGCGGGAGTGGGACGGTTGGGATCAACCGAGAAGATTTTCTTGAGGTACCCGCCGTAGGCGAAGTAAGCCGCGACGAAGTACGCCAAACAGATGCAAAGAAGCAGGCTGCCTGTCATTGTCAAAAACTCCGATCCCCAGGAGGGATCAATCTATCTTTTCTGTATCTAGCCTTGGTGGCCCGGGGTTCGGGCGCGGGTGCGGCAAAGCCGCGGGGAGGATGGCAGGAATACGTGATCCTGGCCATGGAGCGGTTGTGCCGCTCCAATCGGGCTCATTTGGGTATCGCCCGGAAAGGCGGCAGCCCCCGGTAGGGAACTGCCATGTCCGTATTATGGATGTTTGGCAGCAAGTGTCAAGCGATTTTTGGAAAACAATTTTTGCTGTGTTGCATTTTTTGCACACACATGTTGCACGGGATGGTCGGGCGCGCCCTATTGCTCCCTAAACGGGATCGGCGCGATGCCAGCCGCGCCAAGCGCCGCCTCGAGGGACGGGCGCACCGAGCCCAGCGCGCGCATGCGGTTTGTGGCAGACTTGATGTCGAGCGTCAGGTTCGCATCGTCCTGGGCATATGCGCTGATGTAGCCCGGATCGTACGGCCCCTCGGGCGGCACCGCCCCCGATCCCACGATGCACGAGGGGATGAGGCAGGCGAGTTTCTCGTCGCTGCGCATGAGCTTTGCAAAATGGGAGAGCACCGAGACGCCGTCGCTTGCGATGAATGAGAAGTCACCCCTGGTGCGGGAGAGGTAGGCGTCGAGCGTCTCCATCGCCCCGCGGCCTGGCAGCTGCCCCTGGGTGAGCGCGCCCACCCTCTCGTCGCCTGACTTGAAGGCGCAGTCAAGGCCGCGGTAGCCGAAGGCCGCGCAGATGAGCGCCGCCGCATGTGAGAGATCGGCCTTGCCGTCCAATGCCACGAGGCGCCATACCGGCGCCCCTGCCAATGTGAGTTTCATGAGGTGCTGCATGCTGCGCTCCTACTGGTCCATCTCGGGCACGGAAAGCGTGTCCGAATCAAGAAGGTTCTCGTCGCGGAAGCTGCGTTCAAGGCTCGATGCCACGGGGGCGAGGCTCGTCCCCAGGATCACGCCGCACATCTCGCTGCCGCAGTTGAAGCCCTCGATTGCAAAGTTCCGCGCGGCCTTGAGCCTCACCCCGCCCAGGCCGCGCAGCGCCGTGAAGAGCCCGCACTCGGCCTTAAGGCGGCGCCAGCTTGACGCCTCGGGGTTTGAGAGCAGCTCGGATAGCGCCCTGCCCGACTCCGAGACCGACTCGCGGCTTACGCCATCTGCGCAGGCGTACGAGCGCTCCTCGGTCAAGATCTCGATGTAGTCCTGCGCCAGCTGCAAAAGGCCGTGCTTGCCAGGCTGCACCGCCCAGGGCGGATCCCCGAGCATCGGCATCCAGGCCCAGCCGCCGCCGCTTCTTATCTCATCTGCGATCCCGCGCTCAAGCCAGGTCTTGCCGGCATAGAGGTGCTTGAGCATCCTCACGCAGATCTGCACGGCCCTCTCCCCGTCAGAATCGGTGTCCCTGCCCAGGCAGCCTATGTGGTAGCGGTACATGCTGATGAGCGCCTCGCTCAGATCAGGCATGCAGGTGTAGGAGGGGACGTCGTGCCAGATGTCCGCGGTGAGGTAGGCTATCTGGCCTGCGACATCGGGATCCCCCATGTCGGCGCAGTCCTTCATGAGCCGAAGCGACCCTACGCGGTCGCGCGGCAGCACCCCGCCGCACATCATGATGGCCGAGAACAGCGAGCAGGCGGTGCGGTCGGTGGCCGCAAGCTTCTCGAGCTCCTCGAGGTCGCTCATGTACGGCAGCGGCTTGTACAGCCCCTTGTCCTTGAGCATGTCGACCATCGCGGCGGCCTCGGGCATCAGGTAGAACTCGGCATAGCGCATGCAGGTGCAGCCAAGCTCGACCTTGCCCTGGGAGAGGTAGCAGGAGGCCAGGACATAGAAGGCCTGGGGCACTCCGCCGCGCACCGCCGAGAGCGCCGGGGCCTCGGCTGCCTCGGGGTGGTTGGCCGCCATCATGGAGTAGGCGAAGTTGCACGAGGCTATGGGGCTGCCGAGATCGGCCGCCTTGCGCCAGTTATCGACGCGCCCCTCCCCGTCCTTGCCGCTGTCCATGAGGGTGTACGGCCTGGCAAAGCCCTGCGCGCCCATGCGCTCGAGCACCTTGCGGTGGGCCTTGCAGCGGGAGTCTGAGATCCCCTGTCCCGTGATCACTACGAGATCCTCGAAATCGGGGATGAGCGCGCGGATGAGGGCCGAGCTGAACTCCTCGGCGCGCGCGGGGCTCTTCGGGGCCTTGCCGTTGCGCCCAGGCGCGCCCCAGGCTTTCCAGATGTCCTGCATGCCAGGCAGATCCAAGCAGTCCGGGCACATCAGCACAAAGCCCGCCGCGGCCGCGCGCAGCGCCGGATCATCGGCAGGGGCGCTCTGGCAGGCCTTTCCAAAGAGATCGGTTATCTCCTCATAGAGCTCGGGGCGCGAGCGGCCACGGTCGAGCTGCAGCTCGCGCAGCGTCAGGGCCGCGTTGATGAGGCTGTTCACAACCGAGGCGATGAGCTGCACCTGCCTGCCGCCATCCTCATAGGAGGCCACCACCCTGGGGCCGTAGCGGAAGAAGGCCCCGTCGCCCAGGTGGCTTGCAAAGCAGAGCTTGGCCGCCTGGATGAGGTCCGAGCAGTACGCCGTGTAGCCGGTGCCGTCGGCGTCTGAAAGGTAGGACCTGCCGATCTTCGAGAAGAAGACCGCGTGCAGGAGCCAAGCGCGCGGCGATCCCAGCGCCATCGCGTAGCGCAGCCAGAACCCGGCCTTCTCAAGCGAGTAGGCCATGTCGCGGCCGTTCAAGTAGCCCATGGCGATCATGGTCGCGGCCTCGGCGGGCACGCCGAAGCCTGAGAGCAGCACCTTGTCGGTCACGCCGCGCATGATCTCGAAGAAGTCGATGATGATGGTGGCGCTGAGCTCGCTGAAGGAGTCGTTGTCCTGCGGCGGGATGTCGTCGGCTATCTGGCCTGCGAAATCCGGGGAGATGCCGCTGCAGCGCAGCACGTCGCTCCGTCGCTGCGGGATGTCGACTTTCAAGAAGGCAGGCTCGTGGAAGCGCATCAGAAGCGCGCACTCCTCGGGCACGAAGGGCGGCGCCTCCATGGACGCCTCGGCGTCGCCGCCGTCCGCGCCTGCGTTGAGGACGTCGCCCATGACCGCGTTCAAGCGCGCGTTGACCATGAAGTTGAGCGTTTCCTGATCCTCGCGCTCGCTCCCCGGCACCTGCATCCCGCCGCGCCTGCGCGTCTCGATGAGGTCGATGATGCTCTCATCGCTGCCGTCCTCGGGCTGCTCGCCCGGGGCGCGCCTGGGTGCGCCGTCCTGCTCAGCAAGCTCCTTGAGCAGGCTGTCGTAGTAGTCGCGCAGGAGATCCGAGATGAGCGCCATCGCGCGGGTGCTCGCGCCGCCTGAGTTCTCCACTGCGGCATAGAGCCAGTAGAAGGCCAGGCAGAGATCGTGGAACTCCTCGTCGTTGGCGTCGCGGCTCACCTCGCCAAGGCCGCGCAGCGCCGCCTGGGCATAGTCGATGCAAAGCCCCTGCGGGACAGGATCTGCTGGAGGGACGTCCTCGAGGGTGAGGCGGCGCTCAAGCTCCTGCACCTCGGATGCTGTAAAGCTCCTTTGCCTGCTTGCCTTCTTGGTGTTGGTGTTCTTTCTGGGCATATCAGTCCTTGTAGTTGCCCGCCTCGTCTTGAGTTGATGAGGCGGCGCCGCCTGCGCCATGCGCGCGTGCGGATCTTGAATTGCCATGCGCGGCGCTGCCGCGCCCTTCGGGGCCCAGGCCCGTCATGCCTGTCTCCCCGCGATCGGATCTGTCATCGCCCTTGAAGTCCTGGGCATCGTGCCAGCCTTCCTCGTCGAACCAGCCGCCCTCGTACTCTCCGCCATCCTCATCAGATGGGCTTTCCGAGGCCCTGCCATCGGAGGCCGGGCCCGCGCCTTCGGGATCCCTGCCTCGGCCGCCGCCCTTGAAGAGCTCGTCTGCGCTCATGTTGAGGGTCGGCAGGGAGTCTGCCGCCTCGTGGCGGTGGCGGAAGAGGCTGAAGCACAGGGCGAGGAATCCCGTGATCTCGCCGCCATAGAGCAAGGCCAGCAGCACCCCGAGGATGCAGGGCGAGGCGAGCATGGCTATCTCGGAGGGGGAGAAGGGCGCGCTCCCGATCATGATGAAGGGCGCTCCGCCCTTCCCTCCGCCTGAGGCCTTGGCGTACAGCCACTCGAGGAGCGATGCGGTGACGCTGCGCCTGGCGCACAGCGCCGCCGCAGCGTCGGAGACCAGCATCACCGCCACCGCGGCGCGCACCACGGTCTTAAGTCGCGACATGCCCCTCTCCCAACGCTTGCGGCCGCGCCGCGCATCCTCAGGATTATATCAGTCAGAGCGCGCTTTCCTTGCGCGCGCAGGCAAGCTCGGCGCGGATGCACTCCGAGGCGGTCTTGAGGGCAAAGGCGAGATCCTCGCATCCTATGTTCAAGGGCGGATTGAAGTAGAGCACATCGCCGATCGGGCGCAGCAGAAGCCCCTTTGAAAGGGCCCGGCGGTAGATGCGCCTGCCAAGCCTTAGGCTTGTGGGGAAGGGTTCCTTGGTCTTCCTGTCCCTCACAAGCTCGATGGCGTTGATGAGGCCGATGCGGCGGATCTCGCCGCACTCGTCAAGATCCGAGAACTCGCGCTCGGACTGTGCGGCAAGCCATTTTGCAGTCTCCCGCGCCTTCTCTATCACGTGATCGCGCCTTAGGATCCTCATGACCGCGAGGGCGCAGGCGCAGGCAAGCGGATTGCCCGCGTAGGTGTGGGAGTGGACGAAGGCCTTGCCAGCGCGCCAGTCGGCGTAGAAGGCCTCGTAGACCTCGTCCGTTGTGCACACCACCGACATGGGCATGTAGCCTCCGGTGATGGCCTTTGAGAGCGTCATGATGTCCGGGGTGATGCCGGCCTTCACGCACGCGAAGACCTCGCCGGTGCGGCCAAAACCCGTGGCTATCTCGTCTGCGATGAAGAGCACCCCGTGCTCATGGCACAGCGCCCGAAGCTGCCGCAAGTACTCCTCAGGGTAGATCCTCATCCCCGCCGCGCCCTGCAATAGTGGTTCTGCGATGAGGGCGGCAAGCTCCTGCCCGTGCTCCTCGAGCGCCTTTCTTGCAAACTTTATGCACTCGCAGTTGCACTTCCCGCGGCACTTGCCGCAGGGGCAGCGGAAGCAGTCGGGGGCCTGCACGTGCAGGTTGTCCATCATGAGGGGCTGGTACATCCTCGCGTAGAGGTCCATGCTCCCCACCGAGAGCGCGCCGATGGTCTCGCCGTGGTAGCCCTCCGAGAGGCAGGCAAAGCGCTTGCGCTCAGGGCGCCCCGACTGGAGCTGGTACTGGAAGGCCATCTTGAGGGCCATCTCAACCGACGAGGATCCGTTGTCGGCGAAGTTGAAGCGGGTGAGACCCTTGGGGAGGATCTCAAGGAGCTTTTGCGCCACCTCGACTGCCCAGGGGTGGGTGAAGTCCGCGAAGATCACGTGCTCGAGCGTGCGCGCCTGATCTGCGATGGCCTCCGAGATCTCAGGGTTGCAGTGCCCAAGCAGGTTGCACCACCAGGAGCTCACCACATCGAGGATCTTCCGCCCGTCCTCGGTGCAGAGCCACGGCCCCTCTCCTCGCACCACCGCGATGGGCGGGAAGTCCTCGTAGTCCTTCATCTGCGCGGCAGGGTGCCAGATGTGCCTCAGGTCCTCCTGCACGAGCTTTGAAACTTCATGCTTCATCGAATAGCTCCTCCATCGGAACGCGGATGTCCTCGAGATCCGAAGATCCCTCCCTCACATGGGCGATCACCTCAAGGCCGGTCATCTCCTTTACCATGAGCTCGTTGTCGCGGTGCATGATGTCATCTGCGTTCCAGCGGTTGAAGATCACGCCCTTCACCGGGATCTTCCGCGCCTTCAAGTACTCATAGGTGAGCACGGTGTGGTTGATGGTTCCAAGCCCGGCGTCGGCGACGATGAGCGCGCCGATGCCAAAGCGCCTGAGGATGTCGATGTAAAAGAGCCTCCTGCCGTCCTCGTGCACGAGCGGGCAGATGATCCCGCCGGCGCCCTCGGTGAGCACGTACTCGTAGTCGCGCCCGAGGCTGCGCCAGGCCTTCTCGATCACGCCGGGATCGGGGAAGGGGCCGTCCTCGACGCGCGCGGCCAGGTGCGGCGAGAGCGGATGCTCGTAGAGGTAGGAGGCGAGCGTCCCGTCAGCCTGCGGCAGGGAGGCTGCCGCCTTCACCCGCCCGGGATCGCTCTTCTTGATGTCGAGCGTGCCGCTTGCCGCGGCCTTGTAGTAGGCAAATGAAAGCTCCTTCCTGGTGAAATAGCGGGCGATCGCCGCGCACACGCGGGTCTTGCCGACATCGGTTCCGGTGCCGGTCACGAACAGTGATTTCATCACTACCTCCTTTTTGACGGACTGGTATGTTACACCGCCTAAGGCAGTTTCAGCCCTGCAGGAGGCTTAGGATCAGGGATTTCTGGGAGTTTATCTGCTTTAAGATCGACGGCATCAGCTGCTGGAGTATCGACTGCTGCGCCAGGTTCGATGCCTCCTCGGCGTAGTCGGTGTCGCGGATGCGCGAGCGCGCGTCCTCGAGGTTCGTGCGCATGGTCGAGTTCAGGCGCAGCACCGACTCGAAGCGCTCCTGCACCCCGCCAAGCTCGCCCTGGGCCATGCTCACCTTGCCGATGACCGCGTCGATGTGCCCGAGCACGCCCTGCGCGTTGTCCTCAGTTGAAATGTCAAAGTAGCTCGACTCGGGGCCCTTTGAGATGAAGCTGCCCTGCGCCCCGGCCTTTTCAGCGAGCGCCGAGAGCGTGAAGCCTGCCGAGAGGCCTGAGATGTTGATGATGTCCCCTGCCTGGCCTGAGACCTGGATTGAGATCATGCCGTTGCGGTTTAGGAGGGTGCCTCCGGTGTGCGCGGGGTTCAACCCGCACAGCAGCCCCTTGCCAGCGTAGGTGGTGCGGCAGGCGATCCTGGTTATCTCGGCGCCAAGCTGCCTGGCCTCGGCGTTGAGCGAGGCTCGGTCTGCCGTGGTGTTCGTGCCGTTTGCCGACTGGACTGCGAGCGTGCGGATGCGCTGGAGCATGTTCTTTATCTCATCGAGCGCCCCATCGGCCGTCTGCGCCAGCGCCAGGCCGTCGTTGACGTTGCGCGAGCCCTGGACATAGCCATTTATTTCGGTGGTGAGGCGATCTGAGATCTGAAGGCCCGCCGGATCGTCGCGGGCTGAGTTGATGCGAAGCCCCGAGGACAGGCGCTCGTAGACAGTCGCAAGCGAGGCTTGGTTCCTTGAGAACGCAGCCTGAGCCGTCAGCGACTGGATGTTTGAAATGTAAAGCGCCACGAGTTCCCCGCCTCAATGAGGAGGCGCGGCATGCGCACCCCTCCGCTTCAATTAACGGCATGGGGCGCAATGCCTTAAGCACGCTGTCATAGCATGGGGAGGCCGATCACGCCTGTACTGGCGCAGAAAACCAAAAAGGCCCGGATCCTTGCGATCCGGGCCCTTTGCGTCAGGCGCCCATAGGCGCCCTCGTCAAGGCTTTTGCCTTTTCAATCAGAGCGGGCAGCCGATGCGGCGGGCGACTTCCTTGTAGCCCTCGATCACGCCGCCGAGGTTCTGGCGGAAGCGGTCCTTGTCCAGCTTCTTGCGGGTCTCCTTGTCCCAGAGCCTGCAGCCGTCCGGCGAGAACTCGTCGCCGAGGATGATGTTGCCGTCGACGTCCTTGCCGAACTCAAGCTTGTAGTCAACCAGGATCAATCCGGCCTTGTCGAAGAGGGCCTTCAAGACATCGTTTATCTTGAAGGAGAGGGACTTCATGGTGTCGATCTCCTCCTGGGTGCCCCAGCCGAAGGCCAGGATGTGGGAGTCGTTGACCATCGGATCGTGCAGCTCGTCGTCCTTGTAGAAGAACTCGAAGGTCGGCTGCTTGAGCTCAAGTCCTTCCTTCACGCCCAGGCGGCGGCAGATGGAGCCGGCGGCGACGTTGCGGACTACGCACTCGACGGGCAGCATCTTGAGCTTCTTGACCAGGCACTCGGTATCGGAAAGGAGCTTGACGGTGTGGGTCGGGATCCCGGCCTCTTCGAGCTTCTTCATGATGAAGAAGTTGAAGTGGTTGTTGGTGCGGCCCTTGTCTTCCAGCTGCTTGATGATCTTGCCGTCGAACGCGGAGGTGTCGTCGCGGTAGAGCATGATGTAGTAGTTGGGATCATCAGTGGCGAAAACCGACTTGGCCTTGCCGCGGTACAGTTCCTGCTTCTTTTCCATTTGGTATCAGTCCTTAACTTGAGCTATCCGCGCCGAACCTGCCCTGAAGGCGGCAGCGCCGGGGCAGGTTTCCCCGTCCCGGCGCATATTCTAGCATCATGCCGCCCTCGCAAGCGGCAGGACGCGGCGCTTAATTTTGCGCGCCCGCATCCTGTGCAAGCTCGCGGGTGAGCGCCTGCGAGAAGCCGCTGTAGATGCGGTCCACGGTGCCTGCGCCAAGCGGCTTGCCGTCCTCGTCGTAGAAGGTGATGACGGTTCTGCCGTCCTCCTCGCCCACGCGGAGGGTGTACTCGCCCTCGTCGAGCGCGAACGAATCGACGCCCTGCTTGTGGAAGAGCTCGGCGTCCTGATCGTCGACATCGATGAGCAGCCTGCCGTTTGACAGCGAGAACTCCTTGATCTCCCAGTTGTACTTCGGGAGCATGCGGCGCAGCGCCGCCCAGACCGACTCGTAGTGGGCATCGGCGGTGATGGCCTCGTCGCCGTTGTGATCCTTGCCAAGCGAGACCGCAGCGTTGCTGGCGGTGGCGCCCTCCTCCGAGGAGCCGTCAAGCACGTGGATGATGGCGTTGGAGAAGCCCATCGCAAAGCGCTCCTGCTCGATGGGGTTGAGCACATCCTCGATGTTGCGCCCCGAGAGCGGGAGTATGGTCATCGACCCGATGAGGGTCGAGGCGATGCCGAGCTCGCCGTTGGCATTGCGGCCGATGCGGATGCGGTAGACCTGGCGGTACTTCATGGCGCCGGCTGACAGATCGCCCGGGCCATAGGGGGCGCCGAACTCGTTGAAGTCGCGCACGGCGGTGGTAAGCGAGTAGCTGTCAGCCGAGACCTTGCCCGCGCCGATGCCCATCTTCTTGAGCACCGTGCCCAGGAGCTTCCAGGCGTCGGCCTCGGAGTTGACCCCGTGCTCGCCGCCCTGCTCGAACCAGACTATGGCCTCGCCGTTAGTCCACTGGGAGTGGATGCCCATGTCAGAGCGCAAAGGCGCCACCGGCGCGCGAATGTCGAGATCGTCGCCCACCGGGTACTTCATCGCCTGCTTGGAGATCGGCGGCACCTCCATGGACGGATCGGTCTTGGGATCCTCAAGCCCGGCCGGAACCCTCAGGGCCCCGCCGTGCTGCCTGGCCTCGCCGATCTTCTCAAAGCCGGTGGGCTCGCGGGCGTTGTCGTCGATCCCTCCCAGGTAGTACTCCCAGTATTCCTTGACGGTAGCGCAGCCTGAAAGCTGCATTAAAAGCGCAGCGCAGGCTGAAACGGCCAGGATCCTTCCGGCCTTTGAATGACGGGGCATCGTGTGTTCTCCAGTTGCAAGCCTCCATGATAAAGGAGGCGCCCTGCTCCTGCAGGGGCGCAAAGCCCCTGCATCGCAAGGCGGCGAAGGAAGGGAAGCCCTTCCCACTGCCGCCTGCCATTATATACGCGCCGCAAAGCCCGCCGGGCCCTGGCGGCGCAAGCATCAGCGATCCTGCTCGGCGGCATCCTCAGCTGGCTGCAGAAGGGGCTTTTGCAGGTAGTTGAACAGGTTGGTGCTGACCATGTTGAGCACTTCCTTGATGGAGCTCAGCTCGGGATCGTAGGCGTTGATGTACTGCGGCTCCGAGTCGGGCTCGTAGTAGCAGACGCTCGAAAACACGGCGTCGACGTCGGTATCCGAGAGCGTCAGCGAGCAGCGGAAGTCCACCATGCGCTCGACCCCGGCCTGGGCCAGGAGTGGATCCTTCATGATCTTGCGGAAGTTGATGACGCCCATCGAGCGGTCTTCCAGGAAGATCTTCTGGGGATGCACGCCAGCCTTCACCCAATGGACGGCCTTGTCGTAGGCACGCTCGAGCTGGGTGTCGGAGTGGTAGGTGAAAGCCACTTCATAGTCGCTCCCCGGAGGCGGGGCCATGTTCTCTTCATCCCTGCCGGCATCGTCTTCAATATTGTCAGACATGTTCATGCTCCTTTGGGTTCATCAGTTGATTGCTTTGCTTGCTCATACCCCGGCCTTGCGGGTTTCGCGCAAAGCCACGGTGAGGTTGAATACCGGGGCGCCTGGCTTGGAGTGCTTGCTGTCGGCGCAGAAATAGCCCTGACGCTCGAACTGGAAGCTGTCCCCGGGCTTGGCGTCCTTGAGGCCCTTCTCAAGCGCGGCGTCGGAAATCACGGTCTTGGAATCGGTGTCCACGGTTGCAAGGAAGTCCTCGGCAGCCCCCGGGTTTGGCACCTTGAAGAGGTTGCGATAGAGGATCACGGTTCCGCGCAGGCAGTCATCGGCATCGACCCAATGGATGACCCCCTTGGGCTTGTGGCCTTCGACGTTGGCGTTGAAGGAGCCCGGGATCGCCTCGCAGTGCACGCAGGTGACCTTGCCCTGCGCGTCCTTCTCGCAGGAGACAGCCTTGACGATGCAGGCGTTGCGCAGCCTGACCTCGTGCCCGAGCTTCAGGCGCTTGAACTGCTTGTTGGCCTCCTCGCGGAAGTCCTCCTCCTCGATGAAGAGCTCGCGGCCAAACGGCGCCTTGCGCTCCCCCAGCTCCGGGCGCTCGGGGTGGTTCTGGCATGTGACCTCGGTTGCGTCGATGCCTTCCTGCCCGTAGTTGTCGATGACCAGGCGCAGCGGATGCAGCACCGCCATGGCGCGCCTTGCGTTCCTGTTGAGATCCTCGCGCACGCAGGATTCGAGCGCCGACATCTCGATGACGTTCTCCTGCTTGGTCACGCCGATGCGGCGGCAGAACTCGCGGATGGACGCGGGGGTGTAGCCGCGGCGGCGCAGGCCCGAGATCGTGGTCAGGCGGGGATCGTCCCAGCCGTCCACGAGGCCATTCTCGACGAGCAGGTTGAGCTTGCGCTTGGAGGTGATGGAGTACTCGAGGTTCAGGCGGCTCATCTCGTACTGGTGGGGCCGATGCTCGTGGTCGATGGAGATGTGGTCGAGCACCCAGTCGTACAGCCTGCGGTTGTCCTGGAACTCGAGCGTGCAGATGGAGTGGGTGATCCCCTCGATGGCGTCGGAGATGCAGTGCGTGAAGTCGTACATCGGGTAGATGCACCACTTGTCGCCGGTGAGCTCGTGGGTCGCGAAGCGGATGCGGTAGATGACCGGATCGCGCATGCACATGAACGGGGAGGCCATGTCGATCTTCGCGCGCAGGCAGGCCTTGCCTTCCTCGAAGCCGCCGTCGCGCATCTTCTCAAAGAGCCTCAGGTTCTCCTCGGGGGAGCGGTTGCGATAGGGGCTCTCGACGCCAGGCTTGGTCAGCGTGCCGCGGGTGTCGTGGATCTGCTCGGGGCTCTGCTCGTCCACATAGGCGAGGCCCTTGCCGATGAGCTCGACGGCGAAGCCGTAGAGCTTGTCGAAGTAGTCGGAGGAGTGGCACAGGTTGTCCCACTTGAAGCCAAGCCACTGCACGTCGCGCTTTATGGATTCGACGTACTCCATGTCCTCCTTGACGGGGTTGGTGTCGTCAAAGCGCATGTTGCAGGTGCCGTGGTAGTCGCGGGCCAGCCCGAAATTCAGGCAGATGGACTTGGCGTGCCCGATGTGCAGGTAGCCGTTCGGCTCAGGCGGGAACCTGGTCGCGACATGGTCGACCCTGCCTGCCTTAAGGTCATCGTCGATGATGTCGGTAATGAAATTGCGGGGGATCCTCTCCCCGGCGTTCTCCGCTTCGCTCATTCTCCACTCCACGCACGGCTTAATTTTTTAATTTTGAAAAGATTTTAGCAAAGGGATGCGGAGCACTCAATTTTTTTGCCGGTTTGCAGTTCCAATAAGTTGAAACAAAAGGCAATTCCGGCATGGAATTAATTGGTGAAAAAGCCTGCGCGCGTGAGGCGAAACTTGCCATTTCGATGCTAGAATACGTCACCTGAAAAAAGGGGCTACGGCTCCCGACACGAATGAGGACAGCCAAATGAGCTTTGAATCTGAAAAGCCTTTCAACGATTTCCAGCACTTCGCCCGCGGGATCCGCCGCAGCGGCGACTTCACCATCAAAGAGTCCGAGCTCCTCGAGAGGTGCGGCTGGGCGATGATGGAACTCTACAAGGGAACGCGCAAGCCCAAGGACAAGGCCGAGAAGGTTTTCCTGGAGCAGCTCAACGGCGACGAGGTGATCACCGACCACAACGCCAAGGTCTTCAGCAAGTACTTGAAGGTGATCCGCCCACGCCACCTGCACCGCCTGTGCTCGGTTGGCAGCGACGACAACATCGCCTCGCTCGCAGGCGGCAGCTCCAGCTCCGACGAGGGCGGCTCCATCGACGAGTAAGGCTCAGCGCCATCAAATTCAGAAAGGGCGCGGCTGGGAAACCAGCCGCGCCCTTTCTGTTTTCTTTAGCAAGGCGCAGTGCGCCTTGCTTTGTTCAAAGCCCAATCAGGCGATGCAGAGGGCCAGGTAGACTGCCGCCACCGAGGCTGCCACGGTAAGTGAGAGCGGCATCTTCAAAAGCGAGAGCAAAAGCGCCGCCCCGGTGCCCACTGCCGCCGCCCCGGTGTGTTCGCCCACGCTTGAGAACACGCCTGGGAACACCAGCGCGGTGAGCGCGGTGTACGGCATGATGTAGAGCACGCGGTGCATGTAGCGGCCAAAGCGCACCTTTGAGAAGACCGTCGCAGGCAGCATGCGCAAAGGATAGGTGACAAGCGCCATCACCGCGACGATCGCATAAAGGTAAGTCTCATGATCCATGATCTATCCCCTACTTTCCTTGGGCCAGGCCCGCCCCATCATCAGGATTGCACGCGCCTGAACCTCCAGAAGCTCCCTTGGCTTCAGGCACTTTGGCCTGCTTGGATTGAGCGCCGCCCTTGTCCTCGTCCGGTGCCTTGATGAAGATGGCGCCTATGAAGGCGCCGCCCAGCATCGAGGCTACTAGTGACCAGCTTGCCGCTCCGCTGCCGAAGGCCTCTGAGAGCGCCATGGTGAGGGCGCTGTTGCACAGGGCCGTGCCTGCGATCACTGCGGCCATGCGCGCCCCGGTGCGGGCGCCTGGGACCACGATGGCGATGAAGAGCGCGTAGAGCGCGACCCCCAGGGCCAGCGTCACGTTCTCAGGCAGCACGCTCGAGGCGATGATCCCGATCACCGTGCCAGCGTTCCAAGAAAGGTACGAGGTCGTGAAGAGGCCCAGGAAGTACGGCACGTTGACGTACTTCTGATCGTTGGTGGTGAAGATCGCGAAGGTCTCGTCGGTAATGAAGTGCGAAAGCCCGAGCCTTGCGAGGAACGGCAGCGACTTGAAGCGGGCGAACACGCAAAGGCTCATCACGAAGTAGCGGAAGTTGACGAGCGCCATGCCGACTGCAGCGGCGATTAGCCCCGCGCCGGAGCCTGCCATGGCGACTCCGAGGAACTGCCCGGCACCTGAGTAGCAGGTAAGCGACATCAGCACCGTCTGCAGCGGGCTGAAGCCCGTTGAGAGCGCCAGCACGGCGAAGGCTATCGCCACCGGGACGTAGCCCAGCACGATCGGGAGCGCGTCCCTGGAGCCCTTGAGGTAGAAGCCCGCGGCCGTATCGGGCACACGGGAATTGAGTGCATTGCTTTCCATAGGCCACCGATCATACCCCGTGCCTGCACTAATTTGGAAAGAAAGGCACCGCCATATTGCACGAGCGTGCGCTCAGGAATACGATTTTTCAAATATACACAGTGTTTGGCGGGCCGCCGGCCCGCAATCCCTATTTCCCGTGTTTCCCGTGCTTAGAAAATGAAAGAACTCGACATCGCAAAATTCGGCGGCACCTCCGTCGGCAACTTCAAGGCCATGGAGTCCAGCTACAGGGTTGCAATCTCCAACAAGGCCACCAGGCTCGTCGTCTCCAGCGCCTGCTCGGGCGTCACCAACCTCCTCGTGGAGCTGGCCTCGGGCGCCTGCAACCGCGCCAAGGTTGAGGAGGATCTTGAGAAGATCCACGCCATCCACATGGACATCATCGAGGGCCTGGGCAAGCCCCAGGAGCTCGTGGACTTCCTCGAGGGGCACTTAAAGGAGATCAAGAACCTCGCCGCCGAGGCCTCGATGGGCCGCAGCGACGAGCTGACCGACCGCATCGTATCCCACGGCGAGCTGATGTCGACCTACCTCTTCACGGCGATGTTCAACCACTTCGGCACCAAGGCCGTCTGGTTCGACGTGCGCCGCGTGATGCGCACCGACTCGAACTTCGGATGCGCCTCGCCGCTCGTCGAGGTGTTAGGCTCGCTTTCAAAGGAGCTGCTCGCCCCGCTGCTTGAGCAGGACGCCATCGTGGTGACGCAGGGCTTCATCGCCCAGAACTCCGACGGGCAGACCACCACGCTGGGCCGTGGCGGCTCCGACTACTCTGCCGCGCTCCTGGGAGAGGCCCTCGATGCGACCAGCATCTCCATCTGGACCGACGTCCCGGGCGTCTACACCACCGATCCGCGCCTGGTGCCGCACGCCAAGTGCATCCCCGAGCTCACCTATCTGGAGGCTGCCGAGATGGCCACATTCGGAGCCAAGATCCTCCACCCGTCCACCCTGATCCCGGCGGTGCGCCGCGGGATCCCGGTCTACGTCGGCTCAAGCCGCGAGCCGGAGAAGGGCGGCACCTGGGTGCGCCCGCAGACCGAGTCCCACCCTCCCTTCAGGGCCGTGGCGCTGCGCAAGAACCAGAGCCTCATCGTGCTCTCCTCCCCCAAGATGGTCGGTGCCTCGGGCTTCCTCGCGCGCGTGTTCGAGATCTTCGCCAGGCACAAGCGCTCGGTCGACCTGGTGACAACTTCCGAGGTCTCCATCGCCATTACGCTCGACGCCGGCACCAGCACCTCCGGCCTTGCCAGCGCGATCCCCGAGGACATGCTCGACGAACTGCGCGGCTTCTGCCACGTCAAGGTCGAGTCCGGGCTGTCGCTTGTTGCCATAATCGGCAACCGCATGTCGGAGGTTCCGGGCCTCACCTCCAAGGCGCTCTCGGCCATAGACGGCTGCAACGTCAAGATGATCTGCTTTGGCGCCTCAAACCACAATCTCTGCTTCCTGCTCGACGCCAAGGACGCCCCCGACGCCCTGGTGCGCATCCACAAGCTCCTGCTTGAGGACTGACAACAGGCAGCGGCCTTTTAAAAGATTTTTTTGCTTGAAGGGGCGCCGGGCGCCCCTTCGTCGTCCCTGCCGCGGCCGCGCGCGCTTTTGCGACAATGGCACGCCAATTGCATTATAACACTAAAACTGCATTTTTTACGGATGCACTTCGTCGATCGTGATGCCAAGGGCGCCGAAAAGCCTGCCGGTGGCGG
>Ga0256406_1002076_pt1 | contig 29713 bp, 26 predicted proteins | sample RumenRJG_03DNA_FD_185986 | JGI IMG/M metagenome (GOLD analysis project Ga0256406, IMG submission 185986) | Bovine rumen microbial communities from Lethbridge, Alberta, Canada - RJG_03 | ecosystem: Host-associated > Mammals > Digestive system > Stomach > Rumen | place: Canada: Alberta | collected... | reverse complement strand
TTCATGAAAAACAAAAAACATGCGGCGGCTGCCATGATTGCGATCGCGGCCGTCCTCATACTGCTGATCTGGCGCACCGGCCAGACCCCGTCGACGGTGCCGGACGATTATACGCCGCCCGTCTACTCAACTATCTTTTCACTTCTGCCGCCTGTCATCGCCATCACGCTGGCGCTGATCACCAAGGAGGTCTACTCCTCACTGTTTGCCGGTATCACGGTCGGCGCCCTGCTTTACGCCAACGGCAATCTCGTGCTCGGCCTCAATACACTGCTCTACAATGAAGAGGGCGGCTTCGTCGTCAACATCACCGACCTGTCGCACGCCAGCATTCTCGTATTTGTCATCATCCTCGGCACACTCGTCGCCCTGATGAACAAATCCGGCGGCGCCGCGGCGTTCGGCCGCTGGGCCTCCTCGCACATCAAAACGCGTGTGGGCGCGGAACTGGCAACGGTTCTGCTCGGCGTAATCATTTTTGTGGACGACGGCTTCAACTGCATGACCGTCGGTTCCGTCATGCGCCCTGTCACCGACCGCTATAAAATTTCCCGTTCGAAGCTGGCGTATCTGATCGACGCGACGGCTGCGCCGATCTGCATCATCGCGCCGGTATCCAGCTGGGCGGCGGCGGTCAGCTATTCCATACCGGAAAAATATCACATCAACGGATTTCACATGTTCATCCAGACAATTCCGTATAATCTCTATGCGCTGACAACGCTTCTGATGATTATCACGCTGTCGCTGATGAAATTTGACTACGGTCCGATGAAGGTACACGAAGCCAACGCCTTGAAAGGCGACCTGTTCACGACGCCGGACCGTCCTTATGGAGACGATATCTCCGATGAGGAAGGGGAAAGACGCGGATCGGTGATCGACCTCGTGCTGCCGGTTGCCGTCCTGATCTTCACCTGCATCACCGGCATGGTCTACACCGGCGGATTCTTTGACGGCGTCAGCTTCATCGAGGCCTTTGCCAACTGCAATTCCGCCGTGGGTATGGTCATGGGCAGCCTGGTAACGCTTCTTTTCACCTTCTGCCTGTATCTGCTGCGCGGCGTTGTCACCTTTAAGGAATTCATGGAATGTCTGCCGGCAGGTTTCCGTTCGATGTGCGCACCGATGATTATTCTCGTCATGTCCTGGAATCTCTCCGGCATGACCGGTCTGCTCGATGCGAGCGGTTTCATTCATGACGTCGTGTCCGGTTCGGCAGGTTCACTGAACATGTTTCTGCCGGTCATCATCTTCGTCATCTCGGTTTTCCTGTCCTTCTCGACGGGCACCAGCTGGGGCACCTTCACGATCCTGATTCCGATCGTCTGCAGCGTATTCCCGGATGCTCCGGAAATGCTGACCATCTCGATCGCGGCCTGCCTCTCCGGTGCGGTATGCGGCGACCACTGCTCTCCGATCTCGGATACGACCATCATGTCGTCCGCCGGCTCGCACTGCAGCCATGTAAACCATGTATCCACGCAGCTGCCGTATGCGATGACGGCCGCCGCCGTCTGTGCAGCCGGCTACCTGCTGACCGGCATCGTCGGCAATATCACGGAAAGCAATGCCGCACTGATCTGTACGCCGGTTACGCTGATTCTCCTGCTCGCCGTGCTGATGATCATCCGGCGCCGGGAAGCGGCCGGAGACAGGCAGAAAGCATAAATTCTATAAAGGCATAAAAGCTGCCTGCGCATTTTCCGCAATGCGCAGGCAGCTTATTTTTCTGCCATTTCACGGCGTAAGCAGCCCGCCGTACTTTTTAATAAAATGCGCCTTGACGATATGCGTATCATACTGCTTTTCCACTTCGGAAAAAGAGGACGAGTAGAGATACGCCTGCGCTGACATGCCATTTTCCCTGCTCCGCCTTTTGATCATGTCAATCATGCCCGACTCGGCGACGGTCTGCGCATTCATGTCGGGGTCCGCACCGATAAAGCGGAAAATCCTGTTAAGGGCGGTATACACCCGTCTGCCCTTTCTGAAAAGATCGGCGCGCTCCATGGCATTTCTCTGCGCCTTGATGACGTGGTCATCATCCGGCGGGAAAGGGATCGATCTGTCCCCGCTGAGCGTGTGATAATAATATTCATCGGCGGATTTTATGCCAAGCCGGCATAATTCTTCTGAAAAAATGCAGGGTCCTCTGCCGTACAGACCGATCGTGCGGCGCGCAGAATCAATATCCGCCCGCTTCATCATCGTAAACTCGCAGTAATTTTTCCCTTTGATGCCTTCAAACAGGCCAAGCAGGATAAAACGATCGCAGAAATCCGGCAGATCCCGGCAGCACGCAAGTACCTGTTCCCGGCTCCAGACCCGTTTTTCGTAATACTCTCTGCGGAAGGCAAGATCCGCGCTGATGCCTTTATACGGATTCTGCGGATGCGCCGCAATACCCTGCTGTATACACCAGTCGGTATACTGTTTCAGCATGCTGACATTGACGTTGACCGAATTAATCGAATGGCTTCCAAAAGCATTCAGCATCTCTGCCGCCTGCGAAGCGCTGAAATTGCAGACATCTTTGCCCGCCGCTTCTTCATACGCTGCCGTCTTCTCAAATAATGCCGGCATGATATAAGGATTTATTCTGATTCCGGATTCCTTTTCGGAAATATATCTCTTTTTTATCTCACTGTTATACATAGTTTCACTCCACGCAGCGATATCCCAGGTCAATCGCGTCGCAGTTCAGTCTGCTGACATCCACCGTGCGGCTGATCGTATAGCAGGGTTTCCTGCTCATCAGCACCGCCGCGGCCGCTTTCCATTTCTTACCGTGGTTCATGCATTCCGGACAGGTGTGCAGCAGCTCATGGGCGATCGTATTTTTCACTTCCTGTTCCGGAACCTTGCTCAGCAGCATACACCGGTTCAGTGAAATTTCATAGCCGTTCATGATTACCTTGCACTGTCCCAGAGCCCGTTTCAATCTTCCGTTGAGCCGGAACACCGAGACGCGGCCGATCTCAATCCCGCACTCTCTGATGTCTTCTTCCACTTCATTATACCACTGCTTCAGTGTCTCCTCTGTTCTCATACTCTTCCTCCTCGCATACATGTACTGTATGTCTTTTATTTAACAATATGTTTAATACTGTCATGTTTATGGAATAAAAAATGTACAGGCGCCGCAGGGGCTGCCTGGCTTTTCCGCTTCAGTTCAGTCGACTGAACTTTTTCTGTTCACTTGAGTGAACAAAATCTGTTCACCTGAGTGAACAGATCCAACGGATTTCATTTTCAGGCATAAAAAAAACGGATCCGATTCGTACCCGTTGATCCTGCCTGCTTTTTCCATATTAAAACAAAGGTTAAGGGCTACCTGAACTTCCTGCGCAATTCAGATAGCCCTTTTAATGAATATCCTGAAGTTTCACTTTATAACCTCCTTTATCTTTATTCACTTAAATCGAGTCATTTTACTTATTTCATCACTATGGGTTTTACATTTGTTCTGGTATGTCGTTTCCACTTCACTATCATCTTATCAGTATCCCTGATCAAGTTATCCCATTGGACTGACCCTCCTTTAAGTGTCTTTCTGTTTATTTCCTTTTCTGATTATATATTACAGTCTTTGTATGTATTTGTCAATAGTTTTTTGAAAATATTTTTGCTGTTTTTAAATATTCGGAATTGTCTGACATTATCGTGTTAACGCGGCATTAACGCTTTGTGTCTTCCTTTTTGTCGAAATAGTCTTCCGCATGGAACTTCGCCAGCACCGCCTTCATAATCCGGTCGATCCGCACCGTCACTATTACCGTCACCGCGAGGACAGCCAGCGCCGCCACGGAAATTATCACTTTATTCGTCAGATCAAAGGCAACCGCAACCGGGATCACCAAAGCTGCCGCCATGCCGAGCAGCCCCAGGAACTGTTCCATCCGATGCAGGTGCCGCGCACTGTCCAGAGATACGCCGCGGCCGGCCGCCGAATTGCGGATTACCGCCGTACACTGCCAGAGAATGAGTTCAATAAAAACAGCTGCCGCGATCACAAACGGATACAGCGCGAACATCTTCGTCTCCGCATACGGATCCATCGCATAGGTGATCAGCATGGCAGCGGCAAGAACGCCGAGGACCGCCATCGAGGCATATAAAATAATTCTTACAACAGTATAAGCGCCTGATTTCATAATAATTTGTTCCTTTTTAAATTTTTTTGCCGCAGATGTAAAAATGCGATACAATAAATAATAATACCACATTGGGAGGTGAAAGCAATGGCTGCCAGCCCGAAAAAGATTCTGAAGCTCCGCGAGCGCTATAACGTATTCGTGCAGGATCATCCGAAGGTGATGCCGTTTCTGCAGGACGCAGGCACCAATGCCATCCGCGAAAACGCCATCATCGAGATGAAGGTCATTTCCCCGGAGGGAAAGGAATATAAGTGCAACATCCGTGTGAATGCCGATGACGTCGAGACTCTGGAACTCATCAGAAATACAAAATAACAATCTGTATCGGGGCTCTTCATAAGGAAGCCCTGGCAGACAATTTACGGCCGATAAAATAATCCAGATATACATATTTCCTTATGAATTCAAGCTATGTCTGGAGGTCGTCGTGATCGAAAAAAAATCTTCCGCAGACCTGCTGCGGGAATCCGTTATCGAACTGGTTTCTGAAAAACCGTTCCATAAAGTAACCGTTACAGAGACGGCACGCAACTGCAGGGTCAGTATCGCTACTTTCTACAATTACTACCGCGATATCTACGATCTGATCCGCGACGCATCTGCTGCCATGCTGCACGCGCAGCTTGACCAGCGCACGGACCAGCCGACGCTGCAGGATATCATCGATGACGGTGTTGCCGTTATCGAGCTGTATCCGGATTTTTTCTGCCACCTGCTTACCGAGCGCGGACTGAATAATTTCTGCGATACCATGCATGCACAGCTCTCCAATGCCCTTACCGGCTATATCAGCGAACATTACGGCATACCGCTTACCGAGGAGCTGCGCGCAGCTGTCGATATCTATCTGTACGGCATCGCCGGCTATCTGCGCAAATACCTGCAGAGCGGGCAGGCCGATACCCATGCCAGCCTGAAGAGGCGCATTCTGTCCTGCGCACCGCTCAGTCTGCAGCTCTGTCTGTAACGAAGAGGGCGGCATCTGCATGCCGCTTCAAAGAAAGAGGAGGGACCGCTTCGATCCCTCCTCTTCGCTTTTATACCTTTGTACCTGCTGTCAGTTCATCGTGGTGTAGCCCATCAGATATTCATCCACTTCTCTTGCGCAGGCTCTGCCTTCCGCTACCGCCCATACGACAAGCGATTGTCCGCGGTGCATATCGCCGGCCGTGAAAATACCTTTCTTATCCGTACTGTACCGGTCCGGCTGCGTTGCGACTGCATTGCGCTTTGTGAGACGCACGCCGAAAGCATCCGCTGTATATTTCTCGCATCCGGTAAAGCCGGCTGCAATCAGCAGGAGGTCACAGCCGAGATCTTTTTCTGTTCCCGGAATCTCCTTCATGGTGCGGCCTTCCATTTTGACCTGCACGGTCTGAATGCCCTTCAGCACGCCCTTTTCCGTATAGGCCTTTTTCACCGTTGTGCTGAAAATGCGCGGGTCATGGCCGAATTTCCAGATGGCCTCCTGATGGCCGTAGTCTGTTTTCAGCGTTTTCGGCCATTCCGGCCACGGATTATCCTCTGCTCTTTCAGCCGGCGGCTTCGGCATCATCTCAATCGCCGTCACAGAGCGGCATCCGAGACGGATCACCGTGCCGATGCAGTCGTTGCCGGTATCGCCGCCGCCGACGATGACAACATCTTTGTTTCGCACCGGTATATACCGGCTGTCCTTGAGATTGCTGTTTAACAGGCTCTTTGTGACGCCGGAGAGGAAATCCACGGCATAGCTGATGCCGCTGGCGCCTTCCGCACCTTCGAGCTGCAGACTTCTCGCTTGCTTGGCACCGCAGCAAAGGACAACCGCATCATATTCATCCTGCAGTTCCTGCGCGGTCACGTCCACTCCTACATTGACGCCGGTTTTGAATACGACGCCTTCCTGCTCCATCAGCTTTCTACGTCTTTCAATCACCTTTTTATCCAGTTTCATATTCGGAATGCCGTACATCAGCAGACCGCCCACCCGGTCATCGCGCTCGAATACCGTCACGCTGTGGCCTCTGTGATTCAGCTCATTGGCGACAGCCAGTCCGGACGGGCCGCTGCCGACAACCGCGACGCGCCGTCCGCTGCGGACAGCCGGAATCATCGGCTGAATATAGCCCTGGGCAAAGGCTGACTCAATCAGATACAGCTCATTGTCCCGTATGGTAACCGGATCGGAGTCCTGTCCGTTCGTGCATGCCTTCTCGCAAAGTGCCGGGCAGACCCTGCCTGTGAATTCCGGAAAATCACTCGTCTTCAGGAGACGGGAAAGTGCATGCCGGATATGATTTTTATAGATATAATCATTCCATTCCGGAATCAGATTGTGCAGCGGACAGCCGGTAACCATGCCGTGAAGCTTCATGGCGGACTGGCAGAACGGGACGCCGCAGTTCATGCAGCGTGCGCCCTGCTTGCGCCGTTCCTCTTCGTTAAGAGGATTATGAAATTCATAAAAATTTTTTGTCCGCCTCTCCGGGGATATCTCAAAATTATCTTCTCTTTGATATTCAAGAAAACCTGTTGGCTTACCCATATGTTCCTCCCGTCTGCTCAGTCTTCTCTCAGCGGAACAATCTTCTTGAAATTATGAAGACAGTTCTCATAATCGCCGAGTATTGCTGCCGCGCGCTCTGAACCTGTTTCCTTATAATAGTCTTCAAGAATTTCGCGGAGCCTGCGGCCGTCCCATTGCTCGTCCAGCTCTTCCAGCTCTGCCATATCCTTGTTCATACGCTTGTATAATGAATGATCTTCATCCAGGACGTAGGCCACGCCGCCGCTCATGCCGGCCGCCAGGTTCTTGCCTGTCGGTCCGATAATAACGGCCGTGCCGCGCGTCATGTATTCCAGTCCGTGGTCGCCGCAGCCTTCGACAACTGCCGTGGCGCCGGAATTGCGGATGCAGAAACGTTCGCCGGCCATGCCGCAGATATAGGCCTTGCCGCTCGTCGCGCCGTACAGCGCCACATTGCCGACAATGATATTGCTGCCTGCCTCGTACCCTCTCTTCTCCGGCGGTACCAGAACCAGATGGCCGCCCGACAGTCCCTTGCCGAAACCATCATTGGAATCACCGGTCAGACGGATCGTGAGCCCCTTCGGAATAAACGCGCCGAAGGACTGGCCGCCGCCGCCCTGTGCATTGACGATAAAGGAATCATCCGGCAGGGTATCCTTATATTTTCTGGTAATGACGGAGCCGAGCATCGTGCCGAATGCACGGTCAGTGCTGGAAACCTTGATTGACAGCGGTTCGGTGTGTCCGAGCATGCCATTCTGATCTGCCTTGCGGAATGCTGGAATCAGCACGGAATCATCCAGTGTCTTTTCCAGTTTGAAATCGTAGACATCCTTCGGGTCAAAATGGCTTTTTGGTGCATTGCTGTATTTCGGATCCAGAATCTTTGACAGATCCACCATGCCGGCTCTCTTCGTAACCGGATTGTCTCTGACTTTCAGTTTGTCGGTATGGCCGATCATCTCTTCCACCGTCCTGCAGCCGAGCTTTGCCATGATCTCCCGCAGCTGCTGTGCGACGAAATACATGAAATTCACCACGTGTTCCGGTTTGCCGCGGAAACGTTTGCGCAGCTCCTTGTTCTGTGTGGCAATGCCGACCGGACAGGTATCCTTGGAGCATGCGCGCATCATCATGCAGCCCATGCAGATCAGCGGTGCCGTACCGAAACTGAACTCTTCCGCACCGAGCAGCGCCGCAATCGCAACGTCGCGGCCTGTCATCAGCTTACCGTCCGTTTCCAGGAGGACACGGCTTCGTAGTCCGTTTTCAATCAGGCTCTGGTGCACTTCGGAGATACCGAGCTCCCATGGGAGTCCCGCATTGTGAATCGAATTGATCGGTGCGGCACCGGTTCCGCCGTCGTATCCGGAAATCAGGATGACCTGCGCACCGGCCTTGGCAACGCCGGAGGCGATGGTGCCGACACCGTTTTCGGAAACGAGCTTGACGGAAATGCTGGCATCGCGGTTCGCATTTTTCAGATCGTAAATCAGCTGCGCAAGGTCCTCTATCGAGTAGATATCGTGATGCGGCGGCGGGGAAATCAGCTGTACGCCCGGCGTCGAGCATCTTGTTCTGGCAATCCACGGGTATACCTTTTTGCCCGGCAGGTTGCCGCCTTCACCAGGCTTCGCGCCCTGTGCCATCTTGATCTGAATTTCCTGCGCGCTATTCAGGTAAGCGCTGGTGACACCGAAACGGCCGGATGCGACCTGCTTGATCGCCGAATTCTTAATCGTACCATAGCGCTCAACCGCCTCACCGCCTTCACCGGTATTGGACCGGGCCCCGATCGAATTCATCGCGATGGCAAGTGTCTCGTGGGCTTCCTCGGAAAGGGCGCCGAACGACATCGCACTCGTCTTGAAACGCTTTACAATCGAGGAGACAGGCTCAACTTCTTCGAGCGGCACCGGCTGATCAGACCAGACAAAATCCATCAGGCCGCGGAGCGTATGCGGCCGCCGCTCATCGTCGACCAGATCTGTATATTCGCGGAATTCCTCGTAGCTGCCGTCACGCACCGCGCGCTGCAGTTTGATAATGGTTTCCGGACTGTAGAGATGGTCCTCTTTGTCCTTGCCGCTGCGCAGGCTGTGGAAGCCGCTGCTGTCGAGTGTCGTATCGACCGCGAGGTCGAGCGGGTCGAAAGCGTGATTGTGGCGCCACATGACACCCTCTTCTATTTCCTTGATACCGATACCGCCGACACGGCTCACTATACCGGTAAAATATTTCTCTATGAAATCATCGTTCAGGCCGACTGCCTCGAAGATTCTCGCCGACTGATACGACTGAATGGTCGAAATACCCATCTTCGCCGCAATTTTGACGACACCCGAGAGCAGTGCATTGTTATAATCATCGACCGCCGTATGATAATCCTTGTCCAGGATGCCGAGATCGATCAGCTCGCCGATGCACTCATGCGCAAGATACGGATAGATTGCGCGGGCACCGAAGCCAAGCAATGTCGCGATCTGATGCACGTCACGCGGCTCGCCGCTTTCCAGAATCAGCGATACGCTGGTTCTCTTTCTTGTCCGCACCAGATGCTGCTCAACCGCGGAAACCGCAAGGAGCGACGGAATCGGCACATGGTTTTCATCGACGCCTCTGTCGGAGAGGATGATGATGTTCACGCCTTCCTCGACGACATGGTCGATGGTCACGAGCAGCTGGTCAATCGCACGTTCCATGCGCATGTTCTTGAAATACAGCATCGAGACGGTGCGTGTGTGAAAACCGGGCTTATCGAGTGCCTTGATCTTGATCATATCGACACCGGTCAGGATCGGGTGATTGATTTCCAGCACACGGCAGTTATCCGGTGACTCGTTCAGAATATCGCCGTCGGAGCCGATGTAGACCGTGGTATCCGTCACAATCTTCTCGCGGAGGGAGTCAATCGGCGGATTGGTAACCTGTGCAAACAGCTGCTTGAAATAGTTAAACAGGAGCTGATGCTTCGAGGACAGCACCGCCAGCGGGACGTCGTGTCCCATCGAAGCCGTCGGCTCCACGCCGTTTTCGGCCATTTTCAGGATATTTTCGTTGACATCCTCATAGGTATAGCCGAATACCTTATAAAGTTTATCGCGTACCTGCTGCGGGTACACCGGAATTTTCTTATTCGGGATTTTCAGTTCTGAGAGATGAATCAGGGAACGATCGAGCCATTCACCGTACGGCTGCGCCTGCGCGTAGCTGGATTTAACCTCATCATCAGAAATGATTCTTTTCTTTTTCATATCCACGACGAGCATGCGTCCTGGTTCCAGTCTGGACTTTTTCACGATATGCGCAGGGTCGATATCGAGAACACCGACTTCCGAAGACAGGATCAGCCGGCCGTTATCCGTCACATAATATCTTGACGGGCGCAGGCCGTTGCGGTCCAGCGTGGCACAGGCTATGTCGCCGTCCGTAATCAGGATGGCGGCCGGTCCGTCCCACGGCTCCATCATGGTTGCATAATAATGGTAGAAATTTCTTCTGGAATCGCTCATCGCACGATTGTGCTTCCATGGCTCCGGGATCAGCATCATCATGGCCAGCGGCAGATCAATGCCGTTCATGTAGAGGAATTCAAGCGTATTGTCCAGCATGGCGGAATCGGAACCGCTCCGGTTGATGACCGGATAGATCTTCGCCATATCTTCTCCGGAAAAGCCAGGTTTCATGGTCTCTTCACGGGCAAGCATCCTGTCGATATTGCCCCGGATCGTATTGATCTCGCCGTTATGGGCGATCAGTCTGTAAGGATGGGCACGCTCCCAGCTCGGTGTCGTATTGGTTGAGAAACGGGAATGCACGATCGCGACGGCTGTCTCGTAATCCGGGTCCTGCAGATCCTTGTAGAATTTTCTGAGCTGTCCGACCAGAAACATACCCTTGTAGACGATGGTTCTGGAAGACATCGAGCAGACATAGCAGTCTTCCGAGCTCTGCTCGATTTCACGGCGCGCCACATAAAGCCGTTTGTCAAATTCACGGCCCGGCTGAATGTCTGCCGGCCGCTCGATAAAGCACTGCATGATGCAAGGCATGCAGTCCAGTGCTCTCTTGCCGAGAATCGAACTGTCGGTCGGCACTTCACGCCAGCCGAGGAACTTCATTCCGTTCTTCTGGGCTACGATTTCGATCATACGCATGGCAAACATCCGCTTCATGTTGTCCTGGGTAAAGAAAAACATGCCGATGCCGTAATCGCCCTGATCGCCGACATGGAACCCCAGTTCCTTCACCGCTTTGCTGAAAAATTTATGCGAAATCTGCTGCAGTATACCTACACCGTCTCCGACCTTGCCGTCTGCGTCCTTGCCGGCCCTGTGCTCCAGCTTTTCCACAATGTGAAGCGCATCATCAAGAACACCATGATCCGCATGACCGTCAATATTGACAACCATGCCGATACCGCAGGCGTCATGTTCGTTTTGTACTTGCTGATAAGGTTTGTTATCGCTTTGCATATAATCCCTCCAAAGGCTCTAAAAGGGCGGGAAGCCTGAGCCCGCCCTTAAAGTCAACAGTCTGTCTTATCTGAGTGAGAAAAGCATCTCACCGTAAGTCGGATACGGAATATACTGATCCGGAATCAGCGCCTCGATGGAATCGACGGCCGCTCTGAGTTCATCCATATCAGCAAGAACCGTATCGTGATACATATGAGCACATTCCAGAAGATCCTCGATGCCTTCTGCTTTCTTCGTATCCTCTTCCAGTTTGCCGAGCAATGTATTAATCTGGCCTGACGCATTGTCGATCTTTTCCAGAACGGATTTCTCATAGACACATCCGGCTGACGGCAGGATCTCTTTTGTCCTGGCTGCCGACTCGCCAAGTGCATTGACGTAATCCACCATGCCCTTGGTGAAATCTTTCTTGACCATCTCCTGCATGGTCAGCGATTCGATGTGGATCGACTTGGTGTAATTCTCCAGTGCGATTTCGTATCTGGCCTGCAGCTCCGCCTCGGTAAAGATACCGTGCTTTACAAAGAGGTCGACATTTTTCTTATCGAGAAGATGCGGCTCAGCATCCGGCAGAGACTTGAGGTTGTAAAGGCCTCTCTTTTCGGCTTCTTCAATCCACTCATCTGTATAGCCGTTGCCGTTGAAAATGATTCTCTTGTGCTCGACGAAAATTATCTTGACGATCTCATGGACCTTCGCATCCATCTTGTCCGCCGGCACATCCTTGAGCTGTTCATAGATGCCGTCAAGTGATTCCGCAACTGCCGTGTTCAGTACGATGTTCGGGTCCGCTACGGAAAGGGAAGAACCCGGCATACGGAATTCAAACTTGTTGCCCGTAAAAGCAAACGGTGAAGTCCTGTTGCGGTCTGTCGTATCCTTGGTGATATGCGGCAGCACCTGTGCACCGATCTGCATCTGGGTCTTGCCGGCCGACTTGTAATCGGCATCGTCATTTTCAAAGGATTCGATCATCTTCTCCAGATCATCGCCTACGAAAATGGAGATGACAGCCGGCGGTGCCTCATTGGCGCCGAGTCTGTGATCGTTGCCCGCCGATGCAACGGAAATTCTCAGAAGATCCGCATAATTGTCAACTGCTTCAATGACGGCGGCCAGGAAAACAAGGAAATGTGTGTTCTCCTCCGGCGTCGAACCCGGATTCAGAATATTTTCACCGGTATCGGTAATCAGCGACCAGTTGTTGTGCTTGCCGCTGCCGTTGATGCCTTCAAATGGTTTTTCATGCAGAAGGCAGGCATAGCCAAGCTTGTCGGCCGTCTTCTTCATCATCTCCATGGTCAGCTGGTTGTGGTCAACCGCGACATTGGCTGTCTCGAAAACCGGTGCCAGCTCATGCTGTGACGGTGCAACCTCGTTGTGCTTTGTCTTGGCAGGAACGCCCAGCGCCCAGAGCTCACGGTCAAGCTCATGCATGAACTCGGATACCTTCGGCTTCAGGACACCGAAGTAATGATCCTCCATTTCCTGCCCCTTCGGAGCCGGCGCGCCGATCAGGGTTCTGCCGCACATCATAAGGTCTTTTCTTTGTCTGTACATTTCCTTATCGATCAGGAAATATTCCTGCTCGGAGCCAACGGTCGTATCTACTTTGGTGACATCCGTGGCACCCAGCGCGTGCAGCACATTCACAGCCGATTTATTGAGGGCATCCATCGAGCGCAGAAGCGGCGTCTTCTTATCAAGAGACTCGCCGCCGTAAGAACAGAAGGCTGTCGGAATGTAGAGCGTTCCATCCTTGATAAAGGCCGGTGAACTTGGATCCCATGCTGTGTAGCCTCTGGCCTCAAAAGTAGCCCGCAGGCCGCCGGATGGAAAACTGGAGGCATCCGGTTCGCCTTTGACAAGCTCTTTGCCGGAAAATTCAAGGATGACGCCGCCGTCTGCCTGCGGAGAAATAAAGCTGTCGTGCTTTTCTGCCGTGAGGCCGGTCATCGGCTGGAACCAGTGTGTGAAATGGGTGGCACCGTGTTCGATCGCCCACTCTTTCATGGTTGCCGCAACGGTGTTGGCCACATCCAGCTCCAGGTGCGTGCCCTGCTGAATGGTTTTATGAACGGCTTTGTAGATATCCTTCGGAAGACGTTCCTTCATGACCTTGTCATTGAAAACAAGACTTCCGTAAAGTTCCGGCAGCGTCTGACTGCTTATATCCGTAGTGGTTTTGCTCATGATATTCCCTCCTTATGACAAAAAAAGTGCCTGTACACCCGGATACCCTCCGGATTTACAAGCACCTTCGCTCGGAAATGTTTTGTTTTGTTTTCCTCATGATAAACCATGATGGATGTCTTGTCAATTCTTTTTTTTGCAATTTTTCTTTCATATGATTCATTTTGCCGGCAAATCCGCTGAAAAGGCCGCTTTTCTATCTGTAAATGCGAAGTGCGGAATTTTTTTCCTGCATTCCTGCTTTTTGGCGCTTGACAAATCAGGTCATAAGCGCAATAATGAAAAACACCAAAGGCAAAGATGTCTGAACTGAGATATCTTTGTCTTTTTTTATTTTGTCTATCTTCTTTTACGAATAGAGAAACAGGAGGTTTATTATGTGCTCGATTCTAGGATACTGCAGCACCGGCGTTTCAGAAGAGACCGTCGCGCAAATGCTGTCACGCACCATTTCCAGAGGTCCGGACGATACCAGACTGATTAAGGTAAAAGGCGGATATCTCGGTTTCAACCGTCTCAGTATCATGGGCCTTACCGAAGAAGGCATGCAGCCGTTCGAGCGAAACGGCCGCTGGTGCATCTGCAACGGAGAAATCTACGGATTCCGTGATATCAAAAAAGATCTCGAAGCCAAAGGCTATGAATTCAGAAGCGACAGCGACTGTGAACTGCTGCTTCCGATGTACGAGCTCTACGGCACGAAAATGTTCGCGATGCTCGATGCCGAATTCGCACTTGTGATCTACGACGGCATCAATGATACCTGGATCGCGGCCAGAGATCCGATCGGCATCCGCCCGCTCTACTATGGCTACGATAATGACGATCAGATCGTCTTCGCTTCCGAGCCGAAGAACCTTGTCGGTGTCTGCGGACGCATTTATCCGTTCCCGCCGGGATATTACTATAAAGACGGACATTTCATGTACTACCGGGACATCAGCGAAGCGGACAGCTACTGCTACGACGATCTCGATACTATTTCCGTAAATATTCACGACAAGCTTCTCAGGGGTATTGAGAAAAGGCTTGATTCCGATACGCCGGTCGGTTTCCTCCTGAGCGGCGGTCTGGATTCCTCGCTTGTATGCGGCGCCGCCGCAAAACTGCTTGACAGGCCGATCGAGACCTTTGCCATCGGCATGGATATCGATGCCATCGACCTGAAATATGCCCGCGAGGTTGCCGATTATATTCACAGCAATCATCATGAAGTCATCATCACAAGAGACGATGTCATCAATGCCCTGGACCCGGTTATTGAGGCACTGGGCACCTACGATATCACCACCGTCCGCGCCTCCGTCGGCATGTATCTGCTGTGCAGATGGATCCACGAACACACCGATATCAAGGTACTGCTCACCGGTGAGATTTCCGATGAGCTGTTCGGCTACAAATATACCGATTTTGCGCCGAACGCAGAGGAATTTCAGAAAGAAGCCCGCAAGAGAATCCACGAGATCCACATGTACGATGTGCTGCGTGCCGACCGCTGCATCAGCGTGAACAGCCTCGAGGCACGTGTCCCATTCGGCGACCTCGATTTCGTAGATTATGTAATGCATATCGACCCGGAGAAGAAGATGAACACCTACGGCATCGGCAAATATCTTCTCCGCCATGCGTTTGAGAAAGATGCTCTGATCCCGCACGATATTCTGATGCGTGAGAAGGCCGCCTTCTCGGATGCTGTCGGCCATTCGCTCCGCGACGATATCATAGATTACGCGAACAGCCTGTACACGGACGAGGAATTTGAAGACCTCAGCCGCATGTATGTACACGCAAGGCCATTTACAAAGGAATCGCTCCTCTACCGGCAGATCTTCGAGAAATATTACCCGGATCAGTCGCAGATGGTCATCGATTTCTGGATGCCGAACAAGTCCTGGGAGGGATGCGATGTCAATGATCCTTCCGCCCGGGTACTCTCCAACTACGGAAATAGCGGAGTCTGAGCACTCCATTATTTCACATACCCCTTATTCATACCAATGGTAAAAGAGGCAGCCTGCGCAGACTGCCTCTTAACCATTTCCGATTATTTTCTGTTTTTCATTTCACGGATCTTGAACGCCATCGCAATGGTCTTGGCGTCAATGATCTTCTGCTCCATGATCTCGTCGATAATCTGATCCAATGTCATCCGGCTCAGCGCCAGATTTTCATCAAAATCAAAATGCTGCCCGACATACCTTCCTGCCTTCGCATAATACATCTCGATGACTTCCGTGTCATAGGCACCCGTCGGGACCAGCGGCCCCAGATCGACAAAATCTTCGCCCTCATAGCCGGTTTCCTCGGCGATCTCGCGGCGGGCCGTCTCCAGCGGATCCTCGTCTTTTTCTCTCTTGCCGGCAGGAAATTCCCTGAGCACCCTGCCCTGTGCATAGCGCCACTGGCTTACCATGTAAAACTCGTGGTTCTCATTTTCCAGAGCGATACCGACACCGCCGGGATGTTCCACGACCTCCCGCAGCGCCTGCGTGCCATCCGGCAGGCGGACCTCATCGCTTCGCATATTTACGACATATCCCTTATAGCGGTAGGTTTTCGACAATGTTTCTTCAGTCAGTTCCATAATATCCTCTCATTCTTCGGCCAGACCGCTGACGATCAGCAGCTCATGCACCGATTCTGTGTATTCTTCTTCCTCCAGCATAAAAGCGACGCCATGATCGGCATCCGGCACGGAAAGCAGCATGGACGGCGCGCCGCAGCTTTCATAATTCTTAACGCTCATCCAGTAAGGGACAAATTCGTCCGCCTCTCCATGGATAAACAGCACCGGCACCCGGCTGTGTTTCAGCGAATAAAAGCAGGAAACGCTGTCCGGGTCGAAATGGCCGAACAGGATCGCGCCCAGCCGCAGAATCTGGTAAAACGGTTCAACCGGAATATGCTTATCGCGCATGACCTTCTGAATAATCGCATGCGGCGACGTATAGCCGCAGTCCGCAACGATTCCTTTTACATTATCCGGCACCTTGTCCGCGGCGAGCGTCACCGTTCCCGCTCCCATCGAAACGCCGCCGAGGATGATCTTCACGTCGCGGCCGTAGCGCTTCCTTGCATAGCGGATCCAGGACATCACATCCCGGCTCTCCTTTACACCCAGCGTCAGCTCCTCGCCCTCGCTGTCTCCATGCGCACGCTGATCCGCAAAAATCACATTGAATCCTTCATTGCGAAACACACGGAAAATGCCGGGGCCGTCCCGCAGCGCCGTGCTCTGATAGCCGTGAAAGAAAATAAAAACCGGAGCCGCACTGTCCTGCTCATAGATATGTCCGGCAAGACGCAGTCCGTCGTAGGATCGGATAAATACCTCTTCTGTCGGAAAGGATTCCGCTTCATCGATCAGATTATTGATCCGGTCATGTATTTTCCGGTACAGAGCCCGATCCGGCAGGTTATGATTGCCGACAGGTCTGTTCTTATAAGGAAAATGAAATGCCAGCCGGTAGCAGATCCAGGAAAGCAGCAAGGTAAGCATGGTAAAACTCCTCTCTTGTTATTGTCATTGCTGCAGGCAGACCGCAAAGCGGCGCGCTGCAGCCACAGGTATTATAAAACAAAAACCCGACTTGTAAAACCCGCCGCTGCGTCACTTTTCCGGCAGAAAACTCAGCGGTTGCATTCATCTGGGCGATATGATATAAAATAACCGGGTGAGCACCTACCGACAGTCAGGCTGATAGTCTGGCTGTTATTTTCTTTAAAGGAGTTTTTGCAATGTTTTCTTACATCTGGCCGATTGCCCTCGTCGTCTTATCCAATGTTGTCTATCAGATCTGTTCCAAATCTGTTCCGTCATCCATCAATCCGCTGGCTTCCCTGACGGTAACCTACCTTGTCAGCGCGCTGACCTGCGGCATTCTCTATTACGTTCTGAACAAAGATGCCAATCTGCTGCGGGAATACCATCAGCTCAACTGGGCTTCATTCGTGCTCGGCGCCGTCATCATCGGCCTCGAGGTCGGTTTCATGTACGCCTACCGCGCCGGCTGGCAGGTATCCGCTGCCTCCGTTGTACAGAGCGCCTTTCTGGCGGTCGCCCTGCTCTTTGTCGGTGCACTGCTCTACCACGAGGCCATCACACCGAGCAAACTCGTCGGCACTGCCCTGTGCCTGGCAGGTATTTTCTTTCTGAATCGATGATGCAGGACAGTTAATATGATTTTCTGAAAATACAAGATATATTTTATAATTATTTAATTATTTTCTATTTTATTTTTAGAACTGCAGTGTATAGTAAGACCATAAGGTTAAGACAGTTCTAACCTTTAAAAAATCATAACAATCCTCTCTCTAAATGCAAAAGAGCCTGCCGTATGGCAGGTTCTTTTGTTATGTTCATTTTTCGGGACCGACTGCACACAGGATGCAGGTAAAGGTAATCACGCCGTCCTTCCACTGTGCGTCGATACTGCCGCCGTACTGCTCGCAGATACTCTCGGCCACCGAGAGGCCGATCCCGTATCCGCCTTTATCTTCCGTATTGTGGTGGGATTCATCCTCACGGTAAAAACGATCGAAAAACTTGCTGCAGTCGATGTTGGCCTCGTTGGCATAGGAATTGGAAACCTTCAGGCAGATCTTCTTTCCGCCGCTGATTCCGCGCAGAGAGATACGGATCTGTCCGCCGTCATCGCAGTATTTGATCGCATTGTCGACAAGAAGCATGGTCAGCTGCTGCAGAGAACTCTCCAGCGCCACCATCTTCACATCGTCCTCGATCTCAAATTCGAATCCCTTCTTGTCCTGCTCCGCCAGCGGCCGGAACTGCTCCGCCGCCTTCCGCACGGTTTCCGAGACATTGATTTCCATCATCCCGCTGCGGTCCTCATTTTCCTGTGCCCGCGTGATCATGACAAGATTCTGAATCAGGCCGTTCATACGGTCCACCTGGCGAAGCGTCGACTGCGTCCATTCCGACTCCCCGTTCATCATCTCGATCAGCTCGGTATTCGCGCGGATAACGGCAAGCGGTGTCTTGAGTTCATGGCTGGCATTGGTGATAAACTGCTTCTGCCGCGTATTGTTCTCGATCTCCTGCCGGATCGCCCGCGCGGACATGTGCCGTACGACGATAAACGTCAGCACGAGGCCGATGATCAGAATGAAAATCGTATACCATACGATCTGCCGGAAGGTCGACATCTGCAGCGAGGCATCCACGACAACCACAATCGTGTTACCGTCGTCCAGCTCAGCCGATTTGTAAAAATAGCCGTTTTCATACTGAATCAGGTCAAACGAGCGCTCGATGATCTTCTCCGACATGTCGATGGCCGTCTGGCGGTTGACCTCCTGAATGTGATCGTCAATCACTTCCACAACATTGCGGTCTTCATCAAAGATGACCGCAAAATACCGGGTCGTATACCGCAGCTCACGGACCTCAGACAGAAAGCTCCCGTTGTCTGCGATGTTGTCATCCGGCAGCTCACCGTCATTTTCGATGATATAATCCATCATCGTATTGTAATTTGAGCGTATGGAGCTCAGGAATACAATATAGAATACAGACAGTATGATCACAATCACCAGGAGAAAAGACCGGAAGGTGATGCTGACAATCTGTTTTCTGAGCTTCTTAATGGAATTGCTGTTCAAAGGCGCCTCCTTACTGCTGCGTGATTCTGAAACTGCCTCCCCGCTGTCCGTTTATCTGCACCGACGAACCGATCGACATCAGCTTGGCACGCAGATAGGAAATGTAAAGCCAGACGGTATCCGCCTGCGCATCCTCATTTTTCCAGACGTGCTCGATCAGGTACTGCGTGCTCAGATCGACGTCCTTGTTGAGAATCAGCGTGCGCATCAGTTCATATTCCTTGATCGACAGCCGGACCGTGTTGCCGGATGTCAGTTCAAAGCTCGCGGAATCCAGTGTGATATCCGCATACTGAATATGGTCGTCATTGTAATCGCGCATCCGCCTCGTCAGCGAGCGGACACGGGCGATCAGTTCCTTCATCGCAAACGGTTTCGTGAGATAGTCGTCCGCGCCCATATCCAGTCCGGTCACGCGGTCATCAACTTCCGTCTTGGCCGTAAGCATCATAACCGGTGTCACAATTCCGTGCCCGCGCAGTTCCTGCAGAACCTGCAGGCCGTCCTTTTTCGGCATCATGATATCCAGAATAATCACGTCAAAGCTGTCCTGCTGCAGATAGTCTGACGCTTCCTGACCGTCATAGGCCGATGTCACATCATAGCCCTCATGCGTCAGGATCGCTGTGACAGCTCTGTTCAGATCCTTCGTATCTTCTGCTAATAATATCTTCATCAGAAATGATCCTCCTCTTCATAGATCATGTCATGAATTGTCTGCATGGAAATGTCGGTTGAGGCCAGTTCATCGGCGCAGCGCTTCAGTTCGCTGATAATCAGTTCCTCATTGCCGCTGACCTTCTTCTTGTATTTCATATGGTGCTCCAGCGCCGCCCATGTATCCATGGAAATCGTCCGGATCTGCACCTCCACATAATAGCCGCTGTCCGTTTTGACGATCATATGATAGCTGCGGTAGCCGTTCGGCTTGGCATGCCGGATATAATCCTTCTCCTCCGTCACCGTCACATCGTCAAAACCGGCCAGATAGTCCCGTACCTTGTAGACATCGCTGCGGAACGCGCACACGACGCGGATGCCGATGGCGTCATGAATCTCCTGAAGGGCCGACTCTGTTGTCTCCGGAAGTCCCTTGCGGCGGCACTTCTCCCGCATGCTGTCCTCCGATTTGATGCGGCCGAGACAATGCTCGATCGGATCTTCCCCCGTTTTCTCCCTGATATTCTTTCGCAGATCATCGATTCTGCCGAGCATCTGCTGCAGAACTTTTTCCAGTTCCGGCCGATGCTGCCCGTAAATACTCTCCATATCTTCGCAATCTGTCTCCTTTGTTCGATTATATTTTTCAGTATAGTCAAAAATCGTTTCCGATACAACAATTTAACGCAGAAAGGCGGCTTAACGCCGCCTCTCATATCTGTACCGCGCAGCCGCTCCCAAAAGCCGCCGCTCTTTCCTGTCCCCGCATCCGTCCTCTATCTGACCGATACGAAATTATACTGATAAAAGTCCCGGACATCCGCCGGGCAATCCGGGTAGCTGTCCCATGTCTCGATCATCTTCTGCGCCATCGGCAAAGCCCTCTTGTACAGCTTGATCAGATGCACATTGCTTTCCCGGCATGCCGGATCTGCTTTCCGGTTCATGACCAGCCCGGTCTGTGCCTGCTGGCCGAACAGCCTGAATCCGTTCAGAATAAAGCGTCGGCGCCGGTCGCCGCTGCGCAGAACATTTTCGGTCACAAAGATCTGTGCGCGCAGCGCCATCTGCACTTCCCGCCAGCTGATACCCGGGTAGAACCGGCTGATTATCTCCGCGTTGTCCACGGAAGGCGTGATATGCGCCGCCCTCGTATGCGTGAGCGGGTCCTTGCCGTCCTTCTCCAGCAGCACCCGGTCAAATTCTGCCTCAATCAGATGGTGGGAGACACCCTTCTCCTCCACATACCGGTTGATATAGCCGTGGCAGGCGGCATCCAATGCGAAATGGCACTGCATGCCAAACAGATAGACCAGATACGGCTCCGGATCAAAACACCGCCGGATCAGTCTCGACGCCTGGTGGAAAAAAGCCCACCCCGGCTGCTCGTGCACCTGCAGGCCGGTTTCCATCACCGGATTCATATGATACGGCTTATAGTAAAATAAAATATCCGGTCCGTGCACGCCGATATCATAAAGCTGCAGATAACGTTCAATCAGATCACGTTTTCCGCCCTGCATCCTGCTTCTTACTTCACTTCCGAATCGATAGTGCGCATACGTTGTTGGCATCAGGCAGCTGCTCCTTCCTTCTTCCTGCTGATTCTGTCATCGATCACCGTTGTCAGATAACCAATCAGGAAGCCGCTCAGACAGCCGCACAGCACATCCGTCGGATAATGCACGCCGACGTACAGTCTCGAAAAAGCAATCACGAAAGCCAGTATGATGAAAATCACACCTGCTTTGCCGCGGAGCTTTCGATACAGGACCGTCGCCGATGCGAATGCCGATGCCGAATGCCCGGATGGAAAAGAAGTACTGCGCTCCGGCGGAATCAGGCAAATCAGGCCCTGCACCGTCTCATACGGTCTGACCCTGCCGACCAGTTCCTTGATAATCCACGTGTTGATGGCGTGTGAGGCCGCCAGCGCAATCAGGCTGAGCACACCGGCCCGCCGCGTTTTCCTGTTAAACAGCAGGACAACCGAGATACTGATCCAGAGAAGTCCGTAATTGCCGAGCGATGTGATAAAACACATGATCGGGTTCAGAAAATCATTTCTGAGATAATTCTGTATGAAAAGCAGAATCTGCGCATCCACGCTGCCTATCTGTTCCAGCATAAACATCACTCTCCTGATGGGTTCTGCTCCTATTTTACCACAGATATGATTTTGTTCCCATTACTTCTGATTTAATGGTGTGCAATAAATCAGGATACCAGCCGCGGTCAGTGCCGCCCCGACTGCCCAGTACACGGCGGTCAGCGCATTTGTCGTACCGTATATTTCGAGAACGCTGCTGAAAAGGGAGCCGACGGTCAGCGTGATGATGCCGCTTTCAAATAGATCCGAGGCCAGGCGGCACGGCAGCCGGCGGCTGTTAAATGCCAGATGCAGCTGCACGCAGGTGCCGCCGACAAGCAGAAACAGAAACGCATAGATCATATAATATGAATACACGCCGTGGCTGAACAATTCATAGATCAGTCCGAATACGGCGGTCAGCGCCGAGGCAAACGAATAGGTCAGCGCCTTCTTCATAACCTCTTTGCGTCTTTCATTGCTTACCGATATAAACAATATCACTCACGCTCCTTTCCTGAATCTGGTTGCCGTTGGTGGTCGGGTTGTTGATTACCTCGCCCTGGAAATACATGGTAGAGGAACCGCCGCCGTCCAGGTTGTACGCCGTCGTGCAGCCGAGATCATCCATGAACTGTGCCAGTTCGCTCAGCGACAGGCCGGCACTTTCACTTGTTCTGCCGTCCGATACCACAAAGACGTAGTGCAGATTATCGATGATGCCGATCGCTGTCCGCGGATTGCTGGCCATCGCCTTGCCGACTTCATCGCCGGAAGACACGGTGATTTCGCCGTTTTCTATCAGAGACGGGCCGAATGAGAAGGCCTGCCATACGCCGTTATCCACCATATCCTGCGCGGAAACCTCATCCGTATCGACGATCTCAAAACTGCCGTCCGCGTAAATGCAGAGCACGTCGGTGCCGCTGGCGGCTTCATCCCTGTACAGCACACCGTTCCGGATGACGATGCCGGACTCCTGCGCGCCGTAAAAATCACCGTTGATCGCAAGTATCGCATCATTTTCCTCTGCGATGGCCGAAGTTGTCTCCGTTACATTCTTACCATAGGTACCCTCCGCAAACGCGGTTTTCAGATATTCCGCGGAACTGACCTGCACATCGGCTGCATAGACGGCGGTATCATTTTCCTCAAACTGATAGAGCGTGATCGTGACGTTATCGTCCGAATAGGTGCCGATCACGGTGCCGTCCGCCCAGGCCTGCGTCAGATCTTCGGACGCGGAAGAAGACTCCTCCGCCGTGGAAGAAGCCGTCTCCGACTGCGTCTCTTCCGATTCGGATGAAGACGCAGCGGAAGACGAAGCATTGCTCTCCTCAAACAGAGAAGTATTGACCGCCGTGGCGTCCGCCTGGTAGACATCTTTGATCACAAAAGTATCGAGCGTCATATATAAAGTAAATGCGACCAGCAAGATAGCGTACAGAACCGGCCACAGATGTCTGTCATGTTTCATTTACCGTTTTCCTCCCGTTCGTAAAAATTACATTTTTCTGCATCAGCCAGCTGAATACAAACAGAACCATCTCCGTCAGCACCTTGGCCAGATAGCGGTTCAGGCCGAGGCCGCCGGTCAGCAGATTCAGGAGCATCGTGTTCAGAAGCAGAATCACCGCAGCCAGCGAGAAATACTGCAGTGCAGAGGAAGCCGCGGATTTGCTGCTGCAAAAAACGAGCTTTCTGTTGATCGTATAATTGGCTGCCGCGCTGATCACGCGGGCGAAGATATTGGCCAGCGTGAGATACAGAGCCGCACCGGCCGCGGAAAACGCCGCACTGAACAGGCAGAAAAGTCCGTAGTCGATGGCAAAACATATCAGCGAGGAAGCACTGAACTTCAGGATCTCTTTATAAATCAGAAAAGAATCTTTCAGCGTATTAAAATGTGAAGAAGCGTTGCCGTCCATATAGATCGTCTCGATTTCCACTTCCCGCATGGCAACGCGGTCCCGCGCGCACTGCATGAGCTCATTCATCTCATACTCGTAGCGGCTGCCCGGTATCTCAAAAAGATAGGAAATCAGCTGGTCGGAGCACGCCCGCAGACCGGTCTGCGTATCACTGACGCGCACGCCGGTGGCAAAACGGTAAACCAGTCTGGTGATTCCGTTGCCGAACCGGCTGCGCAGAGGAATTTCCCGCTGGTCGAACCTGCGGCAGCCAAGCACCAGGCTGTCCGGATAGCGCATCGCCTCTTCACAGACGCGCCGGGCGTCTGCCACGCTGTGCTGTCCGTCCGCATCCATTGTCACGACGACATAGCGGCCTCTGCAGCTGTGTCTTATATAATCATAGCCGGTTTTAAGGGCTTCTCCCTTTCCTTTGTTTTTTTCATGAATAAGAACCGTGCCATATTCACGCACCTGCTCAAATACAGGGTCATAAGATAAGGCACTGCCATCATTTACAACGATGACCTCAAACTTTTCCTCCGAAAGTTCCTGCACAAGCCGAAGCAGGTGGCCGTCAGGCTGATAGGCTGGAATCAGAGCAATCCATCGGCATTTTTGCATCATACTGTCACATCCTTTCAAAAAACACAGGATCCGTTCTTACATAAAACTCTACCCGCCGCAGGTGAACATTCTGTGGCTGCATTGTGACAGAAATGACAACATTTCCTAACAAAATTCTGAACTTTTCTTTTGAAAACGTTCAATCTCAGGACACACGGCGGACATATTTTACCGCTATACTGCAGAAAAAAAAGAAAAGGAGGAACCCCTATGGCAGCTTCAGCAGTATTGTTTCTGGTTATCCTTCTTGCGGCCAGAACAGCCGCCGAATGGCACGCAGATATTTCGCAGGAAAAAGCGAAGGCCGCGGCGGAAATGACTTACACAAAATAACCGTGATATAGACAAAGGACTCCATGTGTCTTTTCCTGACACATGGAGTCCTTTGTTTTCTGTCCTTGATTAGACTGCTGCCCGATATGCTGCCGGCTCAAAAAGCCTCCGGAAACATAAACGGCATGAATTCCGGCACGATCGTCTCCCAGGTCGCCTCGTCATGGCTTCCGCCTACGATCAGGCGCGGCCAGGATGTACAGCCTTTCTGCAAAAGCAGGCTGTTCCAGGCAAGCATGCGGTCGGTCATGTTGGCCAGCGCTTTTCTCGAGCGGCCGGCTTCCTCCGATCCCATGGAGATATAGATACGCGTGTCCGCAAACGCTGCCCCGGCGATCAGACTGCGCAGCTGCCGGCCGCAGAAAGAAACAGCAGGCGATATGCATGCGGCGCTGCCGAATACATCGTTATATCTGGTCACGCAGTAAAGGGACATGAGGCCGCCCATCGAAGAGCCGCCGATTCCGACATGCTCGCGTTCACTGCAGATGCGATAGCGTTTTTCACAGGCCGGTTTCAGGACATGAACGAACCAGTCCGCCGTCTCCCTGCCCTCTGCGTGAATCTTTCCTATGCCATGCGGCATCTTCACCGAATACGGACAGTACTCCTCCAGCCGCTTATTGCCCGTATGATTGCAGTCCTGCCCGATCACAACCAGCTGTGCCCCGGTACGGTCAAGATAATCGCGGATGCCCCATGATTTGCCGTAGGTTGCCAGTGCATCATCAAAAAGGTTATGTCCGTCAAACATATACAGCACCGGATATACTCTGTCATCCTGCCCATAGCCATCCGGCAGATAAGCCCAGACGGTGCGCGGGCTCTGACCGAGCGGATCGATCGGCAGTGCAAACTCTTCAACATATCCCATTGCAGTCACTCCTTGAATTTCAAAAACCGATATGTTATTCACATTTTTAACACATTTGAGGGGTATATTTTTCTTGTAAACATGTACGTTTCGGCGGATTCCATAATATGCTCTGCAGAGTAAGCCTCTGTTCTCCCCATCACCTGCATATTATGATCGGAAATTTCTCTTCATTGCCTATTTTTCCCGAATGAGTTCGCCGGTCCGCAGCTGTTTATGGAAGGCCGCAGCGATGCGGCCTTTTCTATTCGGCAGCTGAATCCGGCTTTGATTGCCGCTGCCTGCCCGCCTTCACCGCAGATCCCGGTCCGCCTTGCGGATGCGGCCTGCCGCCTTCAGGCGTAAAATGCGCAGCAGGGAACAGACCGCCGGACACACAGTAAGCGCCGTCTGCAGCAGCTGCTGCGGCGGCAGCGCTCCAAGGTGCGTAAGGACCGTAAGTCCGGCGCCCGCATGCAGCACCATCGCTGCCCAGATTCCGTGCAGCACTGCCGCTGCAAGCGCCAGCGGCCAGTGCCATCCATCCAGTATATTCAGAAGACAGCCGGCAAGGCACAGCAGCGCCGGCCATAAATCGGGCCGGGCAGAAAGTGCTGACAGAGCAATGCCCCGATACGGATAAAGCACATGAATTGCGGCAAGCAGATAGACGATGCCGACAAGCCTTGTCAGATAAAAATGCCGCGTCAGGGCGCCGGGTATTCTGTTTTTCTCCCACAGCTCCACATCCGCCGCCTCAGCCAGCTTCCGCGCCGATACCGTAAACGTCGTGTTGGTAACAACGGCTGCGGCATCGCACCCATAATAATCAAGGCCGGCTTTTGCCTCCTGTACGGCTTTATTTCCGACCGGCCTGTCGTAATATTTACACTGCACACCGTATTTCCGGTGATGCCGGTATCCGATGATATCAATGCCCTGGTCATGCCCCGCCCTGGTCAGCACCACGCCGGAAAAACCGCTCCGGCGCATGCTGGCGGCACACTTCTTCTCATAGCGCAGTCCCCGGGCGGCCATCTTCCTGTACTTATTCTTTGCGGTCAATGCGTTCCCGTCCCTTGAAAGTATCGGCAAAAGCATCACTGACGGCCCGGGTAAAAAGTGCCATCTCTTCGGCAAGCTCCCAGTCGCGCGGCAGAACCACCGCCACATCCCGGAAATCATGCTCGATCTTCTCGATCAGACGGTCATTGCTGATATGGCCGAATCCGAGCAGAACAGCATTGTACCCTTTATCCTCGGCGCACACGGATATATAAAGCATCGCCAGATGATACAGCTCGCGGTAAAGAAGCTGCTGCGCACGCTCATCGGCCTGCGCATACTCCGCAAAACCCGTATCTTTCAGGATCTTCCTGATTTTTGCCTGATCGCGGCGAAGCGAACGCTTCGGATTGCCGTTTCTGACAAAAAACGTAAAATCCATCCACATGCGAAGATAATTATCCTGCACAATTCCTCTGCGCTCCCGGCCGTAGCGCTTCTTATACAGATTGCGCCGCACCGCATTGTCCTCCGGCGTAAGGCCGGCCTCATCCGCTGCATCCAGCAGCCGCCTGCGGTTTACCGGGTCCCGTTCTTCATAATAACTGTCCGGCCAGTTTTCCAGCAGCGCCTCAATATCAAAATCATCGGCGCTCTCCTGCACCGGTTTACTGAATTTCATGACTTTCTCTCCTGTTCTCAGCGATCCAGCAGCTTCCGGATCCGCTCCGCATCATATACGATCTGGCTGCCGTTTCCGCTCTCAATCTCATACAGCGCATTGCCGGCCAGCAGCTCGGCCGCCTGCTCGAGATCACGGCATCCCGGCACATCGCCGAAACGCTCGACAATCACATCGACTGCCTCATCCGTTACAATACACTCTTCCGGATCCATGCCGATCCGCTTTAACACCCGCGGCAGAGAAAAGCCGCTGAAAATCTGCTTTTTCTCTTCTTTGGTATAATCCGGGATGTCGATAACCGCGAAACGCGAGATAAGCGGATCGCTGATATTTTTCTTCTCATTGGCCGTCGCAATCGTATAGACGCCGGCCGTCGGAATCGCACACTCCATGTAATTATCGGTATACCCAAGATTATCGAGCAATGTGAGCAGCGTATCCGCCGGGCTCCCGTTCTGCGACCGGGAATCCGCCTTGTCAAGCTCGTTGATCACAAAAACGATATTGGAGCTTCCCGATGCCGCAAAGGCTTCCATGATGCGGCCCGGCCGCGCGTTCGTGTAAATCCGCGGCGTGCCGGTCAGTGCCTCCGGATCCCGGACCGTACTCATATCAATCACCGCATACGGCAGCTGCAGAATCCGCGCAACCGCGTAGGCAATCTGGGATTTGCCTGTCCCGGCCGGACCCACAAGCAGCAGGCCGTAAGCCGGCAGCGTATGCGTCCGGTTGATCTGAATAATCGTCTCGATAATGCGCTGCTTGACATTTTCCAGCCCGAAAAGCTCTTCATCGAGCACTTTCCTGGCCTTCACCGGGTCGATCGGCTTGAACGTGCTGCTTGTCCAGCGAACCCCGAGCATCAGGCTGAGTGCCCGCTGCGCATGCCTTTTCTCATCCTGACTGACATTCTCACCGGAAATGGTGAGCAGCGTGCGCTTTGCCCATGCGTACATGTTCGGCGGCAGCGTATCGCCTGCCAGGTCGATAAAACGGCGGATAGACTGCAGATCCGAGATCACCGGCCTGTCCGGCTGCACCTCGCTGCCTTCCTCGCGCGGCATGGACGCCGCAATCCGGTCAATCATGAACTGAAGAAAATCGTCGGACATCTTCTTGCTCTCTTCCTCTGTCTTACCCGGCAGAATATGAATGCCGTCGACTTCATAGCCGCGCCCGGTGACCGTACCGGTGAGCAGCACATGCGTATGATTTTTACCGAGCCAGATCAGCAGTTTCCGGAAACGAACATCGTAGGCGAGGACCTCGGAAAACATGATCTTTCCGTCCGGTGCCCTGTACTCAAAAGCCCTGCGCCGCTTTGGATTGGTAAAATCACCTTCCATCTGATGGCGCCCGCCTTCTGTCTCTGTATCTTTGAGAATCACAATCACGGCAGAGCTGCTGCCGCTGGCCAGGCCGGCACGGCTGCTCATCTCCTCCTGCGGGATTTCGACCTCGTCGTACCGGTCGCGCCCGTTCATGCCGGCGTCGGCCGGAATGATCTCGCCCAGCATGACGAACTCGCCGATTATCTCGTCCATCTCCGCATCGCTGAGGGACTGCCCCTTCTCTTCCTGTACTTCATCCCATATATCACGCAGTTTCTGTCTCGTTTCTCCGGCCAGAAAATCTGCATATTTCATATTATTTTCTGCAAGAAAATCATCTAAAGAAATCATATTCCGATAACTCCCTGTCTGTTTTGATCTTGTTAACCCATTATATCACGGAATTATAAATCCGCACGCGGTTCATCTTTCTAATAAAAAACAGGAGCCAGACAGCAGCTTTTCATGCTGTCTGACTCCCGCAGGAATCCATTATAACAGATCAAGGTAGTTAGAGACATCCAGGTCTGGGAATTTTTTCTGATTCAATCAGTTCCACCGTATCCTCTCTTGACCACGTCTTCCCACGCTTCTTCGTCGATTTCTTCATCTTTGAAAAGTTTCCGTCTGTCCGCTTCCGTAACCGTGCGGATAACACGGCACGGATTGCCGGCCGCCACGCTCCAGGCAGGCAGGTCGTGCGTGACCACACTGCCCGCGCCGATCACGGCATTATCCCCGATCCGCACGCCCGGACAGATCACGGTGCTGCCGCCGATCCAGACATTATCGCCGATGATGACTTCTCTGCCGTACTCATATCCCGCATTTCTGGTGTCCGGATGCAGCGGATGGCCGGCTGTGTAAATCGACACGCCCGGTCCCAGCAGGCAGTTATCGCCGAACCTGACTCTGGCCACGTCCAGAATCGTACAGTTGTAATTCGCATAAAAATTTCTGCCGACCTCGATATGCGAACCGTAATCACAGTAAAAAGGCGGGTTGACAAAAGCACCCTCCGACTTACCGAAAAGTTCCCGCACAATCTGCGCGATCCGCCCGAAATCTGTCTGATCGGCTGTATTCATCTCCTGCAGAAGACGCCGGCACCTTTTCATCTCTTCCATTACCTGGCTGTCCGCAATGTAGGCGAGCCCGCTGTCTCTGCGCGTTCTGTTGTCCATACTGTTCTCCTTTTTTCATCTCCCATTATGATACCATCCGGCCTTCTTTTTTTCCACCGGCGGCTTTTTAG
>Ga0256406_1002075_pt1 | contig 29717 bp, 23 predicted proteins | sample RumenRJG_03DNA_FD_185986 | JGI IMG/M metagenome (GOLD analysis project Ga0256406, IMG submission 185986) | Bovine rumen microbial communities from Lethbridge, Alberta, Canada - RJG_03 | ecosystem: Host-associated > Mammals > Digestive system > Stomach > Rumen | place: Canada: Alberta | collected... | reverse complement strand
GCTCTGGAAATGCTGTTTCGCAATAATCAGTCAGAGGACTGGTTTGCTCACAAGAGGTTTACGCTTCATATCGGAAGCGTCGATGGATCAACTGCGGCCTAGCTAAATTCAACCGCACAGGTGGAAACAATTTACCGTTTGCACAGCTCGCGATGCGGTCCGACTTCGATGCGTTCCGGCGATAAAAAAGGAGCCTGCCCCATGGCAAGCTCCATACATGTAAACAATATTCTGCGACGAAGCACCCCGTCGTTTACGGAGGTTAAACATATCAGAACAAATCGGAATGTGTACCCGTATGAGACAGGAAGAGGATAAGGTCTTCATGGTCAACGCGATAGATGAGAAGCCAGTCCGGCTGGATATGGCATTCACGGAATCCAATGAAATCACCGGTCAGATTGTGATCGCGGTTCTTTTCAGGAAGGGGTTCCATCCTCGCTAATTTGTTAACGACATCATCCAGCAGATCCAGATTGTATCCTCGTTTGGAGATCAGTTTCAGATCTTTCTTAAAGTGGTTGGACAGAACGATATCAAGCATTCTTATCTCCCAGTACTTCGTTCATTGCATCACGAAAAGAGGAATAATGCTTATATTTTTCGGGATGCGCCTTCATTTCGTAATACTCATTCATCGCAGCCATCGTTTCTGCATTGGGATTTTCTCTGGTAACCGTAAAAGGAATGCCCTGAACGCGCAGCGACTGTTTTAAGAAAATAGTTACAGCCGTAGAAAGATCCATTCCGAGATCAGAGTAAAGTTCCTGACTGGCCTTTTTTAAATTTTCATCGAGACTGATATTTGTGCTTACTTTAGCCATATAGATCGCCTCCTTGATGGGATCAGGATAACACGGAAATTGCAAAAAGTCAACGTGATGTGCGCATACTATGCGCATAATATGCCTCATTAAACAAAAAGGAAAGCAGTATGGCGGACAGAATAAAAGACACGACCTGAGCTGGACAGCGATACCACCAAGCTCTCCAATGCCCTGAAAGGTGTGTACATGGAGATCCGGGACACCTGGAGTAAAAAAGGAGCTGGCGATGTTTGCCGCATCGTCAGCTCGATCTTTGGTAGAAGGTCCGGCACCGGAGGAGGTGGTGCCGGATAGAACTATGGAAAAAGCAATGGCTGCTGTCTTACGTCGTTCCCGATCCGGAAAACAGACGGATCAGGCTGCACGCTCCCAGGGGCTCGTCTGGCCCGTGGTCGGTGCATTGTTCTGGTTCCACCACTTGCAGCGGTAGTAGATGCCGTTGTAGCAGACGATGTCGCCGGTGTTGTACGTGGAGCTGGAATTCCAGTCCGTGGCACTGCCGGTAATGGTGGTGTCAGCCGGTGCCGCCTTCATCGAGGGGACCTCGTCCATCAGGTCGGACATGGCCTTGCCCCAGGCATAGCCGTTCGTGGCATCCCAGTTGATCGACCAGCACATCATGGCGCGAAGTCCGCTGTAGGCCTTCGGGACGATGAAGCGATCCGCCCTGCCGCCGGTGACGAACGCACGGACAGCGCGCTCGATGACGTCACTGGAAATATAGCCGGAGCCTGCTGCTTTCGGGATGCTCGGAAGGCCGATGCCGACCTGAGAAGCATCAAGGCCGGACTCGACGATCGTGGTCAGCTGGCCGTCGATAAAGTCTGCCGTGCCGGGCTGAACAATCTCGCCGTCATACCCGATCATGGATCCGCTGTTGTAGAACTGCGGATAGCAGATCGTGAGGATATCTTTGATCTGCAGTGCAAGCTTTAAGTAGCTGCCCTGTGCGTTCTGCACATAGGCGGTCTCGGGTGCCATCGTGATGATGAAGTCCTGTCCGAAGTGATCATGGAGCTTCCGGAGAGCCGATGCGATGTAGGCCGTGCCGGAAACCGCACCGCCCTCAAGGTCGATATCGACACCGTTGAAGCCGTACTTCTCGATGATCTTGATCATGCTGTCGGCAAAGGTTTCTGCCGCAGCATCGCTGTTGATCGAAATGCGTCCCTCCGCACCGCCGACGGAGATCAGGACGAAACGTCCCTGCTCCTGGATGGCGCGGATGTCCTTCCTGAACTCCTCGTCGGAATATCCGCCGAGGGCATCGGAGAGATCCTTGTCGATGACAAAGGTCGCCTCTCCGGGGGTGGAGCTGTTGCCGGTGAAGGCAACGTTGATCATGTCATAGCAGTCCGGCACATCGGAGAGCTTCAGGTTCGCGGAACCGTTGCAGAAGTTGTGCCAGTAGCCGACGACCATGTGCGCCGGGAGCTTTCCGGCAACCGGTGTCACGGGCGTTTCGGGCTCCGTGGGCTGTGTCGGCTCGGTGGGCTCGACAGGGGTCGTGGGCTCCGTGGGCTCGGTAGGCTCAGAAGGCTGAGAGGGCTCTTCCGGTGTTGTCGGCTCCGAAGGCGTCGTCGGCTCCGAAGGCGCCGTCGGCTCCGAAGGTGCCGTGCTGCCGGAGATCTCTTTCCAGGGACCCCACTCATTAGCGCCGGGCTTCTCGCCCTGTGTCCACCACTTTGCCTCATAGGTCTTGCCGTTATACGTCACCTGATCGCCGCCGACATAGGTGGCAGTGGATGACCACTCCTTGGCACCGGTCTGGGGCTTTTCAGGCTCGGTCGGCTGTGTCGGCTCCTCGGGAGTTGTGGGCTCGGTAGGCTGCGTCGGCTCAGAGGGCTCTGTGGGCTCTTCCGGTGTTGTCGGCTCCGAAGGTGCCGTGCTGCCCTTGACCTCTTTCCAGGGGCCCCATTCATTTGCGCCCGGCTGCTCGCCCTGCGTCCACCACTTTGCCTCATAGGTCTTGCCGTTGTACGTCACCTGATCGCCGCCGACATAGGTGGCAGTCGAGGACCACTCCTTGGCGCCGGTCTGGGGCTGTTCAGGCTCTGTCGGCTCGGTCGGCTGTGTCGGCTCCTCAGGTTCTGCAGGCTTTGTCGGCTCTTCGGGAGTTGTGGGCTCGGTGGGATCGGTCGGCTTTGTGGGCTCTTCGGGTTCCGTGGGTTTGGTCGGCTCCTCAGGAGTCGTAGGCTCGGTCGGATCCGTCGGCTGTGTTGGCTCTTCCGGTGTTACCGCACTGCCCTCGCCGTAGATGACCTTCGCACCGAACTCGGACAGGCTTGTCGTGATGCGCTGGGTCAGCGTGATCGACTCGATGTCGGAAAGGTCGGCCTTCGGGACACGCACCGTAAAGGTATGGCTTGCGCCCGGCTTGATGGACTTTCCGGCATAGACCGGGGAGAGATCCACGACGCCGCAGCCGTTCTCATTGGTGACAAGGCCCGCCTCGGTGCCTGCCGTGAAGGTGGCGCCGGACTTCGTCCTGATGTAGAGCTTCGGATTGACGACGGTCTTCTTGAACATCTCCGCATCCTTCATGGCTGCGTTCGTCTCAACCGCCTTCTCGTTGTTCTTGAGCGTGATGGTGTAGGTTCTGTCGTCTGTGACGGACACCGCAGCCGACGCGTCCGCACTGGTCACGTAGATCTCCTGATCCGGGAGATCTGCACTGCCGTAGAGGGAGGTCTTCATGGCGTGGGTGATCTCATCGTTAGCATCCTCGGATGCCATCCAGCAGATGAGGCCGCCAAGTCCGTTCTCCTTTACGTACTTTCCCTTCTCCTCGATGCTCTTCGGGGTATCGCAGGTGAAGAAATAGCCGTTGTCGGGGTTGTAGTAATAGTTGGCCTTTGCCTCGTCGTCCCAGTACTCCTTCAGGCTGTACTGCGAGATCAGCGAGTCAAGATCGCTGTAGGCAAACGTCCCGCTGTAGACACCGTCCGGTGCCTTGACGGAGTTCGGCTTTGCCGTCGCATAAAGGCCCGGCGCCTTCGCGTCCGGTCCGTCGTTCTGAACGCCCGCCCAGCCTCTCGTATAGGCCGTGACGCCGACCGTGATCTTGCTGTAGTCGATGGAGTTTCCGTAGTGGTCCTTCAGGTACTGAATGCAGGTGTCCACGGAGAACACGCCGTCCGGCTGGGTGTCGTGATCGTAGGAATCGTTCTGATACAGCGCGGTCTGATGGCCGGTGTAGCCGTTCCAGGCGCCGTTCAGGTCGTAGGTCATCATGTTCAGGAAATCGACCGTGTTCAGGAGAGCTTTATAGTCGATCTCTGCCATCTTGGAGGGAGAGGCACTCATCGCGGCGGAGAGCTCATAGTGCTTGCCGTTCTCCTTCTCAAGGTCATTGAGACTTGCCCGGATGTCCTGCATCAGGAGCACGAAGTTCTTTCCATCCTCCGGCGTTCCCTTGCAGCCCTCATCGATGGTGACACCGTTCCCCTCCGGATCGGAGGCGCGGTTCTCGCACGGATACTCCCAGTCGATATCGACAAAGTCAAAGCCGAGGTAATCGATAAACCGCGCGATGTTCCCTGCAAAGTTCTTTCTGCTCGTGGCATTTGCCGCCATCGCCGAGAAGTCGCCGGATCTCGTCCAGCCGCCCACGGAGACGCCGATCTTCAGGTTCGGATTCTTATCCCTCAGGATCCGCATGCCGCCGAAGACGCCGGCATAGGGATCGCCGTAGGTAAGTCCCGCCTGTTCCGGCAAAGTGGCGAGGAAATCCGCGTGCTCATCGCACATGATGAGATTTCCGTTCGCATCGCAGTCCATGAAGGCAAAGTTCAGGTGCGTCAGCTCCTTTGCGTCCACGTCCGACGGATAATAGTTGTGCTGCCCCGCGTAAATCGACCAGTCGCCATAGTACATGACGTTTCGATAGGCAGGGGTGGTCCCTGCGGCATCTGCTCTGATGCCGGGGCCGATCGGCAGTGCGGTGACACCAAGTGTCATGGCCGCACTTGCCGTGAGGGCGAGCATGCCCGTGGCTGCCCTCCTCAAAGTCCTTTTTCTCATAGAAAAATCCCCTTTGCTGTACATGATTTTCTCTTCGGAATCCGGATTCCGTTTTCGAGCCTAACGGTGAAACCGTTACCGGTTCGATGACGCAGGTTGCGGCTTTTTGACGCTGCTTGCCCGAAACGACAGATATTGTGGAATATTGCCCGAAAATGCCAGTATTTTCTCCCTCCCCCGACAAAAACGTCCGGGACGGTTTCCCATCCCGGACGCTGTCCGTGTTGCTCTGTTCTGTTTTCCTTCCGCTGTCTTGTCTTTCTGTCCTACAGACCGAGGAACTTTCTGAACGTATTGATATAGCCGTCCGTCACGTCCTGTGACTCCGACTCCGCCGCAAAGCGGACCAGAGGCTCCGTGCCGGAGAAGCGGCAGATCACCCAGCTCTCGTCTGCAAAGTAGAGCTTCACGCCGTCCTCATAGCTGATGTGGTCGATGGCCTTATCAAACTTCGGAAGGAGCTTTCTCTCGAAGAGGACCTTCTTGAGCTCTTCCTTTCGCTCTACGGTCATCGGGATCGCGGCATCTCCGTAGGCAAGATGTCCGTACCTGTCCAGGAGATCGTCATAGATCACGGACAGGGGCTTTCCGACCACGGCGAGCATCTCGAGAAGAAGCGCTGCCGCATAGATGCCGTCCTTTCCGGAGATGTGGCCTCTGATCGCCATGCCGCCGGACGACTCGCCGCCGATGATCGCGTTCTTCTCCGCCATCTTTGCGGAGACCCACTTGAAGCCGACCGGGACCTCATAGCAGACCTGGCCGTGCGCCTTTGCCACGCGGTCGAGGAGCGTTGTGGTGGAGTTGTTCCGCACGCACGGCCCCTCCCAGTGGCGGTACTCGAGCAGGTAGTCATAGAGGAGAACGAGCATCGCGTTCGGGTGGACGTAGCGTCCCTTCTCGTCGATGGCCCCGAGCCGGTCCGCATCGCCGTCGGTGGCGATACCGACATCGCAGTGGTCCTCGACGACGTAGTTGGAGAGCTGTACCAGCGCCTTCGCGTCCGGCGCCGGCATGTGGCCGCCGAACAGCGTATCGTGCTGCACGTGCAGGGCATCGACATCGCAGCGGCAGGTCATGAGGATGGTCTGCAGGCTCTGCTGTCCGACGCCGTACATCGGATCGATCGCAACCCGAAGGTGCGCGTCCTTGATCTTCTCCACATCGACGGAGTTGAGGATCGAGTCGATGTAGCCGTTGAGCGGGTTCTCCTCGCGGATCAGTCCCTTTGCAAGGGCCTCGTCATACGGAATCGAACATATGGTCTTCGGATCGATCTTTGCGATCTCCTCCTCGATCTTCAGCGTCACCTCGCGGTCCGCATCGCGACCGCCCCTCGTGAACACCTTGATGCCGTTGTAGATGGCCGGGTTGTGGCTTGCCGTCACGCACATGCCGTAGGCAAGATCCCGCTTTCTCACCGTGTACATGATAAGAGGGGTCGGCGAGGAGCGGTTCACCATGTAGACATGAAAGCCGCCCCCTGTCAGGACCTCGGCGATCCAGTGCGCGGACTCCTTGGACAGGAAGCGGCGGTCGTACCCGACACACACCTCGCTCCCCGAAAGTCCTTCCTTCGTCATCAGGCTGCAAAGGCCTGCCGTCAGAAGGCGAATGTTATCCTTTGTGAAATCATCTGCAATGACGGCTCTCCAGCCGCCGGTTCCGAAATGGATCATCTCTCTATTCTCCTTTTCCCATCACCACGTGCACCTGCACGACTTTCCCGGGATCTGCTGCCTTCACCCGCAGCACCTTCCTGCCATCGACCGTGATCGCCCGAACGCCGTGCTCGACCCCGTCCGGGTTGTCCACGCTGATAAGATACGTCGCACCGCGGAAAACACGCCTGACCTCGTAGTGCTTCCAGTCGGAGGGGATGCAGGGATCAATGATGAGGCCGTCAAAGTCGGGCCTCACGCCCAGAAGGTACTCGGTTGCCGCATAGTAGGACCAGCCGGCGGAACCTGTCATGAACGGGTGGCGTGCCGTGCCGAAGGCCTTGTGGTCGCGCCCTGCGACGAACTGGCAGTAGCTGTAGGGCTCCGCCTTCCGGACCTCGATCCTGTCGTTCTGAAGAGCCGGGCAGAGGGCGTTGTAGAACTTCATCGCCCGGGTGCCGCGCCCGAGCATCGCCTCCGCGCACCAGGCCCAGGGATTCGGGTGCGAGAAGATCGAGCCGTTCTCCTTGAGTCCCGGATACACCCTCGTGACAAAGCCGATGCCGTCGTCCCGCTTTGTGTAGCTCGGGGCATTCAGCATGAGGCCGTAGGGCGTGTAGAGATATTTGTCGACGGCGTCCATCGCCTGGATCCCGTGCTCGTAGGGCGCAGCCCCCGAGATGACCGCCCAGGTGTTGGACTCCATGTGGACCCTGCCCTCGGTATCCTCGTGCGTTCCGATCGCCCGGCCGTCCGCCGTAAAGCCGCGGATATACCAGCCGTTGTCCCAGAGGACCTGTTCGCTCGTTGCTGCGATCTCCCGGCTTTTTGCAAGGTAGTACTTCAGGTCGTCGACGTGGCCGATGTAGCCTGCAAGGGAGACGAACTTCTTCATCGCCCACAGAAGCAGGAAGCTCACCATCGCGCTCTCCCCGCCGCCGAGGTTCAGGCAGTCGTTCCAGTCCGCGCGAAGCCCCTTGCAGATCCCGTGGGATCCGACCTCGCGGGTCGAGAAGTCGAGGATCTTCTTCATGTGCTCATAGACCGTCCCCTCACCGCCGTCGGCATAGGTGACGACCTCATCGAGAAAGTCGAGATCTCCGGTCTCCTTCACGTACTGATCGATCGCCGAGACAAGCCAGATGGCATCGTCCGAGCAGGCATCGTCGATGCCGTGCACAAAGGATGCCTTGTCCGGTGTCGGAATGACCGTCGGGGACTTAAAGGTCGGCTCATCGTGCTTTTCAAACCACCTGGGCTCAAACAGGTGCAGGCCGTAGCCGGTCGTCGTAAGTGCCTGCAGAAGCTGGACAATGCGCTTTTTGCACCCTGAAGGGTCCGCGTGCGGGATCGTCATCGCATCCTGTGCGGTGTCGCGATAGCCAAGGCCGACACGCCCTCCGACCTCGATGAACGAGGTAAACCGTGAAAACATGACGTTGATCTCGCTCTGGTACAGGTCCCAGATGTTGAGCTCCGTGTTCATGCCCTCGTTCGGGGTCTTCACCTGAAGGCGGGAGAGGCGATCCTCCCAGAAGTCGTGAAGGCGTACCGCCTCCTGGTCCACCACCTCCGGCGTGTACTTTTCGCGCATCGCCTTCGCATTGTCCGCACCGCCCTCACCGAGGAAGTACAGAAGGCGCACACTCTCACCGGGTTCCAGATGAATCTTCTTCATGAAGGCCCCGCAGTGATTGCCGCCGTCCATGAACGATCCCGAACAGGATCCTCTCTCCACGGCGATCGGATTCCTCTCGCTGTGATAGATCCCGAGGAACGTATCCCGAAGGCAGTCAAAGCCGTCGGGGACGAAGCTTGCCGTCAGGAACTGATAACTGTTCTCCTCGTAGTGGAGCTCATAGACGATGGCGTTGTCCTCAAAGTGCGATCCCGCCGCATACAGGCTCATCTGGAAGTTCTGGTTGTCCATCGGCACCTGGTGGAAGGAAAATTCAAGATAGGAAAAGACGGAAAGGTCCCTCGGCCGTCCGGATTCGTTTTTCAGCGTGACATCGATGATCTCCACCGGATCGTCCATTGCAACGGAGAGCTTCTGCGAGGCCTTGATGCCGGAGTAGTTGCAAAGGTAGCGGATATAGGAGAGGCCGTGATGGCAGGAGTAATGCTCCTTCGGCTTTCCCACCGGCTGCCAGGACAGGCTCCAGTAGTCGCCGTCCTCATTGTCCCGGACATAGATGTAGTGGCCGGGAGTGTCCATCGGCACGCCGTTGCCGCGAAAGCGCGTGATGCGGTGGTATTCCGATGATTTACAGATGACATAGCCGCCGGCCGTCTGATTGAACACGCCCATCATGTCCTTCGTCCCGATGTAGTTGGTCCAGGACGTCGGCAGATCGACACGGTCGATCACGTACTCGCGCGCCTTGTTGTCAAAGTGTCCGTACTGCATGTTTCCCCTCTTTGTCTTGATCTCTTTGTCTTGATCTTTTTTATTTCGTTCTGCTTTGGAAGGGAAAATGCCTCCCTGGGGCTCTCTCCCGTTCCGCCCCAAGTATAAAAAAAGGCATTTCCTGTTTCGATGGCAGGAAATGCTGATTATTGTCCCGGATTGTCAGATCAGAGAGACCGCACACCAAGCCCCAGTCCCGTGGATCCCTGATGCAGAAGATAGTCCTTCATGGCGCTTCGAAGAGCGGTATTCTCAGGAAGAGAGGAAGGCGCACACCCCGCGTATGCCCCGAAGATCCGCCAGGCATCATAGAAACCGGGATCCGGGATGGCCTTCTGAATATCAAACTCCTCCCGGAAGGACGCAAGGTTCGATCCCTTCGGGAACACCCCGCCGTAGTTTGGATACAGCAGCCAGGATTCGCAGAAGGCGGGAACGGAAGAGGGAAAGAGCTCTCCGAAGTGTTCCCGGAAAAACGCCCCTGCCCTCACATACGAGGCAACCCGCGCCTTTTTATCAAACGATCCCCCGCCGGATGGGATGTGAATGCTGAGAGCAGGCTTTCCCGCGCCTTCGAGCCCTTTCGGCATCACGGTGAGCTCGTACTCGAGGCGCCCGAGCCGCACGATCTGTCCCTTAAAGAAGAGGTGGTACCACCCGACGGGGAAGATCCCGATGATCCCGCAGACGTCCATGCACTCGCGGACCTTGAAGGCAAGATCCGTGAAGGTATCCGTATAGAGGTTTCCCGTGGGATCATACCGGTCATAGATCTTTTCTGCCTTCAGGCTCTCTGCAAGAAGCAGCAGCACATGCACCGTGTACAGGGAGAGATCCAGTTTTTCCCCGATCGCCCTGCAGTGCGTCATGAGGTGCGTGTCCGAATACCCGCTCTCCTCATAGGCATACAGCGCAGCCTCTGCAAACTCGTGTTCCTTCCCCGAAAAGAGCCGCTCCCCCGCTGCCTGAAGAAACCCTCTGCTTTCTTCCGGAAACGAGAAGCGCTCCATCTCGTCCTTCAGCTGTTTTCCTTCCATGTCTTCCTCCCCTACGAATCGAGCCTTGCCGGTGTCGCGATGACGTACCAGCGGTTCTCCTCGAGATTTCGAATGGTGAAGCCCTCCCCCGGCTGTCCGCCGTAGGGAAGAAGCTTCTCCTCCAGTTCCTCTATTCGACAGGTTTTCCCTGCAAGATAGTCCTGCAGCAGATCATCCACGTCCCGGATCCTCTGCAATAAACCTCCCAGCCGTATGGTCTGCACCTCAAAGCCGAAGGGCTTGTTCTCCAGAAGCCACTGCGTCTTCAGCGCCTGATAGAAGGCCCGGATCCTCTCCTCGAGATCCGGAAGCTCAGACCCGATGAGGGCAAGGGCAAGACTGTTCCTGTCCTGATAGGCTTTTCGAAGCCGCACGCCAAGGTCTGCCTTCACGGAGAGCACTAAGGAGAGGAGCGACAGCGTCGTAAACAGAGGATCGAATCGGCCTCCCGTTCTGCAGGAGGATAAGGCCTTTGCAAGGTCCCGGTACCGGTCTTTGAGGTCTTTTGTCACGATGCTGTCGTAAACGCCAAGGAGGGGATCGTTGTAGAGAAGGATCTTGCTCCCGTTTCCGATATCCGACTCGCCCTCGAGGTTTACGGCATCGAGCAGCAGGAACGAGGAGAGGGGATACCCGGTAAGAAACTGAAAGCCCCTGTCCTTCTGCACCTCTTCGATCTCTTCTCCGAAGGCTGCTGCGGCGTCCTCATACAGGACCGGAAGGACACTGAACGCGCTCGCCTCGTCCCCGTCATCTCCCCACAGGGTGATGACGACATCCGGGATCCCTAAGGCTTTGCAGGCTTCAAGCGCCGCCTTCCCGTTTCGGATGGAATACCCGTTTCTCGGTGCAAATCCCGTCCACTTGAAGGCGCCGCCCGCAAAGCCGACGTTCTTCGTGAGGGCAAGGTGCTGCTTTAGTCTTTCTTCATAGTGCGTTTCGTCCGCACTGTAGTAGTCCCAACAGATCAGCTGTGCGTCCTCGGGGACGGGAATGCTTTCGTCCCTTTTGTCCTTTTCGTCCGTTCCGGACACAAACATGTCGCTCCAGAGCTGCGCACGAAGGCCGTACTTTCTGCAGAGGGAGAGCACGAGGGCAAGATGTCGGGAGAGCAGGGTCTTCCGGTCCGTGTACGGGTGGGAGTCCAGGTACCGTCCCCGCCCCACATGGGCCGCCTCGTCCATGCCGATGTTCACAAGGCTTCCCGGAAAGATGTCCGCGATCGTGGAGAGGAGGTGATCCAAGAGCTCTCTTGTCCCCGCATCCTCAACCAGCAGGATGTCATCGATGTCCCGGCTCTTTTCGTACCTTGCCCAGCGAAAGCACTGATTGACGTGCGCCAGGGTCTCGACATAGGGCCGCACCTCCATGCCAAATAAGGCCGCATAGTCCCGGATCTCAATGAGCTCTTCCTTTGAATAGGCTCCCCGAAGATACCCGAAGTACGGCTCGTCCTTTACCTCAAGGACGTCCTCGAAATAGAGGCCGATAAAGGAATAGCCCAGGAACGCGCACAGGCGGATCATCTCTTTGATGGCGCTGACCCGCATCGCCCCGTTCCTTGCAAGGTCGATCATCACCCCGAACGAGGAGAAGGGGCACTGCTCCCGGATCGATACGGACTCCTTTTCATGGAGCGCTGCAAGATAGAGCCCCCGGCAAAGATCCCGGGGCTTTTCGTAGGTCAGAGTTACCTTTCCGTGATCCAGGGTCAGCTGCAGGCCCTCTTTCTTTCGCGTGACTTTGAGGTCAAGGTTCTGCAGCCCGGGAAAGAGCTGCACCGCTTCTTTTAAAATGTTGTTTTCTGCTGTGTCTCCCATCGTTTCCTCCGGTCAGAAATCCTGCTCTCCTTCGTATCATACGAGGCTGGAATCCCCTGAGAAACGCCTTACGTGAAACCTGACAAGGGAAGACAAAAAGTGGCAAGAATGCGCACAAGAGCCCCCGGATCCTGGCGCTCCTTCAGACAGAAAAACAGCGCCTGCCCGGCATGAGCACGCTGAGGCAGGCGCCTTTGTCCTAAGAGCCGGACAGGCAGGAGAAAAGGAAACCGCTGTTACTGGGTGAATGTGGTCATGCCCATGGTATCGACATGCTCGCCGCTGATATCGGCACCCATCCTGCCGGCAAAGATCCGGTAGTACCGGGATCTTCTCGCGACGGCGCCGCTGCCGTTTTCGGACTGTCCCGCCTCGTTATTGATAATCACGATGGTCAGACCGAAGTTTCCGTTGTAGGACGCATTGGCCGCTCCCTCCTTCGGGGCCCAGGTGCCGGTGATGACCTGATGGCAGGAGGGCTTCGGGGGCTGCGGCGTCATCCAGAACCAGATGCCGGTCATGAAGCCGAGAACGCCGTCCTGTTCGAGTCTGTCGGGATCATTCAGAAGAATCGAGCTGTCCCCGTACAGAACATCGGAGCACAGGCCATAGTTGTAGTTGTAGGAGAGCTGGATCGGTCCGCGGCCGTGGTAGCTCTTTCCGGAGACCGGCAGATACTTCGTGCCGGACGACTGGACATAGCCGATCTGGGAGGAGCCGATAAAGCCCACCTCCTCGTTGAAATACAGACCGGTCAGGGAGTCATCGATCGTGCCGTCGACGCTGCCGCCGCCCGTCTCGTGGGAGATATTGGCAAGGAAGCCCGCAAGCTCCCGCTTTCTGGTGTTGAGGTCCCCCTCTGCAAGGAAGGAGCCGTAATCGCAGATGCTCGTGCACAGAGGCTTTGTCTGCAGCCACTCCGCATCAAAGTTCGGATCGGAGTAGATGAGCTTCTGCTCTTTCGTCGTCTTGTTCAGCCGGATCAGGCGGTAGCACCAGGTCGCGCCCTCGTACCACTGCACCTTGATCACCGTGTTGGCGAGGGTATGCACGGCCTCCTGCAGGTTTTCATAGGAGTAGTAGTCCGGATACTTCGAGGGATCGCTGTAGTACTGCCTTGTCGCCGCGCACGCCTTCCACTTCGGGGAGCCGAACCGGTACGGGAAGAGCTCCTCATAGGCCTTTTTCGGGATCAGTGCCCCGAGACGGTTCACGGCTGCCTCCGGGGAGTAGGCCGGATTGATGCCGCCGTAGAGCTCCTGAATCTCGCTGTCCGTGAGGACCTTGTCAAACACGGTCTCTGCTGTGCCGCTCCCGGATCCTTTCCCTGAGGATTCCTTTGTGTAGTTTGAATCCTTCTCCGCAACCGTCCATTCGGCGTCCCCGACAAGGACCCAGGGATCCCCGGAATCTGGCTTTGTCCCGGCATTGGCATACCACTTGTTCTGATAGACCCTGCCCCTGTAGTAGACCTGTGTGTTCTTTGCGGGATAGTTCTTGTAATCCTTCCAGAACGGAACCGGCGGCTCGCTGTGGTCCGGATCGACGGGCGTTTCCGTTTCCTTTTTGTTGTTTACCGTAAACGTCGTCTTCGCGCTTGCGCTCTCGCCTTTGCTGTCCGTGACCGTGTAGGTGATGACGTACGTGCCGGCAGTGCCCGTATCGACAGCGCCCGTGACCCGGACCTTCCCCGTCAGATCTCCATCTTCCGCATCTCTTGCCGTGATGCCGGACAGAACATCGACGCTGTCCCCGACCGATACCTCAACCGTATCCTTCACACCGGAGAGAACCGGTGCGGTGTTCATGGTCTCCTTTTCCCGGACGACAAACGTCGTCTTCGCACTTGCGCTCTCGCCCCTGCTGTCCGTGACCGTGTAGGTAACGACATACGTGCCGGCAGTGCCCGTATCGACAGAGCCTGCGACCCTGACCTTCCCCGTCAGGTTCCCGTCCTCCGCGTCTGCTGCCGTGATGCCGGACAGAACATCGACGCTGTCTCCGACAGATACCTCAACCGTATCCTTCACGCCGGACAGGACCGGAGTCGTGTTCTTCTCAGGCTCCGAAGGTTGTACCGGCGTCTCCGGTGTTTCCGGTGTCTCACCGGACGAGCCGATCTTCTTCCAGGCGTCCGAGCTGTCCGGCTTTTCTCCGGTGACCCACCACCTGGCCTCGTACGTGCTGCCGTTGTAGAGTGCCTTCATGCCGCCGGTGTAGACCGCCGATGCATCCCAGGCGGGAACCCCCGATGCAGGGGTCTCAGGCGTTGTCGAAGGATCCGGTGTCTGTGACGATCCGGGATCTTCCGGTGTTTCCGCCGTCTCTTTCGTGACCTTCTCCCAGGCGCCCCAGGCAGAGGATCCCGGAACCTCGTTCTGGGACCACCATCTTGCCCGGTAGGTGTCTCCGTCATATGTCACCTCATTCCCGGCAACGTAGACATTGCCCGCAGACCACTGCGGTACTGCGGCAAGTGCCGTGCCGCTAAGCAGCATCGATGCTGTCAGCGAGCAGAGCACAAGCCTTGTTCCAAACCGTTTCATAAATCCTGTAACCTCCTCGACGGACCGTGTCCGAAAGGATTCCGGCGCAGGGACGCCGATCCGTCCATACCCCTGTTTGTACCCGGTGCCCAGCGCCCGCCTGCAGATCCTTCCTGCGCCCTGCAGGCGTACAGACTCTGATGCGATTCTCATCGTAGCGTTTCTGAAAACCGGACCATGTGAGGATCTTCACAATCTGTTGGATAAACTTCCGACGACTTTTTCCTTCCCGCTTTTTACTGTGTCAGACCTACATATTCTTTGGTCACGGTCTGCGGCGGGTCCACGATGTCAATCCACGCCGAATCCGACGTGATGTTGAAGCTGTCGGAGCAGTAAATATCCCCTGCGGAAATGACGGCGCCGTCGTTGACATTTGTCTGATGGTCAAGCCAGATCCCGCTGTCGGAAGACGTTGTCCCCAGTGTCACGAGAGCGCCGTTGATGGTGGACTGCTGGCTGCCCGAGTTGCTGTTGATGCGGATGCTTCCCTCCATGGAAACAACGGAACCGTGAATTGTGACATTCCTCCAGTTCTCCGGCCAGAAGTCGTGCTGGAAGATCAGGCTCCCGTCGTAGTTGAAATTCACATTGGATGTGTTATGGCACCTGTACCTGACGTAGATGACTCCGTCTCTTTTGTTTGCATACTCCCTGCAGAATTTGAAGAATTCGCCGACATCCACCGGGCCGTCAAATGTCAGCGTATCCCCTGTGATGTTCAGGCTGGACTGGTCGAGATTCACCCCTTCTCTCTGCTTCTTTTCACGGTACGCATTGACCATGTCCGGCGTCACCTCGACATACACGCCGTTGTCGATGTTCGTCTGGATCTCCTCTTTCAGCCAGCCCCAGTTCCAGACATAGGGCGGATCGTCCGGGGTCCTCCGGACCTGCTCGCCGCTCACGTTCAGTGCGTTTGAAGACGAGATGCTCCCGGCGTAGACATTCCGATACTGGCTGTGATCTGCCGAATCGCTGAACGACCCGTCCACCCGCACATCGCCGTTTTGGATATTTACCGGAGAGGTGCAGGAGACGTTCCCTCCGCTCGAGAGATCGCCGTCGGTCACGTTCAGCGTATTCCAGACATCGATGTTGCCGTTTGCCCGGATTCCGTTCCGGATCGTCAGGGGGCTCGAAATCTTCAGGCTGCCCGTGCAGTTGACTCCTCCCTGGATTCCGTTCTGTGACGCACTCTGCTGGATCTCGATGTTCTGCCGCGATTCCACCGCCGATCCCATCCTGTGGCGGTTGCTGGATGTTTCTGTTCTGGTGGTAAGAGCAGCCGTCGCCGTTACGGTCACGGTCTGCCTGTTCTTTCCGGTCACAGCCTGTGAGAAATAGTTGTCGGTTTTCTTGCTGATGACGGCTTTGACCGACTTATGGGAATCATCGAAGTAGAGCTTCATCTCGTCTTCCGTGGCATCCACGTTGTTCTGGTTGGCGAGCATGAAGGCGCTCTCTCTTGCCTCCTGTTCCGTGGACTGACCTCTCGTCCCGTCGGCACGGATGTGCGTCTTGTATCGCGTCTCGCAGGCTGCAAGAGCCGCGGCGTCCGCCGCGTTCTGAAACTGCCTCTGCTTCACGAGCCAGCAGCTCTCATCGATGGCAAAGGACGCGAATCCGAACAGTGCCACGAGAAGAAACGCCACGATCACCGTGACAACGCCATCCTCCCGGTCATTTCGCAGCCTCTTTCCGAACCGGTTCTCCATCTCACCTGTCCTCCCTCCTGTTGTGTCGAAAAGGTGAGAAAGAAATGATGAAACCTGCTGTCTCATTTCCCTCTCACCCCAATGTTTTCTGCTGTTGTACGTATCAGGCGCCGACAGCCTCGTTCATGTCCGTCTCTGCCTGCTCTGCTGTCTCTGCCTTTTCCTCCTGCGGCTCTTCCGGCTGCGCGGCCTCCCCGAGCTGTGCCGCATAGAGGTTGTGGAGCTCCTGCTCGATCTTTTCGTTGTAGATCCTGCTCTCGTCGACAGCACTCTGGAGACTTCCGACCGAGATGCGGAGCTGCTCGTTTTCCTTCTCCATGGCATCGCTCTTCATGCCAAGGGCCCGTACCTTTCCCTCGAGGGCGGATCTTGCAGCGCTCGCTTCCTTTTCCGCTGCCGTGCTGCGGACCAGCGCCTTTTTGATGTCCTCCGTGTATTCGGTCATTTCCCGGAGCTTTTGGTTCTCGCCGGTCAGGTCCTGCACCTGCTGCTGCAGGGCATCGACCTGTTCCTTATTCTTCGCATCGATGTCTTCAAGCTTTCCGTTTGCCTCGTCCAGATCCTTTTTGAGGCTCTCGCACTTTGGACGGAGCACTTCGAGCTCCTTTTGCGCATCATCGCGTTCCTGTTCCGCCTTCTGCATGCTGTCCTGAGCGGACTGCTTCTGTGCCTTCAGCTTTTCGATCTGATCCGACAGCTCTTTGATCTTCCCCTGGAACACCTGCTTCGCGTCAGCGAACGTCGAGGAATCGATGTTCTCGGTTGCCATGCGCTCATTCTCGGCCCGAAGCTGCTGCAGCTGCTCTGTCAGGTCGTCGATCTGCTTCTGTGCTCTCGTCTTTTCGGTCTTTGCGACACTCAGCTGCCCGGAGAGCATGAGGACCTTCTTCTGCAGCTCCTCGCTCTCCTTTCGGAAGCGCGCCGCATCAGCATCGGAACCGTCGCTCCCGGACGCATCATTCGTGCTCAGCTTTGCAAGGAGCAGCTTGTTGTACTTTGCAATCGACTCCTCCTTGTCGCGCTTCAGGCTTGCGATCTGCGATCGCAGCTCGTCGATGACCTTGCCCGCAGACTTTTCCTGCTCCGTCTGCTGTTCCAGGAGCTTCGTGACATAGTCCCGGACCGCCTTCCTGTCATACCCGTTGAAGGCTGTCTTCATGGAGCTGATGTCATACATGGCCGTCTGGTCACGGTAGAACGCACGCTCCTCCTCGGTGTCCTTCACCTTCTGCGCCTGCAGTGCAGGTCCGCTCAACATTTCTTCGTCTGCCATTGGATAACCCCCTTTCTGCCATGCTCTGGCAGTGCCTAAATGACAAAACTCATTTCATCTCCCGCTTCGATCGCGGAAGCCTCGCCCTCATTCAGTTCCAGGACACATTTCACCCCGGGGATGATCTTCCCCACTCTCCAGGGCTTTACGGTTTCCTTCCCCACAACCTTTCCGTCCCGGTCAAAGTACACGGCGTCGATCGGAAACTTCATGAAGCAGCAGTGAATCGCACCGCAGTTCATCAGAAGAAGCCCTTCCCCCTCGGGGAGAGAATCCTCCCCCATGAGCCCCTTGAGTCTTGTTCCGAACGAGTCCGCACACCGGACGCGGTACTCCCTCTCATGCAGCCTGATTTTCATCGGTCTGTTCTTCTCCTTATCGTTTTCCGTCTACAGGATGCCGCTGTCCAGGATGTTCATCACAGCCGGTCCCATCAGCACGATGAACAGCACCGGGAAGATGAACCCGACCATCGGCAGCAGCATGCGGACCGTCGCCTTTGCCGCCTTTGCGCGGACTTTTGCCACGTGCTCGCTTCTTGCCGCCTCCGCCTGGGAGACGAGCATGTCGTGGAGCGGAATGCCCATCTCCGTCGCCTGTACCACGGCGGCGGAGAAGTTCCGGATCATCTGCGAATTGCTGTGCTCCCCGAAGTCGGTGAATGCCTGTGTTCTGCTCTTGCCAAGCTGGAGCTCACGCTCGAGCACCGCAAATTCATCGATGAGAGGCCCCGTCATCTTTTCGGTGATGTAGGTCAGAGCCTGATCAAAGCCCATGCCGGCGCCGACCGAGATGGCAAGAAGATCCATGGCATCGGGCAGCTGGCTTTCCATCTGGTTTCGCCGCATCGTCACTCTGGCCGATACGTAGTAGCGGAACAGAATGACCGGCGATACCGCTCCGAGAACCATGCACAGGAGGAAGTTTTCCGTCTCCATGTGCGTGATCTCTCCCGCAAGAAAGGCCGCAAGCACGCAGCAGAAGGTGACAACGGAGAGCAGGAACCGGTACACGGCAGGCGTTGTCGCCATGCCCGCGGCATAGAGCCGGTGGGCAAAGTCCTTCTCGCGCTGTTCCTGCCTGATGTTTTTTACGTGTCCCGAGTGCCTTGTCGAGTACTCCTCGAAGAAGTGCCGGATCCTCCTCGCGATGGTGTTCTCTTCCCGCGCCTTTCTCTGCAGCGCCTCGAGATCCTTGTCCGCGATATCCTGCACCTTCGTTCTGCGAAACATCTCCCGGTACACGAGAGGCTCCACAAAACCGATGACCAGGCAGAACACCAGGACACCCGCGCATACGATCAGCGCCATGATCAGATAGGATTCCATGTGATATCTCCTACAGTTTCACGTCCGTGATCCTGTTCATGACCGTGAATCCGATCGTTTCCATGATGGCGGCCACGATCAGCATCTTCTGGCCGGTCGGCGTATAGAGCAGCTGACCGATGTAATCCGGATTCAGGATGGACAGCACCACGATCAGAAGAATCGGCAGGACGCCGATGATCAGGGCCGAGGTCTTTCCCTGTGCGGACAGGGTCTTCACCTCCTGCCGGATGGCGATCCGGGTCCGCACCGTCTCGCTGATGGTCTCCAGGACATCCGAGAGGTTGCCGCCGACCCTCGCGGAAATGTCGAGGGATGCGACCAGCATCTTCACGTCCTCGCACTTTGTCCGGTCAAAGATGTGCAGGATCGCATCATGCTGCGAGACGCCGTAGTCCATCTCCGTGAGCGCCTTTTGGAACTCCTCGGAGACCGGCGGCTGCATGCGCTCCGCGACGGAGCCCATGGCCTGCTGAAAGGAAAAGCCGGACTTCAGGCTGTTGCAGATCGTAAGAAGCACGTCCGCGAACTGCCTGTTGAACGCCTCTCTCCGGTCCAGCTGCTTCTTTTTAAAATAGAGAAGCGGTGCCGCAAGACCGATCGCCGTCACCCCGGCCGTCATGATCTCGTTCCCGGTGGCCATATAGCAGATGAGAAGCGGAAACAGGATGCAGGCGCCCCAGATGAGGACAAACTCCCCGGCCTGGATATTGAGGCCTGCGGTCTCAAACTCTCTCTGGAACTTCTGCGAGACCTGAATCCCCTTCCTTCCGGTCCCGTCCTTTTGCTGGTTTTCCTTCATGAGGGACGAGAAAAAGCTGTCCTTGTCCCCCTCGGTGTACATGTCCCTGATCTGACTGCGGACCGCGGTTCTGTCGGGGTTGTAGAACATCGCCACGATCAGCATGGCAACGCACCCGCCGGTCATCAGGGCAATGATGAAAATGGCAGCAGATCCCATGTCTTCTACTCCTTGCCAAACCACTCGTCCGAGATGAGAACGCCGGAGCGCTGCAGCTTTGTCAGGCACCTCGGGCGCACACCGGTCGGATCAAAAGAGCCGATGATCCTTCCGTGCTCATCGATCCCCGTCTGATTGAACCGGTAGATCTCCTGCATGACGATCTCGTCGTGCTCCATGCCGATGATCTCGGAGATGGAGGTGATCTTTCTTGAGCCATCCGGCAGTCTTGACTGCTGCACCACGATGTTGATGGCCGATGCGATCTGCTCCCTTATGGCTCTCGATGGCAGTTCCATGCCGGACATCATGACCATGGTCTCGAGGCGCGACATCATGTCTCTCGGGCTGTTCGCGTGTCCTGTCGTCAGCGATCCGTCGTGGCCGGTGTTCATGGCCTGGAGCATGTCCAGCGCCTCACCCCCGCGGCACTCGCCGACGATGATGCGGTCCGGTCTCATGCGAAGGGCATTGACCACAAGATCCTTGATCGCGATGCGGCCCTTGCCTTCGATGTTTGCAGGGCGCGCCTCGAGACGTACCACATGCGGCTGCTGGAGACGAAGCTCTGCGGCATCCTCGATCGTCACGATGCGCTCCGTGTCGGGGATATACGCCGACAGGACGCCGAGCAGGGTCGTCTTACCGGATCCGGTGCCGCCGGAGACGATGATGTTCAGCTTGCTTCGGACACAGGCCTCGAGGAACATCATCATCCGGGGAGAGGCGCTCTTCCAGGCGATGAGGTCGTTCACCGTGATGGACTCCTTCGGGAACTTTCGAATCGTAACCGTCGGTCCGTTCAGGGCAAGCGGCGGGATGATCGCATTTACACGGGAGCCGTCGGCAAGTCTTGCATCCACCATGGGAGACGACTCATCGACATGTCTTCCGAGGGGAGAGACGATCCTGTCGATGACGGTCATCACCTGTGCATCGTCCTCAAAATGAATGTCCGTAAGATACAGGACACCCTTTTTCTCGACGTAGACCTGATCCGGCCCGTTCACCATGATCTCGGAGATCGTGTCATCACGGATCAGCTGATCCAGGGGACCGAGGCCTACGATGTTGGAGACAACACTGTCCGCGATCTTCTTTCTGTCCACGAGGGAGATCGGAAGATCGATCTCCTGGAGGAGACCGCTGACGGTCTGCCTCACATAGGTATCCCGGTCCACCGTCTTTTTCTGCCCCGGGTTCTCATTCATGACCCGGACGGCTTCCTTCTGGATCTTCTTCCGGATGGCTGCGTACGGATCCTCGCTCTTTTCCGGAGCAGGGGCTTTCTCCTCTTCCTTTTCTGTTTCAGCCGGCACATTTTCCTCTGACGGCTCTGCAGAAGGCGCCGGCGAAGCGTTCGCCAGAGACTCCTTCAGTTTCTGTTCATTGAGCAGTTCAAGCAGTCCCGCCATTTACCTGCCTCCTGCCATGTCTCCTAAACAGAGGCGCGGCTTTCTTCTCTTCGACAGCCTCCGTCTTCCCCGGTCCCTTGGCCTCGAGCTTCTGATAGGCCTTTGCGATCTCGGATGCGGACATGTCCCAGATGTCGAGGGTCGTATCCTTCGAGAGGGTGTAGATTGCGATGTTGTTGAAGGCCTTTGCGATCGCGTTGTGCGGCATCGAGACGATGATCGGCATGCCGCGGCTTGCGGCGCTGATGGCAGCCCTGTAATCCGAGGGGATGGCCGCAACGACCCTGCAGTTCAGGATCTTGTGCAGATCCCGGAGCGAGATCAGGTCCATTCTCGCGGTGCGGTTTGCGATGACGTTGATGGACTCCTTTCGCCCGAGGATTCCGAGGACTCCGATCGCCTGCTTTGCCGCCATCACGGAGGAGAGCTGGAGCGGAGTCACGAGATAGATGCGGTTGATGTACTTCAGAAGATTTGCATGCTTCTCGGAAAGCCCTGCCGGCATGTCCACGATGATGTACTCGAAGTAGACCTTTAAGGTTGAGAGGATGTAGCCCACCTGTTCGGCGGTGACCCTCTCCGCGTACTCCGGGGATTTCGGTGCGGACAGGATATACACGCCGGAGGTGTGCAGTCCGCAGTAGGACTCGATGTCACTGATGCTGAACGTATCCCTGTTGAATTCGGAGCACAGGTCCGCAATGCTCTTCCTGGGCTTTAAGTCCAGGTAGGTATGCGCATCGCCGAACTCCAGATCGAGGTCGACGAGAATGACCTTCTTTCCGCGGCGCGCAAGGCCGACTGCCGTGTTGACCGCGCATGTCGTCGTGCCGGCGCCGGCTTTCGGGCTGTAGAAGCCGATGACTGTGGAACTTGTAAGCAGCGCGGAGTGCGTGTTGGACAGATACCCTGCCCGTGTGGACTCCACCTCGAGAAGACTCTTTAAGGAAACCAGAAAGGCCTGCGGATCCGTCGGATACTCCCCGGCGCTCCGGACACCGGAGTTCAGGAGCTGGGAGTAGAGGTTGGAATCCATGTTGTGGCCGTAGACACAGGTGATGATGCGCGGCTTGTAGACATAGATCTTCCTCGCCACCTGGATCATCTCCGTATCTCCGGTATCCAGCGCGATCACCACGACGTCCGGCAGCTTGCTGTCGATGAGCTCCATGGCCGCCTGCTCATCCATTGCCGTGTCGAGGATCTGAATCTCCTGCGGCAGTGACTGCGCAAGCGTCGTGACTTTGGAAATCGCGTCCTGATATTTTCCTGCGACTAATACACGAATCATGGATCTGCCTCCCCCTAGAACTCTTCCATGGACCTTGCCGTGAACTCCCCGTGGTCCGGATTTTCCGTCTCATCGGGAGATCGAAGCGTGAAGACAAGGGAACCGGTGGCATTCTCATAGACCAGGGCTTTTGCAAGATCCGGCGTGACAAACAGCGTGACCGTCGTATAGGTCTGCTCCGAACTGTCCTGCCCGTCCTCGCTGCTGCCCTCCGACCGGACAATCGTCTGGTCAAGGGCCGCTACCTCGATGTTGTCGGCGATGAACCGGGTGACCGTTTCACTCCCCGAAGAAAGGTCCCCGTCAGAGCCGTCCCTGTCGGCTGCGGCCTTCTGATAGGTTGCGATGATGTCCACGTGGTCGCCGACCTGCAGCATCCCGGCGACGGAGGTCGTGGGATCGATGGCGATCGTCACGGTTCTCATGCCCTTCGGAATCTTGTAGGAAAACGAGGCGGCGCTGGAACTTGCGGACTGGTCGGTCACCTTCTTGGAAGAGACCTGCTCTCCCGCATACATGCTGGCAGAGGCATACATGCCGACGACATCGTCCGTGGTCGTGACGGCAGACGGAATGACGTCCGTCTCATAGACGGCTGTCTCCTGTACCATGCCCGGCAGAATCTGCGTGCCGGACGGGATATCCTGTACGGCTTCAATGACCGTGGTCTCAACCGGCTTCGATGCCTCGATGCGTTTCAGGTAGTAAAAAACGATAAGCGCTGTCGCCACAGCCGCAATCACGGCGATGATCCTGAATTTTGCTGTTTCCAATGTCTGATCCCCCCAGAGAGCCTCTTTCTGTTTTCAGTTGTGGACCTCAATCGGTGCTGCCGCTTCCGCCGTCAGCATCACATCTGTCCCGTGTCCCGTCAGCACACCGGTCATTCCTGTCAGATAATTCACGTTCTCGGAAAGCTTTACCCTGACATACCCGCTTGCCATGTCGATGGTGATGTCCGATCCCGATGTTCTGGCGGCACCCCGGCTGTTGTATCCGTGATCCGCAACATACGTGATGACCCTGCCCTTTACCTGGTCCGCGTCGGCATTTCCCTGATTCACCTGAATGGCCGCATAACGTGCGGTCTGCCCTGCCAGGTTCGTCAGATCATTCTTGCAGGAGAGCACCCACCCGAAATCGATGATGAAACACAGGAGTGCGATCAGAAAGGGAACGACAAGGGCAAACTCCACCATCGCCTGCCCGCTCTCACGACACGTTTCTCTTTGTTTGAGATGCTTTCTCATGAAGCGCATGATCTTTCTCCTCATGATCTTCTCCCTAAGAAAAAGAGGAGAGAATGCGGAGAATACTCTCCGATCCTCCCCTCTTGTACTTCTTTCATCGGCGGGCAAATACCACCCGAATAAAATGAAATACTCTGTACTATCTGATGACCTGACTTCTTAGATTAGTTTCCCGAGTTTTCAATGTTTGTAGCAACTTTTGTAGCCTGATTGTTGGTTGCCGTGCCAAGAGTCTTGAATGCAGTAATGCAGACCACAGCAATCAGTGCGAGGATCAGGCCGTACTCGACCATGCCCTGTCCGGACTCTTCATCAAATAAAAAGCTTCTCATTTCTTCTCCTCCTTCAGAGAGATTTCGTGGCGTCCCCCGTCCAACCCGGATTCTTCGCCACAATGAAAAAGTTACCGCGGAACGATTCCGCGCTATGCAAACATCTCCACCCGGAGATGTCTGTAACAGGATCAGTTACCCGGGAAAAGATGACGAGACATTGCTGGCAGTTTCATTTGCCGCCGTCCCGATCGACCCGAACCCGATGACCGCCGCAAGAGCGATCAGAAGAACAATGAAGGTGTATTCCACCATTCCCTGTCCGGATTCTTCCTGAAAGAAACCCTGGTTCATTTCTGTCCCTCACCCCATGAACACCGACGCCGGCAGATACTGCCAGCAGATACCGCCCATCACTCCGAATCCGATAAACGGGCCGAAGGCAATCAGACTCTTCATCGTGATCTTCTTCGCAAGAAACATCGGAATCAGATACAGAACCATGGATAAAACCGTGCAGATCAGCATGCCGACGATTCGCTGGGAAAAGGTAAACAGGAAGGCGGCAACCGCACAGTACTTGATGTCTCCTGCCCCGAGATATCCTCTGAAACGGAGGACATTGGTCAGGGTGATGAGTCCGAAGCACATCATCAGCATGCTGATGATGCTGTACGGGATATTCACCCATTCGGCTCCCCGGAGCATGTTGTAAACGAGATATCCTGCCGCGATCAGAAGCATCGGGAACAGGCACAGATTCGGGATAATCCGGCACCTGGTATCCACGATGACAACGACCGCGGAAAGCATCAGGATACTGGACAGCAGAACGAAGTTCACAAGGTCGTCTTCCCGGAGCAGCAGGAAGAGATTTGATACAAGGAAGACCGACTCGGATATGACGGTTATCAACGTTCTCTTTCTGTCTCCGACAAGATCACACTTCTTCCTGAGCTTCATGATCCTACCGGGAAGAAACGGGATGATCATGGCCAGTGCGATAAAAACAGGCACCTTAACAATCATGTCTTTCCCCCTTTCGTCCCTTGAAGCCTTTCTGTCCTTCTCGTTTGTGATTGCCATTGTAGGCGGTCCGATTTTCTGAAAATGCAAAGATGTTAGGATTTTTTCGCGATTTTACTTCATAATTCATTCACATATTTGTACTTATTTTTCGAATACCTGCATAATTTTCTGGACGCTGAATCGTACAACTCCGATCTCCCGGCCCTTGCAGATGTTCTCTTTACAGGCAGCTTATCTGTCAGACAGACCGCGGCTGCCGGATCCTCGTCCGGGATACGTCCTCCCGAAAGGATCCGATCCCTGGCAGCGCATAAAAAGACCGGAGAACACACATCTTTGGTGTGCACTCCGGGTATACAGGAGAAGATGCTCTTTGGTTTCTCGTGGTTTCCGTACCGGTTTCTGCTCCTGCTATTTCCTTTTTTCCAGAAAGACGGTGTACTCTCTGTTCGTAAACAGGACTTCGATCTCCGGCGCGTGGAGAAGCTCCTGATAGAAGGCGGGTTCCATGTCACTGTTCACGACAAGGCAGGCAAAGTCATACCGGTCCAGGAAATCCCGGTAATAGATCTCACCGTTCCCGTGCCGGACATATTCCGAAAAGAGATCCTGTTCCCCGTTGACCTTTTTCAGAAAGACCTCCGCCCGGCCATCGATGTACGGGTGGAACCCGAAATACTCCGCGTAGCTTCCGGTGTTGAAGTCGCAGTAGATATCCGATCCGTCCGCGATGCCGTGGTCCTTGAGCTCATCGAACAGAGAGGTCATGGTCTCGAGCTCATCTGGCTCTTTTCCCCTGCTCTGTTCGGATCCGGCACAGAACACGATCAGAAGCAGTGGAAGAAGCAGCATCAGATTGATGCCAAAATGCAGTTTTTTCTCCCGCAGCAGAAAGCAGGGAACAAATCCTGCCAGAGCGCACAGAAAGATCTCATTGCGGACTGCCGTGCAGCTGAACGCAAAGAATCCGATGAACAGCAACAGATAGCGAAGCGGCATCTTCCGATTTTCGAACAGCAGGGCCAGGACCATCAAAACCAGCCAGATCAGCATCGTCACGTCCATGTAAGTGGGCCTTGCCAGCTCCATGATGCAGCTGTTCATGTCCGCATCACCGTAGGACCGGAAGATATAGAACACCGACCAGGCACCATACGGATTGCAGAACAGTGTTCCAAAGCATGCCGCGGCAGCTGCTGCCATCGGAAGCTTGTCTTTGAAGTGAAATTCCGGCCTGCCGGATACAAGCTCCGTATCGGCAAGATAGGCCGCAAAGACCATGAAGAAACAGGGCCAGATGGTGGAGTGAAACTGCATCTCAAGAAAGGACAGCAGGGGAAGAACGATCAGATACCGCACTCTTCGTTCCCTGATCCAGTGCTCGAGGCACAGGGTCTCGAGAAGCAGGATCACGATGGTGAAGACCTGCGGTCTGAACTGAAGAAACGGCGTCATCGTGCCGATCATGAAAACCGTGAAGACCAGCGACATGTCCCGGTTCCCGGATGTATAACAGCACAGCCGGTACTGCAGAAACGCGATCAGCACGGTCAGCACAAACAGCATGACCCGCATGCCGGCAAGGCCTGCTGTCTCATAGATGCCGTAAACCAAGGCACAGCTCAGCCACTTCTCCAGGGAACAGCGAAAGGTATGATGCATGGACAGCGGATCGGTGATGTAAAATCCGTGCCTTTGAAATGCACGCCAGTTGGCGATCATGAAAAAGTTGTCGACGGACATCTCTGCCGTCGCAGCGCACGCCACTGCGATCATGACAATGAGCCCGATCAGAAACAGAGCGGTTCTCCTCTCAGAGCCCTGCAGTAATTTCTTCCGTTCTGTTTCTGACGTTTTCTGCGTATCCATGTTTTCTCCTTCCGGACCGATTTCGTGTTTTGATTCCATTGCAGAGCCGTCTTCCCCGTCGGCGAAAAGTCTTCGATTGTCAAAAAAAGCCGGAGAGCACACGTTTTCTGTGTACACTCCGGGTATAAAAGGGAGGATATGTGCCTTATCGGCACAGCTATGGAATGCTGATTTTAACTGTCAGATGGCAAGGCTCTTGGGTTCTTCGTGGTTTCTGTACCAGTTTCTGCGGTACTGCGCCGGAGAACAGCCGGTCTCCTTGCGGAACTCCTTGATAAAGTACGAAATATCCTGATAGCCGCACTGATACGCAATGTCCGTAACAGGCAGGCTCATGTAGTGGAGCAGCAGCTGGGCGTGGTCGATCCTCGTCTGCCGAATGAAGGTCGAGATCGTCTGCCCGGCCTCATGGCTGAACAGCCCCGAGAGATAGGTGGTGGAAAGATTCGCTCTGTCTGCGAGATCCTTCAGCGTCAGCTTCTCCGCGTAATGAACGCGAATGTACGCCTTGATGTCTTCTATTCTTCGATCGATGATCGGATCTGTTATTACCGGATTCCAAGCCATTTCAAAAGCCTCATTGAGAAAATCGTGCTGCACCTGAATCAGTCCCTGTGCGCTTGTCTGACGGCAGATGCGTTCCATCGTCGACGAGAGCAGGAGGATGCTGTCTCTGGACCTTGTCTGACCAAACTGGGCCGAGATGATCTCCGCGACCTCCTCCTCGAGATAGACGCGGAGGATACAGAGAACCTCATAGTCCTTCTCACATTGAAGAAAGAGACTGTCGAAATCCTCGACAGTGGCATCCATTGCCTTCCTGTTGCCGGAACGGAAATACAGGAAGATCTGACTGATGAAATGCTCCGCTTTTTCCGCAGCATTCTCCGTGCGCTGCCGGAGTTCGTAGTGACTGGCAAGCTCATAGACACCGCTGGTATTCTTCCCGCGGACGCAGTAATTTCTTGCATCGATCAGCATGGTGTCGCGCTCCAGGGTGGACGAGAGCAGCCTGGAGATCTCCTGGATCTGTTCCTGTGTCCTCATCGGAGTGGCTTTTATGAACGCATAGATCTCTTCCGTCACATCGACGGCGGATCCCCTCAGCCAGTACCCCAGTGTCTGCCGTGAAACCGGCGCTGTCATGTACGGCCCCACGCGGCATACCGTGCCATCGATAAAGCGAAAGTAGAACACGTGCAGTGAAAGCGGCAGCTGCATGTACAGCAGCTGATTTTGCTCCAGGCATGCCTTCCGGACGCCAAGGTCCCGGATCATGCCGGAATACAGCTCTACAAACTGTCTGACACTGCCCGTATAACTGTTACTGTCACAATCCTCCAGCGCGTCGTTGCATCTTCGAAACTGTTCCAGAATCGAACGAACGGTTCCGTTTCCGTCCTCATTTGGCACGGACTGTGCCATGCAGCGGCTCATGGTGTTGTTCTTCATTCTTTGCCCCCTTCTGCAAACATGAAGTTCCATCATTCCCCTGTTACCTGACAGGCTGTGCGAGCGCTCTGCCTCCGGAATGCTGCCGGTCATCCGAACGCCGAAGGGGTCCCGTTTCCCAATATCAGCACCGGCTTGTTCCATTCGCTGCCGCGGAATCTGTATTCCGCATCACGCTGCACATGGAAACCTCTCTCCGGACAGCCTTTCTGTCTGCCCGGTTTCCTCTGACACCTGATCCCGTCAGATGTCAATCAATTCGTTGTTTCGATTGGTTTCCTCCTGTAATTTCATCATATACTTTCGACCATTCAGAACGGTATGGCTAGAATTGCACTTTTTTGTCTGCGATTGGCTTTTCCTTTTTGACTGCAGATTTTTGTCCATCCTCCCTCCTGCGGCCATCTGTCGGAGCGGACCGGGCGCAGAGTTCTCCGTTCTGCCCCGGATTGTCAATATTTGCCTTGCTTGCGCGTTTTTGCCATTTCGGCTACACTTCTGTGTCGGAGGTTCAAACTATGACATCATTCAGAAAATTCCAGGCCGCAGCACTTGGCGCACTCCTTGCCCTTTCCCTTACTGCCTGCGGCTCTTCGGGCGATACGGGCACTGCCGCAAGCACCCTCTTTGAGGCCATCCCGGCTGAGGATACGGCAGCAGCCGAGAGTACCGCCGCCGGCAATGCCGCGGCAGCAGACGGCGCCAATGCCGGCTCCACGACGGCTGCGGACACCTCGTTCTCGAACACCACGACCTACACCGTGACCGGGGTGTACCTGTTTGGGGACGGAATTACGGCCGACACCCTGGATCCCGCTGCCCCGGATCTTTCCGGTGCCACCGCCATCTCCGCCGACAACTCCCGCTACACCATCATCGACGGCGGGGACTGCCTGTTTGCAATCGCATCCCTCACCGGTGCCGGGCAGTCGGTTGCGACCATGGACCTTACCTGCCGGAACGACTCGAAGGATACCTACACCTTCAGCGTCACCTGCTATGTGAACGGCAATGAAACCGACACCGAGACGACGGACGTGACGAACGGTAGCCGGAGAGGGATCAACATCCCGATCGATGACGGCGTGACGCCGAACACGGTCTTTCTCTCCGTCACCGTCACCGACAGCACCACCGGCACCGCGCTCTTTACGAACGTCCCGGCGGTCATGACCCTTCAGTGAGGGACAGGAGGGAAATTTACAGGTCTTTTTGGATTTATGATAAAAACAGTCTGTTAATGTCCGGGAAACTCTGGTAAAATTTCGGTAGATACAGCCGATGACACCAGAGACCCGCTCATTTGAGACTCTGTTCACAGCAGCGGGACTCCATGCGAGCCCCGCTCTTTTTGATTTCAGGAAAGCGTCAACCGACACATGATGTACGCCACATAGAAAGCACATATCTCCCTATAAAATCAAGTACTAAATGTTGATTTTACAAGCTTTTTTCTAGGTAGATACCCGCAAAGGATGAGGACCGGTATGCGTATTCCTCAAGTCGAACTCTGGAAATAGGTGTTTTAGGGTACA
>Ga0256406_1002074_pt1 | contig 29733 bp, 36 predicted proteins | sample RumenRJG_03DNA_FD_185986 | JGI IMG/M metagenome (GOLD analysis project Ga0256406, IMG submission 185986) | Bovine rumen microbial communities from Lethbridge, Alberta, Canada - RJG_03 | ecosystem: Host-associated > Mammals > Digestive system > Stomach > Rumen | place: Canada: Alberta | collected... | reverse complement strand
GCTGTTTTATCATTATTTTTAAGTTTTTCCAATAAAAAAACCGCTGACCCTGTGCGGTCAGCGGTCCGTGCCCTTATGTACTTGTCAGCCTTCGGTCGATCCCTCCGTTACAGCCTCAGCTTTCCCGCCGGCCTGTCCGCCTTCGATGACCAGCTGATCCTCGAAATCTGCGCCGTACGTATCGGTCAGGGTAGCTTCATAATCCGCGTGGAAGAAGTTCTCCTTTCCAAGGCTTACAATCTCATTATTGATCCAGTCAAGCAGAGTGTCATTCCCCCTGGTTACTGCCGGAGCGATCGTATCCTGATCGCCCAGCTTCGGGATGCCTACCACGAAGTCAGGATTAGCCGCCGCGTAGGCGATAACCTCGGTATTATCATTCACCCATGCCGCGCCGTTTCCGTTTTCCAGCGCATTCTTGGCGTTCGCGTACGTATCATACTTCTGAAGCGGGATGTCCGGATAATTCTCAACCATGTAGGTTTCTGCCGTTGTCCCTGAGATAACGATCATCTGCTGATCCGGATCCCAGTCATCCAGACTGTCAACCTCCGCATCCTTCGGTGATATCACACCCAGAGATACACTCATGTATGGAAGCGCAAAATCAACTTCCTCCGCCCGCTCGTCGGTCACCGTGAAGTTTGCAAGTATAATATCTACCTTGCCTGTCTGCAGATACTCAATACGGCTGGCTGCCTCCGTGGAAACAAAGTTCACCTTCACGCCCAGGTCCTCGCCGATGCGGTTTGCAAAGTAAACATCATAGCCCTGATAATCACCGTTCTCATCCACGTAACCGAACGGACTCTTGTCGGAAAATACACCTATATTGATCTCTCCGCTGTCCTTGATCTCGTCCAGCGTGCGGAAAGTATCATCCGCAAATGCAAGGGTGCTCGTGGAAAGGGTTAAAGCCGCTGCTGTAATGATCGATGCCAGTTTTTTACCGTTATTCTTCATTTTTTGTCTTTCCTCCTGCAATTTTCTTTTTGCGCTCGAATGTAAATGTCCGGAGAAACTTTTCAGCTCTCTCTGTCTTCGGATGACTGAAAAATTCATCCGGAGCCGCCTCCTCGACAATACCGCCGCCGTCCAGAAAGATTATTCTGTCAGCTGCCGCCCGCGCAAATTCCATTTCATGCGTGACAATCAGCATCGTCTTGCCCTGATCGGCCAGATTCAGCATAACCTCCAGCACTTCCCGCACCATCTCCGGGTCCAGGGCGGCTGTCACTTCATCAAACAGCATAATTTCCGGATGCATACACAGGGCACGTACAATCGCAGCGCGCTGTTTCTGTCCGCCGGACAGCTGACGCGGATACCGGTCCGCCAGATCCTTCAGTCCGACACGGCTTAGAAGCTCCATAGCCTCCGCCGTCACTTCCTCGCGGGAACGCTTCTGCACCTTCATCGGTGCCAGCAGGATATTGTCCAGAACTGTCCTGTGCGGGAAAAGCTCGTAGCTCTGAAATACCATGCCAATCTGCTGACGGATTTTATAGATATTGGAGCTGTGCTGTGTAATAATTTCATGGCGCAGCCGGATCTGCCCGCCCTGGATCGGTTCCAGTGCATTAATGCATCTGAGCAGAGTACTTTTTCCGCATCCGCTCGGGCCGACAATGACAATGACTTCGCCCTCTTTGACATCAAAACTGATATCGTTCAGGACATTCGTTTTTCCATCATAGCTCTTTACCAGATGGCTGATGGTGAGAATTGGTTCAGACATTATTCCTATCCTCTGACAATTGACAATATTTGGCAAACAAATCCGGCACTGCCGGAAAATGGTAAGGAACCACTCAATTAACCGCCCATTTCCTTTCAAGATGACGGGCAACCAGGCTGATCGGCCAGCAGGCCAGGAAATACAGAATAAACACAACCAGATAAATGCCGAAGGCTGCATTCGGACTGCTCATTCGGTTTGCCTCAATAATCTGCTGTGCGACCTTCAGCACTTCAACTACTCCGATCATCGTGATCAGTGAGGTCGTCTTCACCATTCTTGTGACCAGATTGATGGAAAGCGGCACCAGCCGTCTGACTGCCTGCGGCAGGATGACATACTGATACGTCTGCTTCTTTGTCATTCCCAGTGCGCCGGCGCTTTCATACTGATGCTTTGGGATGCTGCTGACCGCTCCGCGGACAAGATCCATCATTTCCGCAGCTCCCCAGAATACAAACACGATCACTGCGGAAACTTCACCGGTAAGGTTAATTCCGAAAAGCCTGGTAGTGCCGAAATAAACAATGAACAGCAGCACCAGCTGAGGCATAATCCGGACGATCTGCAGATAGATCTGCAAAATCACGTGCAGCACTCTGCTATGAAATGTCATCAGAATACCGAGCACTAACCCTATGGGAATACTGATCGCTACCGCAATCAGACTGATTTTTAATGCTACCCACAGTCCCTGCAGAAGCCGCAGCATGTTGCTGCCCTTCAGCAGAACCTCAAGTCCAAGGTTCATATTCCGTTCTCCCTCCCGTCATGTCCCAAAGCCGGCGTATCTGAGCTTTTTCTCCACAATATTTCCGAGGATGGAAATCGGAAGAAGAATAATCAGATAAAATACAACCAGCATCGACAAGCTTTCGATTGTCTTTGCGTACATGCCGATCAGGTCCCTGGCCGTAAACATCAGGTCCATCAGACTGACAGCACTGAAAACACTGGTTTCCTTCAGGAGGAAAATAATATTCGCCATAAATCCCGGGAAACTGATGGCGGTTGCCTGCGGCAGGATAATATACTGCATTGCCTGCCGTTTTGTAAGTGCCAGGCTCAGGGCACTCTCCTCCTGAATCTCAGGCACAGATTCAATTCCGCTCCGGAATGTCTCCGCCATGTAGCTGCCGCCAAGAAATGCAAGCCCGATCACCCCAGCCTGTTCCGGCGTTACGGAAATCCCGAGCTTCGGGATGCCGTAATACAGGAAGAAAAGCTGAATCAGCAGCGGTGTGTTGCGGCTGACTTCAATGTAAAATCCGACAATATGACGCAGCACCGGAACCTTATAATACTGTACCGTCGTGCACAGAAGCCCGACCGCAATTGCGAGCAGAATGCCCAGAACTCCCAGCCGAAGTGTCAGCAGCGCTGCCTTTTGATACGTCGGTATATATTTGGCTATAAACTCCATGCTCACAATTTCTGCCTCCTTCTGCCGGCCCTAATCATAGCACTATAATTCATAGTATGTCAATATGTTTTATATGTTTTTGAGAAGAGCCGCTGTCCCCGTCCGGAATACTCCGGCCGGCTTTCTGCCTATTTTACAGCATATTGTGAACAGAATACAGAAAATTTTAATAGAATACCTTATGTTCTCCGCCCGTCTACGGATTGCAGTTGCCGCAGGGAGAATATCCCTCCGCCATCAGTTCCTCGCGGCTGGCATTACTGTCCTGTCTGTTTTTATCACTGATTTTTCCTGCACTCGGGCAGTCCGGGTAATGAAACTTCATGGTGTTTGTATTCAAAACATAAGTGATCGTATTTCCGCTCCCGGTATCGCTGACGGGACCTGAATTTCCGCTCCCGCTGTTTTCTGCCGCCTGTTCCGGAGCCGGACTTTCCCCGTCGGACCAGTCACTGCAGGGCTCTGAGCTGAACCGGACATAAGAACCGTCAGAAAATGCGCTCACCTCTCCCTGCTTATCCGTGCGCCACATTTCAATCCCGCGCTCTTTCAGTTCCGTCATCACCTGCTTTGAAGGAAAACCATAGCGGTTGCCTTCTCCTGTACTGATAAAGGCATAAGACGGAGAGACGGCATCAAGAAAATCTTCCGTGGTTGAATAGGCACTGCCGTGATGGCCAACCACCAGAATATCCGAATCCAGTATCCGGCCGGAGCTGATCATCTCATCTTCCGCCTCCATCTCCGCATCCCCTGTAAGAAGGCAGCTGAAATCCCCGTACGTGATCCGGATCACGATCGAATTATTGTTTTCATACTCATTATCCCAGGAAGCCGGGCAAAGGACCTGGCACTGCGCGCTCCCCAGGGAAAAGGTATCACCCGGCGCCGGGTAAACCACCGTTGTTCCGGCCGATGCGACAGCCTTCTCAAATGACGCATAAATAGACGTATCCGCCTGATAATCCGGAATAACCGTCATGTCAACCTGTGCTGTATGCAGTACCCCGACCAGTCCGCTGATGTGATCCTCGTCATAGTGGCTTGCCACCATGTAGTCAAGTTCCGATATTCCACGGGAAGAGAGGCTGGAAACCACATAGCTGGATGCGTCCCTCCCGCCGCCGTCATAGAGCATATATTCTCCATCGGCCTGTACCAGAACGGACAATCCCTCCCCGACGTCGAGCATGGTCATGGAAAATCCTTCCTGCCCGTTTTCCTCTGCCTTCAGCGGAATGCCATAGAGTAATATCTGAACTGTAATAAGAAATAAAAAAAACCTTTTAACTGTATGTTTCAAGTCTGTCCGCGGCTCCCTTCTGCATTCCTCTTCGTTACATGGCCAGAAGATATCCGATACACAGCAGTGCCTGCGCCGCTGTGTACGTTGGCATGACACCATCCCTTTTCATTCCCAGAAAAGTTTTGAACCCCAGCAGGGTATCGGAGAGCATGAAAAGCAGGGCTCCGGAAATTCCGAAGACAAAAGCTGCCGCAGGAACATTTCCCAGCCGAAACCATTCGGAAAAGCTCATGCACACAATGACGGCGCTGTACAATAGTACGGCGCCGCGCACCACTCCGGTCAGTTTTGAAAACAATTTGCCCGCCACATACCAGAGGACCGGAATATAGGGGATGATTACCCAGAATATCGGCCTGTAAATTCCGGCGCCGGCCTTTATCTGCTCAGCGGAAGCGGCAATATAAAACAAATGCCCGGCCAGAAAGGATAATAATCCGGCTCCGTACCATTTCTCGTCTTTTTCCAGAAAAGTATCCCCCAGACACCCGCAGGAAAGAGCCAGTATCACCAGAACCCACGTATTCGTCCCGGGAAAAAGCACTTCCGGCACTGCCCGCCCGGACAATTGAAATCTCCACGGCGAAAAAAGTGATGCGATAACAAAAAGGATCAGCACCGGCATCAGGAACGATTTTAAAATTCCGCAGCTTCCCTGATGCTTTTTCCGGTACCGGCAGACAATTACCGAAAGAGCGATATACATACCCAGAATCAAAGCGCTTACAGCTGTCATTTCTCTCCCCTCCCTGTTCCTGCCTTTATCCGCCGGATTCCCATTATGTAATATCCGGCTTCCTGCTTCCTCATCCCTGCATCTTCAGGATAAACAGAGGTATCGGCGGATCTCCGGGCCGATTCAGATAATCTGTACGGATCACCAGATACCTGTGTGTATCCAGCTCTTTTGCCCATTTCAGTACAGCATCCTTCTCGCCGTACCCGCTGTCCTTCCCGCTGTAAATGAGAATACTTAAAACTCCTCCGCACACAAGAAGCTGCAGGCTCTTTTCAGCTGCCCTGACGGTGCTTTCCGCACGCGTGGCAATCGAATGATCTCCTCCGGGCAGATAGCCCAGATTAAAGGTTACCGCCTTCACGGACTGAGGCTTTACATATCGGTCCATGTTCTCATGGCTGTCCAGAATAAGCCGGGCACAGCCGCTGTATCCGGCCTCCGCCAGCCGCTTCTGAGTATGCTCCAATGCATCTGGTTGAATGTCGAACGCCAGAACGTTACCTCCGCCCTTTTGCCCTGCCCCGCTGCATTTGCATAGAAATTCCGTGTCAGCGCCATTTCCCATGGTGGCATCGATGCACAAATCTCCCGGTCTGATCCGGGATTCCAGAAAACGATGCACATATTCCGTTATCTTAAATTCTTCCGCCGGTGCACGGCCGTTTGTATCCATATTAGATTAACCTTTACATTATAAATGATAGAGTACCGCCGCCGCGTACAGCTGGGCAATCAGCAAGGCGGCACTTTCATCCGGACAGAAAAGCGGACTGTGCAGCGGTTCGTTTTCCTTATTCTCCTCACCGCTCCCAACCCAGAAAAACCAGGACGGCGCTTTCGACATATAGAAGGAAAAATCCTCGCTGGCAAGCGCCGGCTGTGCCGGAACAATGGTACGGAACGAATCAATACCTGAATTTTCCAGCGCCAGTGCAGCAATGGCCCGCGCCTCATCCGCCATATTGTCCGGATTTACAACCGCCGGAATATCATCTGTCCTATGGATGTCCGCCCTGCACTCATAGGCTTCCGCCGTCTCGCAAATGATCCTCCGGGCCCGCTCCCATGCACGCTTCAGGGCCGCAGGCTGGAGCGAACGGATCGTAGCCGTCATCTGCACTTCATCTACCACGAGATTCTGCTCGCTTCCGCCCCGGATTGAATTGACGGAGCAGATCACATTATCCATCGGCGCCATGTTGCGGCTGACAATTGTCTGCAGGGACTGTACTGCCGCGGCTGCACAGACAATCGGGTCAACATTATCCTGCGGACAGGAACCATGCCCGCCCCGCCCTTTGATGGCAATTCTAAAATTAATTTTAGCCGCCATCCGGGGGCCGGGCTGAGCCACGATGCATCCCGCAGGAACGTCCGGCCAGTTATGAATCCCGTAAATTCGCTGCGGATGAATCATTCTGAAAAGCCCTGCACTAATCATCTCCCCCGCCCCGCGAGTGATCTCCTCTGCCGGCTGAAATATAAAATCAACCTGACCGGAAAAATGACTCCGCATCCGGCTCAGATACATAGCCGCTCCGATAAGCCCGGCTGTATGAAGGTCATGGCCGCAGGCGTGCATAATCCCGTTATGCAGTGACTTGAAGGGAACATCTGCCTTTTCCGTCTGCTGTATGGCATCTATATCCGCCCGCAGCGCTATTTCCCGTATGCTCTCATGTGCTTTTTCTGATTTGTTATTCTCCGCTGTCCTTCCCGATTGTTCTTCGTCCCTTCCGGCTTTTTTCTCCTGCTCCGCCGTGCCTGCCGTTCCTCTGAGAACAGCCAGTACGCCTGTTTTCATCGGAAGCTCCAAAATTTCCACTCCGTCCAGCGATGCCAGTATTTTTTTAATTTCTTTCGTAGTTCGAAATTCCCGGTCCGATATCTCCGGATGACTGTGCAGATCCCGGTGTATCTCAATAATCCTGTTTTTTTCTTCTTCTGTAAACTTTTCGCTCATCTTCGCACCCCAGCACCATTCATGCGCGTACAGCCCCGGCTCCGGCCCTGAGCCGTTCCTTCAGGCCGTACGCCTTCCATTCCTGTTCTATTGTATACTGATAAGCAGCTTCATATCAACCGGATTTATATGGACGGCTTCAGGGGCCGGATCAATAGATCAATAAATGCAATCCTGTCACAAATCTATTTCCTGATTCGTTATATTGTGCAGAACGTTCTAAATCACAACGATAAGAGGTAACTCAATGGCAAATGGAAAAGACGGCGTCGATAAGATCGTAGCACTCTTTCGCCTGTATGAAAAAAACATGTATCATATCGCATACGCAATCCTGCATGACAGCTATCAGGCAGAGGATGCTGTGATGGAAGCGTTTGTGCGGTTGATGGAGCGAAATTATGCAATTGACGATCCCTCCTCCGATGAGGCAAAACGTCTGGTCATTCAGGTGATTCGTTCTACGGCGATCGACCAATATCGAAAAAATCAGCGGGAATCGGAACGCCAGGTACTGGTTGAGGATTTCGCCGCCCTGGGTGAGAAGCAGGATACGCAGCCAGGCTTTGCCATCAGCGGTGAAGCAGAAACGATGATCCAAAATCTTCCGGATATTTACCGGGATGTATTATATCTGCGATATGTAAAAGAATATACGACAGCACAAACCGCTGCCGCTCTAAAGATCAGGGAAGAAACCGTGCGCAAACGGCAGGAACGGGCGCTTCGGATGCTGAAAGAAAACAAATCCGAGAATGGAGGTCTGTATCATGGAACACATTTCAAAATCGTTTAATGAAAGTTATTCCCCGGACCGGATGGATGAAAGTCAATTTCCGGACTGGACAATTGAAGAATTTGATGCTATCCAGGAAAATCATGCATTTTCGCCGCGCTATCGCCGGGCTATGCGTCAGACGGTTAAAAAATACCGGAGAGCGTCCAGACGCCGCCTTTCATTTCCTGCTGCGCTTTCAGCAGCCGCTGCCTGTGCGGTGCTGCCCATCTGTGTTTATGCGGCGGTGACACATGCAGACTTTTTCCAAAATGTCTTTGGAAATGCCAGCCGCCAGAGCGTTGCCTCCCACGAAGTCATGGTTGATAATGGAAAAGGCGGACAAACCGCTGTGACATTACCTGAGAGAACGTATACTGCCGTTGATGAGGAGGCAGCCGAATCTCTCATAGGATCCGCCGTCACCACGGAGCCGCTTTCAGTGAACATCAATGATCATACGCTGACAATCAACTCGGCCGTCCGGGATGAAGATGCCATTGTCATGGATTTTACCGTCACCTGCGATTCCGGAGTTAAGCTATTTGATTACGATGATCTCTCTAACGAAACAAAAGGTCCGCAATTATCAGAGGAAGCCACCTTCTACTTCCATGTAGCGGACACTGCGGAAATGATCTATATCGACACCAAAGGGTCCACAGACACCTCGCTGCACGGCTATTACTACGGCCTGTTTGTCTTTAACGGCCCGCTGGACGACGGAAGAGCACCGATCCTTGATATTTCCTATGCCGACTCCCCCTATCTCAGTCTTCCGGAAGCCGCCTCCATCAAGGATAAGCATTTGGAAATCCCGGCTGCCAAAGCGCTCCGTCCGACCGCTTTCACCTCTGAATCGGGAGGTTCTCTGAAGCTGTCTCCGATCAGTTTAACGGTCAATATGGGAAAAGGGCTTGGTTTCTCAGCGGAAGAAGCCAGTGAGCCGGGCAATTTGAAAACGCTGACGATCGAATACCTCGACGGCACCGTCTATGAAGTGCTGAACACCAATGATCATGTCGACAATACTGCGTATCTTTGCGGCAGTGACAGCAAAGATGGTCCGAAAACAGCTATGGTCTTTAACCGGCTGATTGATCCTTCCAGCATTAAAAGCGTGACGGTCAATGACACGGTCTATTTTCCGGATCAATCGAATTAACAGCGATGGCCGGGGAGCGCTATTTCGATTGGAAGATTCAGTGTCATACTACGAAGCTTTGGGGCTGCAAAAACAGCCCTGAGCCTGACGGACGGCCGCTGCCATAGAAACAGCTGCCGTAAAAAAATCGTGCTGCCTGATGGATATGGTGCAAATCAGGCAGCACGATTGCTTTCGTATGTTTCAGCAGTTTTCGAATGATTCAACTGCTTTCGTATGTTTCAGCTGTTTTCGAATGTTTCAACTGCTTTCGTATGTTTCAGCGGCAAAACTTCCGGTGGGATCCCGGTCACTGCGCCTCTGTCATTGCTTCTTCCGTCGGGCTGATGGACATCAGGATGTTCTTCGCATAGGGGCTGAAGTCCTTGTCATCGTTCGGACCAAGCTGAACCGTGTACATTCCGCCCTCTGTGTCCGCGAAGGCAACGCCGCTGACCTTCATTTCATCGAGATCGAAGCCCACAGCCGGGATTCCGTTCAGATCCAGCGTATAAAGATTCTCATATCCGCCGGCTTTCAGCTGTGCATAAATATCGTCCGCCGTTACATTCATTCCCTTCGAATAGGAAATCGCCACGTTCCATCCTTTGGCAGAGTCTGCTGCCTGATAAACAATGTCCTTTGCGGCATTCTCCTCGGAAACCTCCAGCACATCCCAGTCACTGGGCAGATAGATATCAAAGCCAAGGCCGGTGGAAACCCAGGTTCCCTCATAAACGCTGGCATCGATATCCTCATAGCTGAAAACAATGTCCGCGCCGCTCTCTGTCACCGCCTCCGTAGTCTCCTCCGCCATAACACCCGCGGTGCCAAAGCTCATCATCATCCCTGCTGCCAGTACCAGCATTGCCAGTCTTTTTCTCATGTTTTGTCTCCTCCTTAACACTGGGGCGGCGGATCAAACTTTTGTCCTCCGCCACATTTTCATTGTATGCACCAAGCATACTCCTCCTCCTGCGGCAGTGATAGTCCCGAAGCTGGCAAAAGGCTGTCGAAACTGGTGCTTGACAATTTTAAATGTGCTGTTCCATCGCATGTTTCCTTGCATTTTTCTCCCCCTCATCCGAATACTTTCAATCGTCTTTACCGTTTTCTCTCCGGTAATCCTGGGGTATAATAGAAACAGACAAAAGCAGCGTCGATTGATCCCGCCCCTGAGGGCTTATGACACAAGGAAGGAGCCGACATACAGATGGATTTGAACATCGCAATCTGCGAAGATGAATGGACAGAATATCAGGCACTGAGACATCTGCTGGATGAGTGCGGTCAGAAAGCGGAGCCGGATTATTTCGGCGAGGGCAGTGCGCTGCTCAATTCCTTCTATCCCGGAAAATATGATCTTGTTTTGCTGGACATTTATATGGAGGGTATGGGAGGCGTCGACACGGTGGCCAATATCCGGCGGATGGACATGGATGTCCCGGTGGCTTTCATAACCACCAGTCTGGAACACGCTCTGGAGGGCTATCAGTTTCATGTAATCCGCTATCTTGTCAAGCCGCTGAAGAAAGCAGACGTGCAGGAACTTCTGGATACGGCTGATAAACTGAAGAAAAATCTCCCCGCTCTGACGGTGCGTCTGGAGGGACAGGAGCATGTGCTTCCTTTCCGCCAGATCCGCTATGTGGAGCAGAACAATCACACCCTCTTCTATCATCTGACCGGCGGAAGGCAGATCAATGTCCGGGGGCGTCTGGACGAGCTGGAAAGATCCGTTCCCTGCCCGCCTTTTTTCCGCTGTCACAAAAGCTTTCTTGTGAATCTGTCCCATGTACACTCTTTTAATAAGGATCTCAATGTCTTTGATATGAGCGAAGGAGGCGTCGTCTATGTCCGAAGGCAAAGTTCCCGCGAGGCGGCTGAAGCCTTCCGAAGTTTTATATTTGCACAGATGAGAGAGGAGCAGCCATGAACAAACCTTCCTTTCGGCAGTTACTGCCTTCTATCCGCAAAAAAAGCGGCAGCTCTGCGTCCCGGCAGGATAACCATTTGCACGGACAGCGCCGTCCCTTCCTGCCGGAGATCCGTCTCTTTCTGTGTGCATTTGCTTCTCTTATGGCACTGCTCCTCTTTCAGGTGAGAAGTTTTCCCCGCAGCAACGGCATTGTCCAGCAGAACAACTGGGTACGTGTCCTGAAAGTTAACGTAAAAATCGGGACTTCACCCTCTGTAGCCAGCCAGACCATCACGCTGCCCGAAACCATAAAGGCGCTTCCCCACCAAACCACCGTCACTGTTGAATTTGAAACCCGCAGTGACGGCTCAAACATGCTGTTTTTAAACCCGGTATACTCTCCGGTCAAAATCTACGCAGATGACGTTCTGATCTACAGCTACGGCACCCCCGGCACCTGGCCGTCCTTTATGATCGATCCGCCAACCGCCGCCTTCTCGGTGAAGCTGCCGGCTCAGTCCTCCGTCCGTCCTCTGCGCATCCGTCTGGTCTATACCTCGCCAAAATCACGATCCTCCCTGATTTTGCATCCCATGGTCATAGGCTCCGGCGATGCGGTACTCCGATACCTGTTCCGCCGTTACGGTTTTTCTGAGCTTTCCTCCCTGCTGTTTATTATCGCGGGCATCATCCTGTGCATGATGTCCCTGTTCTTCCTCTCCTTTGAACGGCATGGAATGATACTGACGCTTCCGGGACTTCTGGTGCTTTCGGCGGGTATCTGGGAATTCTCGGAGAATGCTCTGAGCGTATACCTGACTCACCGGCCGTCACTGCTGTACATCCTGTCCTTTGTCGGCATGTACACCATGCTTCTGCCACTGATTTTTTTTACACAGAAATTCACCCAGACAGAAAACTCGCTCCCGCTGCGGCTGCTCCGGTATTTTCTGGAAGCGGCGGTTATCCTCTCGCTGTTTCTCCAGTTGTCCGGTCTTGTCCCCTTTACCCGGAGCGTATACCTGTTCCATGTTCTTTTGCCGTCTGTGCTGGTCTTTATGGCATTTTGTATGCTGTACCTGGCCATTTTCCGACAGAATAAACCTGCCCGGGCTATGTTTCTTGCCATTCTGGCGCTCGCGGTTGCTGCTTTGCTGGAGCTGGTCAATTATTATGTGGTTTTCACCGATCAGGTTTCTGTTTTTTTCCAGGTCGGTCTGCAGCTCTTCGCTCTGCTTATCATCGCCTTTGGCTGCGTGGCGATGCGCCGGACCATGCGTCTTAGCTACCAGAACCTGGTGCTGGCCCATGACATGGAACTGCTGGAGCATTCCATAGAGGTGCAGAAGGAAAGAGGGCATGTCCTCACCGTCTACGAGTCAGAAGTCCGCAGGCAGAGTCATGATCTGCGTCATCACCTGCGCTTTCTCCGTCAGCTCCTGGAATCGGGTCAGACACAGGAAGCCGCTTCCTACATTGACTCCCTGGAGGATTCGATCCCGGTAAACCGGTCCTCGCGCTATTGTGAGAACAGCACCGTCAACGCTGTGATCAGTTATTACGCCGCTATCGCCCAGGGGGATCACATCCGCATGAAAATAGACGTGCAGATCCCTGCGGTCAATCCTCATATCAGCGATTCCCACCTGTGTGTAATTCTCGGCAATCTGCTGGAAAACGCGGAAGAAGCCTGCCGGCGGATGAAGGACGGTGATAAATATATTCTGCTGAAAGCCAGGATTCACGGCGGCCTGCTGTTCATATCCATGGATAACAGCTATGATGGCATCTTCCAGGTTAAAAACGGCCATTTTATCTCCAGAAAACGGAACGAGGAAGGAATCGGCCTGAAATCAGTCCGTTCCCTGGCCCAGAGTCACGCCGGTTCCGCCGAATTTATCCCCGGAGAAAAAATGTTCCGTTCCGAAATATGCATAATGCTGTAATATGTCTTCCCGGTCAGCAGCTGCAGTGCCTGCCACAGTTCTACCTGCGGTTTCCATCTCTCTATGAGATCCGCCGCATTTTTTGTTAACTCTGAATCACATACCTGATACGGAAAATAATCGAAGCAGGTACCTGCCTTGATACTGCCCCGGTAATCGTATTTTCCCATAAAAAGGTTTAGCAGGGTTGTCTTTCCCCTCCCATTTCTTCCGATCAACCCAAGCTTCCAATCCGTATCAATACTGAAAGACACATCTTTAAAAACATCATCCGAACTTCCGTCGTAGGAAAATGTCAGGTCCGTCACCTGTATCTGTGCCATGTCTGTCACCTCCGATCTCTCAAATGGCACAAAAAAAATCTGCTCCGCGCCGGAAGCAGATTACTCGTACAAATGAAAACCCAATATATGCCGAAAGAGAACGACACTTCACAGTGGCTTCAAAATGAATACGATAATCCAATCCGGCATACACAAACAGACCCTTTCAGGCCAGGTTTTTTTTGTTCGCGTCCACCAAATTAAATTATCTATTCTTCATTTCCTCACCCACACACTATTCGTGCGCCCTTCATTTTGCTTTTTTCAACATAACACATGATCCCTGAAATTACAATCATAATATTTCACGTAAACAAAGCCATCAGTACAGTTCCGATTACCATCAGACACAGCCCGAGCAGCGCTTTTCGGCTCAGTTTTTCCTTAAATACAATCCGGGAGAATATGATTGAAACCACGATACTCAGCTTGTCAATTGGAACCACCACACTGACAACGCCGTTCTGGATTGCGTAGTAATAGCACAGCCAGGAGCCTCCGGTCGCAAGACCGGAAAGGCCTATAAATCCAAGTTCCTTTTTATCCAGGTTCTTAAGCTGCGTTTGTTTTCCTTTAATAAATACGATCAGCCACGCCATGATCAGCACAACGCCGGTACGTATTGCAGTCCCGAGGTTGGATTCAACCCCTTCAATTCCGATCTTTGCCAGGATCGATGTAAGTGCCGCAAATACAGCCGAACCGACCGCATATGGAAACCACGCACGCTTCACGTGCTTCTCTCCGGAGTTCTTTTTCTCGATCATCAGAAAGACGCCGGCTGCAAGCAGGGCTGTACATATCAGTTTTACCTTCAGGTTCTTCGTCTCGCCAAACAGGATAATGGCAAGAAGTACGGTAAGTATCGTACTTGATTTATCGATCGGCACAACCTTATTCACATCTCCCATGGAAAGCGCTTTGAAATAGCAAATCCAGGATGCACCGGTCGCAATGCCGGAAAGAATGATGAATATCAGCGATTTACTGCTGATCTCCGTAATTCCCCCTGCTGAACCGACAACAAATACCATCACCCATGAAAACAGGAGTACAACAATGGTTCGCAGCGCCGTAGCCACGTCGGAATCGGTCTTTTTAATGCCGCATTTTGCGAGAATGGATGTCAAACCAGCGAAAAGTGCGGACAGTACCGCCATTACAAGCCATAACATAATTAATACCTCCGGAAATTATTGCATGATCAGCTGCTGTCTGGATCCGAAACCTTCTTTCTTTAAATCCGAATTCAGGAAATCGTAAACCTTCGGCACCACCTTGATCAGGTTCATAGAATGCGGCAGTTTTTTCAATGCCTCCACCGGAATCTTCCTGTAATTGACCAATTTCAGGTACTCCTCCGACCATGGTTCGATCATCTCTGCCATGCCTGTTACCTGCAGACCGGCAAGCTGCCCGAACTGAACATTCTCCTCATAGATCGCCAGGCAGACATGCTTGTTTTCCTTAAGTGCCCTGAACTTTAATCCGCCTTCAGAAAACATATAGAAACTTCCGTCAACGTAATTAAATTCAAGCGGAGTATTGCGGACGAAATCACCCGCTGCTGCCGCAAATGCGCATACCCTGTGCTTACAGATGAATGCTTCAATCGCTTTCATCAGGTCCTTTCTGTCCATCCTGACAGAAACCTGATCCTTCTCTACCCAGTAGTTCGCTGCTGATTCGTAATCCATTTTTATCGCCTCGTCCTCATCTAACGTACATACTTTGCAGAATATCCCACCTGCATATTACGAAAAAATGTGGAGCCGCAGCATATTGCCGCAGCCCCGCTTATCAGAATGGAATATGTTCTTACCTGTTTCTGTTCAATGTGCCATATAGCCGCAGTCCATCACAAGTTCAGCGCCGGTAACTTAATGCCGCCATATTTTTCTGCGGTATCTGCTGCAACTTTTGTCCACTCTTCCTTGCTGGCAACATCGTGCTGCATGGCCGTCATCTCATATTCGGGATGCTCTGCCTTCACAGCGTCGAATGCCTTCTGAACCTTTTCAACATGACGTCCGGTCCCTACGACATTCGCTCCTTCCTTTGCGAAAAGCTCCGCAATCGCAAGTCCAAGGCCCTGCCCGGCGCCGGTGATAATGGCTGTTTTACCCGTTAATCTGCCCATACTTCAACTTTCCTCCCTCATGGATATTCAGCACATTTATATCCTTCGAATTACATTTTAATCTCTCGAACTCCTGTGCTATTTTTAATTAACGGCAAATCCATTTAAAATGACCGCGAACATGACAAATACCGCTCACAATATGGTCATTATGCTCATTGCTGTCTTGATTATACTAACACATTATCCAAATAAAAATCAATATACAGCCTGAAAACGGTCCCCTCCGATATACCCGTCTTCCGAATAACGGTTCAAGCACTCTTTCCTATATAGATACCCTCCCCATTTTTAGAAAAAGAAAAAATCTGGAAGTTTTGCAGTCAGCGGTCAGACTGCCCTGAGCTTTCCGTCTTCCATCCGATAGATGGTGTCTGTCAGATCCAATACACGTTCATCGTGTGTGACCATAACAGCTGCTTTCCCGCGTCTGTGAACTTCCATACGGATCATTTCGACCGCGTGTCTGCCACGCTCGGAATCCAGAGAAGCCGTTGGTTCGTCCGCCAGAATCAGCTTTGCATCCGTCGCGAATGCCCTCGCGATGGCAACGCGCTGCCGCTCTCCTCCGGAAAGCTTTGCCGGATACTGGTCAATGATATTCTCAATTCCAAGTTCACTGAAAAGCTGCTGCACCTCGGTGCGGTTTGTTTTCAGCAGCACCGAGAGCTGCTCGCCGGCTTTCAGGTACGGCAGAAGCTGGTGACTTTGAAAAATGAAACCAATCTGTTCTTTGCGCAGCTTTGTCCATTTTCCTGCGGGAAGCGTTGTAACATTCGTTCCGCAAAGGTCCACCTCTCCTTCGTCCGGGGACATAATAATTAAAACAGTCAGCTGCAAAGCCACGGAATCAGCGGCTCCGGAAGCCCCCGGATCATCATCCTGGAAAGCTGTCCGGGCTGGATCATATCTTCTCCGGTCAGATATTCCGCAGCCAGACAGGCTGTCCCATAACTGTAAATCTTGATTAGTGGCAGCAACTCCTGAACAGTTCCTTCGCCGCCTGCTTTTCTTTTGATTTCATCTGTTAAAAGCTCCATATTGGTCAACGACATGTAGCGAATGAAGGAATCATGTCCGTTTGTGTTAAGAAGAAGATTCTTCAGATACTTTTTATGTTCAAACAGGTACTGACACCCGCTTAACACGGAGCACTCCCAGGTGACTCCATCCTTCCCGATCCTGCTCATCATTTTGCGGCATCCCGATGTGTAATCCCATGCAATCAGATCAAACTTGTCATTAAAGTGCCTGTAAAACGTCGCCGGCGAATAACCACAGTTACCGGCAATCTCCTGTATTGTAATTTTATTGACCGGCCTGGTCTCCGCAAGCTCCTTGAACGATTCCGCCAGCAGTTGTTTTGTTGTCTTCCGCTCCACCATACTTCTCCTAAAAATAAACACTGCATATGTCGGGCTGTTATAAAAAAGAAAACCGAACTCAATGAGTCCGGTTTTCACCACTATGGAGCATACGAGATTCGAACTCGTGACCTCTTCCATGCCATGGAAACGCGCTCCCAACTGCGCTAATGCCCCGTCAGATATTATTGACAAACAGACTTTAACACATGAATGGCATTCCTGTCAATACTCGGGTATATACGCAGTCACATCAAAGGTCTTAGCAAATTCGATAAATTTTGTCAGTCGGTTCGGAATGAACACTCCCTTTTTCCAAATAATTCCAAATTTTGATTTCATTTCCGGTGTAATCGGAATTTCTACAAAATCTCGCGGATTAACTACAATGGATGAATAGAGAAATGCACCGCAATTTCCTCCACGAACAAAATTAAGTACGGTATACAGCTGGCTGAAATGCATCAGCACTTGTCGGGAGCGTATTGATTTCCCTGAGTTTCAGGCTGGTTTTTATTTTATATGGGTACGTGAAATGTGTCGGTCGCTTTCTTACGTCAGATCTGTCCCGCAAGATAATAAAGCACTGCTTCTCTGAACATTCTCGGATCCCGTCCTGTTTTTGACGCAATCCTGTTCAGCCGCTGCTGCACAGTGTTTTTGTGAAGAAACAGTTTTTCCGATGTTTTTTTCAAAGACATATCTTCCCCGTAATACACCTTCAGGAACTTTCTTTCCTCAGGAGACAGTTCCTTCAAAATCTTATGAGCAAATTCCGTTTTGTTCTGTCCCTTCAGGCCGGACAAAAGGATCTCCAGATCCAGATCATCGAAACAGACATAATCCGCATCTTCTTTGTCTTTGATAGAGGTCATTGCGGTCAGCGCATTCTGCCAGGATTCACTGCACCGGGACAAAAAAGCATTGCTTCCGACTGCTGTTTTTACAATAGCCCGATGCCCTTCCGCAAATTTACGCAGCACAAATAGGTTTTTCTCATAAATCTCCCGCTCGATTAGTCCTGCAAACTGATGCGGATAAATATAAGCAAATACCTCCTGACGCATCGTATCAAATAGTGTGCGAACATGCTGTTCCAAAAGTGAAATGTTCACAAGGTTGTATCGTGTATTGATTTCCATGCACACCATCCGATACTGAGTGTGCGGATCAAGATGAAACTTCTTCATACATTCATCGAAATACTCATGGTTATCGAAAGTACCTTCCTGCAGGCAGCGGATCACATAAAGCTTCTGTTCCTCGATGTTTCTTGACCGTTCATTCAATTCCTGCTCACGCAGAAACATGGTCGTCACCCGTTCCGCCAGATGCGCATACCGCCGTGCCTCTTCAGGTTCTGCCGTAATGCCGACCACAGCGATGACATTATGGTGATAATAAATCGGGATGTTAATTCCTTCTTTAGTTCCTACAAAGCTGTCAGCTGCATTTACTTCAATCGTACTTCCTGACCTGGCTGCCGTCCGTCCGATTTCATGGAAGGTGCCGATTCTTTCCGGATCCGTCGAGGCATAAATCCTGCCTTCCGGATTGATAAAATTGATATCATACCCGCAGACATCGTGAATGGTGTCCACAATCTGCTGCGCAAGCGTCATGGAAATTGATGTGATCATTTTGATGTCCTTTATAACATGTATCCCGTAATTATCTGTTTTTTAATGTTTTATATACCATATCATATACCCGGTTTATTTTCTATAATAATTTCATAAGAAGAAACCGACCGTTGCTTAAGATACAGTAAAGAAAGGGGAAGCAATGAGAGTAGTTACAGCTATTGATTCATTTAAAGGGAGCCTGACATCAATGGAAGCGGGAAAGGCAGCAGCTGAAGGATTTCACCGTGTCGATTCCGGAATTGACGTGGATGTCCGCCCTCTTGCCGACGGAGGCGAAGGAACCGTCGAAGCTCTCGTAGCCGGAATGAACGGCACCTATGAGCATGTCCTTGTCACGGGGCCTTTCGGAGCGCCGGTGGATTGTGGGTACGGGATTATCCGTGATTCCATGACTGCCGTAATCGAAATGAGCGGCGCCGCAGGAATCACTCTGGTTCCCAGAACAGAACTCAATCCCATGAACGCGACGACTTACGGTGTCGGCGAAGTTATCCGTGACGCAGTCAGTAAAGGATGCCGCCGTTTTGTCGTCGGAATAGGCGGAAGCGCCACAAATGACGGGGGCGCAGGAATGCTGCAGGCTCTCGGCTGGGGATTCCTCGATGCGGATGGGAGACAGATCCCTTTTGGCGCAAAGGGGCTTGAAGTACTTGATCACATCACTGACGATTATGTGCTTCCGGATCTTAAGAACTGCACTTTCCGGGTTGCCTGTGACGTCACAAATCCTCTGTGCGGACCGGATGGCTGCAGCGCCGTCTTCGGGCCACAAAAGGGCGCAACTGACTCCATGATCATGGAAATGGATAAGTGGCTTGGGACATACGCAGCCATTGCGAAAGAAAAATACAAGGACGCGGACATGACATTTCCCGGAACCGGGGCCGCCGGCGGCCTTGGATTTGCTTTTCTTACCTTTCTTCATGGAAAGTTAGAGTCCGGTATCCGTATTGTTCAGGAAGAGACCCATCTGGAAGAACATATCCGCGAGGCGGATCTTGTAATCACCGGCGAAGGGATGCTCGATTTCCAGACCGCGATGGGAAAAGCTCCCGTAGGGGTGGCTGCCCTCGCGAAGAAATACAACAAGCCTGTCATCGCGTTTGCCGGCGGCGTTACAAAGGATGCCGGAGTCTGTAACGAAAAAGGGATTGATGCTTTCTTCCCGATCGTCCGCGGTGTAACAACCCTGGATGATGCTATGAACCCGGAAAACGCGAAGCACAACATGGCGGACGCCGCAGAGCAGGCCATGAGACTGTTCCTGCTTGGACGGTAAACCGGTACATTTCTGACAAACCGGAACTATATAAGTACAAACTCCTCTATATACCATGCACCGTGATTATATCCCCGTTGTTATCGATAACAGGGCGACAATATTATCCTCAAAGTATATAAGAGTTCGGATTATTTTATCTCATTGCAAATGCCTTCCATGATACCAAAGTACTGACGGGTCGAAGTCCGATATTCCGGCCACTCCGGTATACCCCATGAGTTCTTTCAGCTGACTGTTCATCTGGCGGATCTTCTCTTCTACTGCCGATGTCCCATCCTTTAAAAGACCGGGCAGGATAGCTCTTCCGGTCGACACGGCATCGGCTCCCAATGCCATGAGCTTATAGGCATCTCTTCCGTCATCTACAGAGCAGTCGGCAAAAACTTTCATTTTCCCGGAGACCTTCTTAATCTCAGGAAGTACCATGGCCGGCGGAACGGCAAACGGAAGCCTTCCGTGGTGATGGCTCACCACAATGGCGTCGGCGCCCGCCCTCTCACAGGCAGAAGCATCCCTTGCGCTCAGGACACCCTTTGCCACAAAAGGAACTCCGAGCTGATGAGCATAGTCCGCAAATCCCTTCAGATCATCTTCGGTAAGAGTTCCCATCTTCTCATCATCAACCACATCGGCTTCTCCATCTGTTCCGATGCTGTGATCAATATCGATTCCAACTGCAAGCGCCCTGTGCTCTATAGCAAAAGCCATCTGTACGCGTATCTTTTCATGATCGGCAAATGGCTTTATGATGCGAATGGTATCTGCGCCGACAGCCGCGATTTTCTCATAATCCTCATCCGGCTCCATACCGACCCAGTTGACAAGTCCGAGATCCTTCGCCGCCCGGGCGTATTCCTCCATTGGCTTATGATCCAGTCCCGCTTTATTCAGATGCGAAAAAGCGGGCATCATGATCGGAGAGGAGAATTTTCTTCCCCAGAGCTCCATTGAAATATCAGCCACCTTTGTTCCGATAATACGTTCTTCAATCAGAATCTCATCCAGAAAATGTCTTGTATGCCAGCTGGCATTGGATGCATTCTTTGGCAGCGCCGGAATCAAACCCTCCGGACCCGGCCACTGAGCTTCTTTTTCCATTATTTTTCACCCCTTTTATCACAAAGCACCCCAGCTTCACTTTTGTCAGCAACAGCGTGAAGCATTCCGCTTCTGATGCTTTTTCGCTTAATCAATAATTATCTCTTCTCTAACAGTCGCTTAAAAATCCTTTTTAAGGATATAGCTGGCAAGGCAGCTGCATTTTGTGAATTCTCCAGCGAAGTGTTCCACCACCTCTGACTTTGGGTAAATTCCGATATAGGTTTTTCCGGCAGATACGAAGGAGGATGTTCTTATCATCAATTCAGCCAGCATTGTTCTTCAGAAACCGGCAGGCAGAAAATACGTCCCTGGTCTTTCACGTCCTTTGCCTGATGATATTTAAAGATCATATTCTCCTTATTTAGCGGTCCCAGTATCTCGATTTTTCCGGTTGGATGAGACAGTGCATAACGGAAACACTTTCCCTGTCCATTTTGCATTTGTTTTGCTGTTTCAACAACATGATATCCTTCCCGCAGCGGCACCTGAAAATGGCTCATAACCCCGGTGACTGGCCGGCACTGAAAAATGTAATAGGGAATTACCCCCGCCCGCGTAAGCTGTTTCAGAAGTGTTCCAAGCACCTCGGGATCGTCATTTATACCTCTCAATAAGACCGTTTGATTTTTTACCGGTATTCCGATCTCCAGAAGTTGCTCAACGGCATTCACTGCTTCTCTGGTAACTTCCCTCGGGTGATTGAACTGTGTCACGACATATATTCTCTTTTTCCCGGAGTATTCCTTTAGGATCGACTTCAATTCCGTGTCTGTTGTAATCCTCTGAGGAAGAACAACCGGTGTTCTTGTCCCGAACCGTATCAAATCGAGATGTCCAATTCCACTCAATCCCTCCAGGTAGGTGCGAATCGTCTGATTACTATTCATAAATGCGTCCCCACCGCTGATCAGAACATTTGAAAGTTCCGTATGCTCCCGAATATAAGCAAAGATGGATTCTAATTCTTTGGAAATTTCTTCTTCTGAAAGTCCGACTAACCGTTTTCTGAAACAGTGGCGGCAGTACATAGCACATTGATTCGTGGACAGAATCAGCGCTGTCTCCCGGTACTTATGCTGCAGACCTGCAATCACGGTATTTGACGCTTCGCCGCTGGTATCAAAGCTACCGCATCTTCTTGCTTCCTCAACCGACGGAATACAAAGCTTCCGAATCGGATCACGAGGATCCTCTGACCGTATCAGAGAAAAGTAGTACGGGTTAACAAACATCGGGTACGACTCTTCTATTTTTTGAATACGCTTCACTTCGTCAGCTGTAAGGTTTAATTTCTCCTTTACTTCGCCGATATCACGATATCCTTTTTCAATCAGTTTTTCCCATTCGTACATAAACTGTCTCCTCTCCTTTGGATTGCTGAAGTAGTTTAGGCGCCTGTGAAAAGCCCGAAGCCGTCCGGGAAGGCATCAGCGCTGAATAGTATAGCCATTCCACCCTGTTGGCATTGATAAGATTATTTCCTCTTCTGCCGAAGGCAGCTGCACCCTGATCGTATCCCGGACGGCACACAAATTATTCCTGTGCGCCGGATCCTGTTTATTAATATATTCGTCAATCAGATTCGTTGTGCTCATAGTTTTATATGTAGCCAATTCTGTATTTTATATTATCTGCCTCACAATAATAGATCACTAACTCATACAATAATCCTGTAAGTCATATCTGCCTCACGCTTTCTGGATGTACCGTTATTTGCTCTCAGCCATTACTTCGCCAGTCCAGTCGATGATCCCACCGAATTCATAAACATTGGTATATCCCATATCAGAAAGTTTTTGTGCAGCCTGCTTGCTTCGATTGCCGCTCCGGCAGTAAATCAGGATGATCTGGTTCTGATCTGGCAGAGCCTCCGGCTGTGTATCACGGATGCTTTCATTCGGAATTAAAATGGCGCCCGGGATATGTCCTGCGTCATATTCATTCTGCCGTCGTACGTCCACTATGACATGGCCGTCATCCTTCTCCATCATCCTGGCTGCTTCTTCCTGTGATATCTGATGATAGCTGTTTAACATAGTGTTGCCATCCATGACCTGCCCTTTATCAGAACAGCCGAAGAACAAAAATAAAAAAACGTTATAAACAGGAATACTATTCTCCTCATCTCTACTTTATCTCCTGATCCCGACGCTTTACTATCGTCAAATGCCCGCTGTTCTTATCAACTTTCAGGCAAATAAAGGGGCGCACTCCCGTCATCCGGGATGCCCCTCACGCACTTTTATTCTAGCAGATTCTTTCCCGGAACGCAAATATTACCTCATTTCAGCAGTTCTACCTGCTCCTCCGGGGTTCCCGGGTTTGTCTGAACAGTGCTAAAGAACAGCGTCTTATAAACGACCCTGTCCGGGCTGTCGGAAGACCATTCTTTTTCGTAGCAGAATCTTGGAACCTGCTGAAACTGTGTCACCGCGACATAGTCCGACACGGAAAAGATTCCGAACAGCAGAAGAACGCAAAGAGCTGCGGTAATGATCTGCGAAGATTGAGTGAGAAATGCCGTTTTTCTGCCATAGACAAAGATGTCCTGTCCACTCTTTTATACCTGTGGACACTATCAATATGGTGAATTGCCCCGCCGATTGCGTCCAGGAATGCCGTGCAGCCGCGTACATAATACTGATTTTCATTTCTTCTATTATCGTCAAAGTCTGCCGGAAGTCACTGCGCAGCATGCATATGACGATTGGACATCCATCGGACCGCCTTTGCTTCCTTCCGTGCCTGCTTATCGCGGCCATCTCCCGGATGCATCCGGAAGCATTCGGTATTCATTATTCACATCATTTTCCTGATACCAGTATGCAACACTGGATACATCATCCTGTCGTTCAAATAAACCATTATATGAAACACCAATCTGCTGCATTGTTACACGGATATTCTGTTCAAAATATATCGGATCCGGTATATGGAACCGGTACATACCGCGCATTGGCGGACAGTCATCATTATGATACGGATTAGTCATTGTATCATCATGATTCGAATAATACGGATATCCTAAAAATGGCGTGGAATACGTCTGTTCAATTGTCTTACCATTTTCATGTCGGGCAAAGCTCCAGGATCCGCCGAAATAGTCTTCCATCCCGGTTCCGCAGATCGTCGGATATTCTTTATCTCCATCCAGGTAAAACTTGACCTCCCCTTCTCCCCACCAGTAACGCTGCAGTGTTTGAAGTGCGATAAATGTGCCGACATAAATCCCCCTTCCATAAACACCACTGAGGATCTCATAATCCTTTCCTTTGGTTGTGACCGGCTCCCGGTTCCATTTTGCATGGAAGTACAAAACAGGTTCCGGAAGAGCATCGTAAAGGCAATAGTCGATCTGATAGAAGAAGGCAGGGATCGCATTCTTATGCTGATTAATTATCTCTATCTTTGCTCTCGTCTTAAATGGCATGGAAAAATACGAATTCAGTCCTCGCAGAGGAAGTACCGCAATCGGATAAGATATAACAAAGCACTCCTTACCGAATCCGCAGCAGAAAAAATCGCCAAGCGGAACTTCTACTGCCGGATGTACTGCATTATCCCAGGTCATGCGCAAAACAAGGTCCCTTAGGACAAAGCAGTCTCCGTCCGACGTTTTCCCGTCCACGGTGATCCAGATATGGTTTATTACACCGCAGCCTGCAATATCTGCAAGGACAACTGTCTCTCCAGGTTGAATGTTCTTTAGGCATGGACTACCTTTTCTGCTTCTTCCCAGACAGCTGGAAGCCATCCCTCCTTTTCCCTTCTCCCCGGTTGGATTCTCTGCGTTGATAGCCCTTGATTTTCCGAATTTCCCGTAGGGCATAATGTCTTGTAATGTATTCATACCTTTTTCCTCCGATTGTCCGGCCGGCTGGCTCTTATTAACACATATTTGATCTCATTACTTTCACACACTGTGACACGAGCTAAGGATCCGCTTTTTATTTCTTCTTGCTAAAGTTATAAACAATCTGCCTCCGCCTACGTCACCTTAAATCCGGGAAGAATCTCCAGTCTATCCGTCTCCACATGACAGGGAAGCATCATAATCTGAACGCCTGCTGCCGCTGCCTCGGAAAACGCCGCTGCAAATTCCGGGTGTGTCGCTGCATTCGGCCGTACCTCTGTCACGCCGTCCATCTGAATCACAAAAGCAAGGATTGCCTGGCAGCCTTCGCTTACAGCGTGAACCAGTTCCTTCAGGTGCTTCACACCGCGTTCCGTAGGAGCGTCCGGGAAATAGCCGATACCATCCTCCTCTAGTGTACAGCCTTTGACTTCCATCATATATTTCCGTCCACTTCGTTCCATGTAGAAATCAATCCTGGATTTGCCGTACCTGTATTCAGGAACCAGCCTGTCAAACGCTTGCCCGGCAAGCCATTCCTTCACCACTTTATTGGGAGCCTGACTGTCAATGTTGAATAGTATCCCATTTCTTTTCCGGACGACAACCAGATCATACCTGGTCTTTCTGCCGGGCGTTCCCGGTTCTGTCAGATAAACATTCGCCCCGGGAAGAAGCAGTTCCCGACATCTTCCGGTATTCTTCACGTGAACCGTCTCAGCGCTCCCATCGATCTCCACATGAGCTATAAAGCGGTTGGGCCGATCGATGAATATCCCCCCGGTTATATTCTTATACAGCATAATTGCGCCTTTTCAAAAGCTTTACCTGACTCCCCAGGCGGTTCATCAGCTCATTTGCCTTTTTATTTCTTCTATTATCGTCAGGTCTGCCGGTAGCCACTGCACATCACGCATATGATTTTTGGACAGCCATCTGGCCGCTTTCGCTTCCTTCAGTTCCAAATTGCCCTCTATGATCTCACACCAAAAGCAATCCATTGAAAGATGAAACGTCGGGTAGTCGTACTCAATCGTTCCTATCAGATCGCCAACGGCAATCTGTGTATCCAGCTCTTCTTTTATTTCTCTTATCAACGCCTGTCCCGGCGTTTCACCAGGCTCGACCTTTCCGCCAGGAAACTCCCACCGGCCCTCAAAGTCGCCATAGCCTCTTGCGGTAGCAAAAATCTGTTTCTTCTCCACTAAAGAATCACAAATCACCGCCGCTGCAACTCTTATTGTTTTCATTATGTCACCATTCTTCGTTTCTAATCTGTTCTTTGCCGGAAAGCCGGTTATAAAATAACGGAAACGCTGAGAAAGCAGCCTCGGACGCTTCCTGTATGATGTAAATCACGGAATCGGCGTGGCTGTTTTGCAGCCACCGAATTAAGAGTCACTCCTTCTCCACGTATTCCAAAAATATCTTTTCCTTAAATCCACCTCGTTCTCTGGCCTTCCTGGCTCTCATATCCTCAAGGCCTTCCAGGGTGTATCCACGTGCCAGACAGATTGCCTGCAATACCTCAAGCACATCTGCCATCTCTTCGAGGTTTTTATCTTCCTGATACTCAGCCACTTCCTCATTTAGCTTGGCTTCAAGTGCGGCTATATATTCCTCATTCGATAAAGTATGTGTTTTGCACTCCCTACCGTCCGCTTCAATTATTTCTGGAATTTTATCACGTACTAACTTGTTATATACCTTCATTATGACGCCCTCTTATGAAACCTTCCAAATCTCGTACCCCTGTCGTCTCGCAGAATCGTATATAGGATGCATATTTTTCCCGAGAATGTTTATAAACTCTGCTAGTGAATTACCTCTCCGATATAACTCCTGTACTGCCCAAATCGAATGCAAGTTGTCTTTATAGCAATGCTTATATAGCTTTAGCAGACCCGGCTTTTCATGAATCAGTTCATACATGATAAATTGATTATTTGCAAACCGCTCAAAATAATCGTTCCATGCCGGAAGCTTCTTATTTTTCTGCATATTCTGTATCGGATCCAAAGGCATCAAATTCCACAATTCATCATTCATAACGAAATTTCTCGGAATAAAATGATCCACAGCGTAGCTTCCTCTATTTATGTAACCTTCCTTAAAAACATTTTTAACGCGTCGAATTTCCAGAACCGCATCCCACAGTTTTCTTACATTTTCCAGTTTCCGTGTTTTTTATCTTCTTGAGTTAATTTATATACAATCCCCGGAACTTCCGGGTTATTGTTCTGCAGCCACTTTACCTTCTCATACTTAATCCACCCCAAAATAGGTACCGCATTATCCTGAATCATCTGGATCCAGCCATCATTGAATGTGACTGCCTTCTTCAGGCTCTTTCCATCATTAAATGTATATGGGAGCAGAATTTCTGTCTCACTTAATCTATTATAATAAGCTATCATCCTTCCCGCGCTGCTATCCAGGCTAATCTTTTCTGTTCCTTTATTGGCAAATCCGGATAAAGCTTTATAAGGCACATTTTTAGTAAGCTCTGTTTTATAAAAGTGCAGTTCCTTATCCTCTGAAAATTCATTTAGTTTGTTAACAATCTGAATTTCATCGGCGTTGCCCGGAAGATGCGTTAATTTAAATAATCTTGATACGGCCTTTTCAAGGTTATCTTTTACCTCTCCCTCCCCGTAAATTCCACTTAAATGAATATGATATTCCCGGACGGGGAACCACGCATTCACAATCATTTTATTGATTATTTCATCATAGGTGGCTTCTGTTCTATTAGCGGACATCAGCTGCACAATTGCCTCAAGCCAATAAAATTTATAGCAATAGGAAGGAGAGCTCATCATCCTGGAAAAGCCTTCAATATCAAGTGTATTATAATAACTCTTATCAATCATTAGTTCAGTCAAAATCTCACCTTCCCTCCAGTCCATTAAAATTATATCATGTTTTTTCTTAAACCAGAGTTTTGCCGTGGCCAACAAAAAGTATCCTCGTCATATAATATTCCCTTCCTCAGACGCCGCAAAGTGCCGCGTTCTGGGCTCTTTTGCGAGGTTTCTTCTTCTCTTTCAAATGTACACCATGAGCCGAAAATTCCGGTAGTAAGGCTCTGAACGAACAATCATTTGTCCATCGGATATTCCAGTTTACCATGATACCGGAGACGGCAAAAGACCCGGAAAGCATTTGCACAATCCGCTTCTCCATATTGAGATCTTTTACCGTCAGACCGCAGAACTCTGAAATCCGAAATCCCGTATGAAACAGAATATAAAAGGCTTCGTAGTATTTGTAGTAGCAGTTATCGTCATGGACAAATTTCAGGAACTTTTCCATCTCCTTCTTTGCAAAGCTGTCAATCGTATGATTCTCACAGAGCCTACGGAGCTTCTTCTGCCCGATGCCAAAATAAACCGCTGCCTCCGGTACTGTCATCGTGTACTTTTCTGTGATCGCCGTTTTTTCTTTTTCCATTGTTCTTTCCTTTCGTACAACAGAGACCGCCATTCCTGCCTGAGGCAGGGTTATGAAACGACTGCCGGTGCAAACCTTTTATTCCTCTACTAAGAGCCGCAAAAATCAACCGTCAGATACGGGAGCGTGATTGATACCATCATCTCCGGAGCAGTTCATTCACTCTCTTCTGTACAGACGCATAATCATATCCGGCTTCCATAAGCTTCCTCTTTCTCTGTGCACCATTGCCCCATCGTCCGGCAATGAACTCGCGGGCTGCTTCCTCAACGGATTTCTTCGGGAATGTGCTTTCTTTCAGGATTTCGTTTACGCGCTTCTGAACCGCTGCGTAATCCAGGCCGAGAGCAGTAACCGCTCTTCTTCTGACATCGCCGTTTCCATACTTCCCGGCAATCACGTCCCTTACCGCCTGTTCAATCGTGAGTGAAGCGTCCTTGCCTGTATTCGGTACTACTGCCACCCTGCTTTCCCTCTCGTACTTCGGAATGCCGCAGCCCCGGATGTACCTCCCGTTTACCCTGATTGTGCGCCTTCCAACAGCGTTGTTCTTATTTCCCTCAATCACGGTAATCATGCCGCCGGAGACATTTTCCACGATGCCGACATGATCCGGATTGCCGATGTTGTCGCCGGCTCCGTTGTCCTGCCAGTCGTAGAAAATGATGTCTCCAGGATTCGGAATTCTCGCGTCATTCTCGTCCCACTCACCGAGCCTCCGGAAGAGCTTCACCATCTCTCCGCATCCGCATTCGGTCGGAATTATATCCGTCATCCCGGTCCTGATGGCACATGCCGATACGAAGGCTGCGCACCAGGCGTCCGTGTATCTCACCGCATAGCCCCTCGCGAGCGGCCTGTGGCTGTTGTAAATATCAATGATCTTTCTGTGGCTTCCGTCGGATTCCCTGCATCCGATCCATGCCCTCGCCTGAGCGATCAGTTCTGCTGCTGTTTTCCCCATTGAAATTCCTTCCAAAACAAAAATGCTCCCTGAACCGTATTTCAGATTCAGAGAGCCAATGAATAAAGATACCACAAATGTGGATTTCTCTAAAGAGAAAAACCCAAAGTACAAACAGCTCCTTCAGGCAGAATATCGTGTAATCAAATCCAGACAGGATTTGATCAGGAAAAATGCCCGCATCATATATGAAAGAAAAACTGATCCAAAGGACAATTCGGCTTTGTCAAAGCGATGCAATGACTTTCTTCTATGTAAAATCGCCGTTTTCCTGCATTTCCATTCCTCAAAAGTCCGCGCCTGCCATCAGGTTCACCGCGAAAAGTACGCCGTTTTCGTCGGTTCCCCATAGCAGGTCAGGTGCATAAAAATACCGCAGAGTGCCCGACTTTCAGGCATTTCTGCGGCATATTTCACATTTTTGATATATCCTGCTGCCCTGTAGACCCCCTCCCTATAATTTCGCGGTTTTGCACGCGAGAGGGGGCGGCGGTCTCCGGGCTGTGGCTCACAAGGATTCATACCCGCCCCCGGGCCGCTGAATTCCATTTTACTCTTTGAAGATCCCTGTCTTACATCATATTTTTCTCCTTTGTCTAAAAGTGCTTGCATTTGTTTAACATTTGCAATACAATCTATTCAGGAGGTGATCCTA
>Ga0256406_1002071_pt1 | contig 29787 bp, 22 predicted proteins | sample RumenRJG_03DNA_FD_185986 | JGI IMG/M metagenome (GOLD analysis project Ga0256406, IMG submission 185986) | Bovine rumen microbial communities from Lethbridge, Alberta, Canada - RJG_03 | ecosystem: Host-associated > Mammals > Digestive system > Stomach > Rumen | place: Canada: Alberta | collected... | reverse complement strand
GAGTTCCGGACCAGCGTGGAGATGAGACTGGAGCAGGGCGGCTTCGACCGGGACGAGATCCCCGGACTGGCCGGGGTGGACGAGCTGACCGCGGCGCTGAACCGGAGCTTCACGCTCGCCCTCTCGATGCTGGAGATGCGCCGGGAAAACTGGCGGATACGGGCCTCCTTCGGGACGACCGTGCAGGCGGCAGGGACCTACAACAACAGCTTCGACATGCTGACGAAGGATCTCGCCCGGTACCGGAAGAAGGGGTACCGGGTGGTCGTGCTGTCCGGATCGCATACGAGGGCGCACCGGCTGGCGCAGGGCCTTTCGGACGCCGGAATCCCCGCGTTCTGCACGGAGAACATGCAGCAGACGCTCTCCGACGGGCAGATCGCCGTGATGTACGGCCGCGCGTCGAGAGGCTTCGAGTACCCGCTGATCCGCTTCGCGGTGATCGCGGAGTCGGATATTTTCGGCGCGGAGAAGGCGAAGAAGCGCAGGAGAACGGTCCGGAAGGACGGAAAGCATATCGCCAGCTTCTCGGAGCTGAACGTCGGTGACTATGTCGTGCACGAGAATCACGGCATCGGCATCTACCGGGGGATCGAGAAGGTCGAAGTCGACGGGGTGCTGAAGGACTACATCAAGATCGAGTACAGCGGCAGCAACCTTTACATTCTGGCGACGCAGCTTGACATGCTCCAGAAATACGCCGGCGGTGCGGACGGGGCGAAGCCGAAGCTGAACCGTCTCGGCGGCCAGGAGTGGGAGAAGACCCGGGCGAAGGTCACCACGGCGGTCCGCGGCATCGCGAAGGAACTGGTGGCGCTCTACGCGCGGAGACAGCAGAACGACGGCTTTGTCTACGGCCCGGATACGGAGTGGCAGAAGGAATTCGAGGAGATGTTTCCCTACGAGGAGACGGAGGATCAGCTTCAGGCCATCGAGGACACGAAGCGGGACATGGAAAGCCATAAGATCATGGACCGCCTGATCTGCGGAGACGTCGGCTACGGAAAGACCGAGATCGCGATCCGGGCCGCCTTCAAGGCCGTTCAGGAAGGCAAGCAGGTCGCTTATCTCGTTCCCACGACGATTCTCGCGCAGCAGCATTTCAATACCTTCACGCAGCGGATGAAGGATTTTCCGGTGCGGGTGGACATGCTCTGCCGCTTCCGCACGGACGCCCAGCAGGAGAAGACGATCCGGGATCTGAAGAACGGTCAGGTCGACATTGTGATCGGGACGCACCGCCTGCTGTCGAAGGACGTGCGCTTCAGGGACCTGGGGCTGCTCGTCATCGATGAGGAGCAGCGCTTCGGCGTCGCGCACAAGGAGAAGATCAAGCAGCTCCGGAAGAACGTGGACGTCCTCACGCTGACGGCCACGCCGATCCCGAGGACGCTGCATATGAGTCTGATCGGGATCCGGGATATGTCGGTTCTGGAGGAGCCGCCTCAGGACAGGGTGGCGATCCAGACCTATGTGATGGAATATAATCCGGAGATGGTCCGGGAGGCGGTCTGCCGGGAACTGGGCCGGGGCGGTCAGGTTTATTACGTCTACAACCGGGTGCGTGACATCGCGGATATGACGAAGCGGATTCAGGACATGGTGCCGGAGGCCACGGTGGCGTACGCACACGGCAAGATGAGCGAGCGGGAGCTGGAGAGCATCATGGTGGACTTCGTGAACGGTGCGATCGATGTGCTCGTGACGACGACGATCATCGAGACCGGTCTCGATATCGGCAACGCCAACACGATGATCATCCACGACGCGGACCGGATGGGACTCTCCCAGCTGTATCAGCTGCGCGGCCGCGTCGGCAGGACGAACCGGACGGCGTATGCCTTTCTTATGTACAGAAAGGACAAGATGCTCAAGGAGGTGGCGGAGAAACGGCTGTCCGCCATCCGGGAATTTACCGAACTTGGCAGCGGTTTCAAGATCGCGATGAGGGATCTGGAGATCCGGGGCGCCGGCAATCTGCTGGGTGCGGAGCAGTCGGGCCATATGGCCTCGGTGGGCTATGACCTTTACTGCAAGCTGCTGTCGGAGGCGGTCAGCGAGGCGAAGGGGCAGAAGACGGAGCGTGAGTTCGAGACGATCGTCGATCTCAGCATGGATGCCTTCATTCCGGACAGCTATATCTCCAGCGAGCCGCTGAAGCTCGATTTCTACAAGCGGATTGCGTCGATATCCGATCAGGAATCGTACAGCGACGTGCTCGATGAGCTGCTTGACCGCTTCGGGGAGCCTCCCAGGGCGGTGATCAACCTGATGAAAATCGCGAAGCTGAAGGCGGCGGCGCACCGGGGTCAGATCGCGGAGATCAAGCAGACCGGAAAGCAGGTGAAGATCACGGCGGTGCCGGATCCGGCTTTTGATGTGCAGGAGATACCGCGGATTATCGCCTCTTTCGGCGGGCAGTTTACGATTCACGTCTATCCGGGAGAAACCTGCTTTCTGTATCACGGCCCGCGGGAGGAGGAACCGATGCTGGAGAACCTCGGATGTTTCGCGGACGCGCTGGCGGAGACGGTGCCGGGCGCGCAGGACGAAGCGGAAGTTTCCGGGACGGACGGGGCCGCGCCGCGCAGAAAGGAATAGGCGGCGCCGGCCGGACGGAAAGCGCAGGGCTGCGCCGACGGACCGCGCCGGCAGGGACGTGAGCACCGGGCACGCGCTGAAATTCGGCGGTGTTATGGACGAATCCGGAAAAAGGATTTATAATTAACCAGTTATTGACATACGCCGGGATACACGGCGGACAGACGGTCCGGCCGGGTGCGCGGCGGAGCGATAAAAGATTACATTCCGGGAGGAAGAGAATGATGAACTCTGTTCTTAAGAGAGCGGCGGCACTGGGCCTTAGCGCGCTGCTCGCTTCGACGGCGCTCGCGGGCTGCGGCAGCGAGAAGGAAAGCTCGTCGGCAATCGACGGGACCGCGACGCTGATGACGGTAAATGACGAGAAGGTGCCGCTTGGCGTCGCCGCCTTTTACGCCCGCTACCAGCAGGCGCAGCTTTATCAGCTGTACCAGATGTACTTCGGATCGGCGTCCTCGATCTTCAGCCAGTCCTACGACGAGAGCGGGACGACGTACGGCGACGAGATGAAGGAAGAGATGCTGACCAACCTGAAGACCATGATGGTGATCAGGCAGCACGCGGAGGATTACGACATCTCGATCTCCGATTCGGAGGAGAAGGCGATTGAGAAGGCGGCGCAGCAGTACATCGACAGCAACGATGAGGAGACCAGAAAGAAGGTCGGCGCTTCGAAGGAAGACGCGGTCGAGGCGATGGAGCTGCAGACTTATCAGAGCAAGATGATGGATCCGATCGTGGCGGATGTGGATACGAAGGTCACGGACAAGGAGGCGCAGCAGACGACGCTGACGTACGTCTCGGTGGCGGTGCCGGATTCCCTTCCGACTGATTCCGGCGCTGAGTCGGCGGTGACGTCTTCGGCGGACGGCGCGGAGTCTGTGCTGAGCGGTTCGTCTGCGGCGGAATCGCTGACGACGGATTCCTACGCGGCGGACAGTGTGGCGGCCTCCGCGACGGAAAGCGTCAGCGCGGCGGATGTGACATTGTCCGGCACGGAGTCTGCCGCGGCGGAGTCGGGCGCCTCCTCCGGACTCTCCGGCGCGGAGAGCGTCGAGTCGGCCGCTGAAGAACCGGATCCGGCGCTTCAGGCCTATGCTGAGGCAAAGGCGCAGAAGGTGCTTGACGCGGCGGAAAAGGAGACGGATACCGCGAACGCGGATCTGGACGCTGTCGCGAAGTCCGTGGACAAGGATCTCGCCGCTTCGAACGGACAGTTCACGACGAATGACACCTCGGATACGACGCTGGATTCCAGTCTGGTCAAGGCTGTCTCCGGGCTGAGCGACGGAACGCTGGTGGATCATGTGGTGAAGAGCTCGGATGGAAAGAGCTTCTATGTTGTCCGGCTCGACAAGAACTTTGACAAGGACGCGACCGAGACGAAGAAGCAGAACATCGTCGTCGAGCGGAAGCAGAATAAGTTCAAGGAAGTGACGGACGGCTGGGTGAACGAGGCGAAGATCAAGGTGGACGACGACGTCTGGGCGACCTTCACCATCAGCGATGAGGAGCCGTTCACGCTGGTGACGCCGGAGGCGTCTCAGTCGGCTGCCGAGTCGGCCGTATCCTCCGCGGCGAGCGGGACATCGGTCAACGGCGCGGAAGCGCCGGCGGATGAGGCGGCTTCCGCCGCCGCGTCCGCGGCGGAGACGGCCGCCACGACTGCGGAAACCGCAGCCTCACCGGTCTCTGTGCCGGCGGCCTCCTCGGAAGCGGATTCCTGAGACCTCAGCCAGCTGCCGTAAGGAAACGAAGAATGCACCAAGGCCGGCCCCGCCGGAGCGGAAGATACGCTCCGGCGGGGCCGTTTGATTCGCCTTTCTGTCCACCGGTTTACGTAACAAAACTGCAATAATCTGTGGACAAAGTGGATAAATTCGTGCATAACTCGGAAAATCAAGCGAAATAGATGGTGGAATCGTGTATAAATCAGGTGGATAACTTCGGGAGTTCGTCACATTGGTGACGATTGACGGTCAATTTCATTCATTCTGATTATTGTATTCAATCCTGCTGTAAAGTAAACTGATCTGGTATACATGATGGCGGAGGAAAAGAGAATGACCCGGGTTGAGCTGATCGAGGAATTTTTGAAACGGTTTGGCGACAGTGATCAGGCGGTTCGCGTTTTTTACGCACCGGGACGGGTGAACCTGATCGGAGAACATACAGATTACAACGGGGGACATGTATTTCCCTGCGCACTGACGCTTGGGATTGAAGGCGTGTTCCGTCTTCGCGGCGACCGGACGGTCCGCCTTGCATCCCTCAATGAAGCCGACGGAATCCGCACGTTTTCTCTGGACGATCCGCTGGTGCTCCGGGAAGAGGACGGCTGGGTCAGCTATGTGAAGGGCGTGCTCTGGGCCTTTCAGATGAGAGGCTGTGTGATCCCCGAGGGCTTCGAGATGCTGATTGAGGGCGATCTGCCGGCCGGCGCGGGCCTTTCCTCCTCGGCGGCTCTGGAGGTGCTGACCGGGATGGCCGTCACGCGTCTCTATGAACTTCAGAACGTGAATGAGATCGAGATCGCGGTGTTAAGCCAGCGTGCCGAGAGTAAGTTTGTCGGAATGAACTGCGGGATTATGGACCAGTTCGCGTCCGCGATGGGGCGGAAGGGCTGCGCGATCCTTCTGAATACGGACCGGATCCGCTACGAATATGTGCCGCTTCATCTGGGGGACGCGAAGATCGTCATCACGAACAGCAAAGTGAAGCATTCTCTGGTCGATTCGGCGTACAACACGCGCCGGACCGAGTGCGGCAAAGCGCTGAAGAAGCTGCAGCTTGTCAGCAACATCAACCATCTGTGCGATCTGGATGTGGATAAGTTCGAGAGCACCAAGGACGTGATCATGAACGATACCTACACAAAGAGAGCGCGTCATGTGATTTATGAAAATGCACGCACGATCCGGGCCGTCAGCGCGCTGCGCGTCGGCAATCTGAAGCGGTTCGGCGAGCTGATGAATCAGTCCCATATTTCGCTCCGGGACGACTATGAGGTTTCCTGCCCCGAGATCGATTTTCTGGTCGAGTCAGCGTGGAAGATCGACGGCGTGATCGGCAGCCGGCTCACCGGGGCCGGTTTCGGCGGCAGCACGGTGAGCATTGTCCGCGGAGAGGCTGTGGAGACGTTCCGTGAACAGCTGACGAAGGGATATCAGGACCGGTTCAATATGACGCCGGACTTCTATGTGGTGGAGGCCGGGGACGGCGTGAGAGAGATTCCCTGAGAGCCGAAGGCGAAGCTCCGCCGATACGGAGGGAGAGGCGCAGCCGGCACCGGGAAGCGGCCGGGAGACGGGCCCGGCGGAGGTGCGGAAGCATTCCCATGAAACGGCCGGACATGATGGGAACCGATGCAGGACGGATAGGAGCCAGGGCGCGATCCTCAAAGAGATCGCGCCCTGGCTCCTTTTATATTCAGCGTATCTGCCATCCGTTCCTGACGGCTGAGCCGGGACAAAGCGCGTGCTCAGGCGCTTTCCGCCTTTTTCGCGCTTTGCCGCTTGATGACCTTCATGCGGGTGAATTCCTCGCGTTCCTTCTCCTCGAGGGAGGCGGAGATCGCCTTCACGAGCGTCTCGTAGTACGGGATCGTGATGTTTTTCAGCGCGTTGGCCCGCTTCTGCGTCCGCTGGATATCGGCGGCGAGACGGTGCGCTGTGATCTCGTACTGCGCCAGAGAGAGCGTCAGACTCCGTACCTTAAGAAACATCCTGCGCGCCTCGTCCAGCGCGTCTCGGGAGCGGTAGAAGGCATAGGCGGGCTTCACGTCGGTGCTCGTCGGGGATTCATCCCGGACCAGCGGGATCTCCGTCCCCATGATGCTCCGCGTGTGGACGGAGATATCCGTCTCCAGCTCGATGGTCCGGGAGAGACGCTGGACGGTGGAAATTCCCATCTCCAGATTGGCCTTCTGCAGCGCGGCGTACGCCTCGCGGTAAGTCACGTCGATCTGGGACTGGAGCTCCTTCGCCTTCTCGATGTGCGTCGTCAGCTCGCGGATCAGGATGTTCCGCTTCTTGTCCATCAGATCGTATCCCTGACGGGCCAGCGTGAGCGAGTTCTTCGCGCGCATCAGATTGCCTTTTGTTGGGACTTCATTCGGATTCATACGTTCGCCCTGTCGTTCTCGTCATTTCCGTGAAAATACTTCTTCAGCATACCGCTGTCGATCCGGTCGAGCTCGGATTCCGGAAGGATATGGAGCAGCTTCCAGCCGAGATCGAGCGTCTCGATGACGCTCCGGTTGGCGTCCTCGCCCTGGCCGACAAATTCGGACTCGAAGGCCCTGCCGAAGGCGAGGTACTTCTGATCACTCTCGGACAGTTCGTCCTCGCCGATGACGGAGGCGAGGGAGCGGACATCCGTGACCTTCGCGTAGGAGGAGAAGAGCTGGTTGGCCAGCGCCTGGTGATCCTCCCGCGTGTAGCCTTCGCCGATACCGTCCTTCATCAGACGGGACAGCGACGGCAGCACGGAGATCGGCGGGTAGATGCCCTGGCCGTTCAGCTGGCGGTCCAGCACGATCTGACCCTCGGTGATATAGCCTGTGAGGTCGGGGATCGGGTGGGTGATGTCGTCATTGGGCATCGTCAGGATCGGAATCTGCGTGACCGAACCTTCCTGACCCTCCACGATGCCGGCGCGCTCGTACATTGACGCCAGGTCGGAGTAGAGGTAGCCCGGATAACCCTTTCTGGAAGGAATCTCGCCCTTGCTGGAGGAAACCTCACGGAGCGCCTCGCAGTAGGAGGTGATGTCCGTCAGGATCACCAGAATGTGCATATGTTTCTCGAAGGCGAGGTACTCGGCCGCGGTCAGCGCCATCTTCGGTGTGATCAGACGTTCCACTACCGGGTCGTTGGCCAGATTGAGGTACATCGTCACGTGATCGGAGACGCCGCTTTCCTCAAAGGTACGGCGGAAGTACTCCGCGACGTCATATTTGACGCCCATCGCGGCGAAGACGATGCCGAACTGCTCGTTGGCGCTGCCGCCCAGGTTCGCCTGACGGACGATCTGTGCCGCCAGCTGATCGTGAGGCAGACCGTTTCCGGAGAAAATCGGAAGCTTCTGGCCGCGGATCAGCGTGGTCAGACCGTCGATGGCGGAGATGCCGGTGTTGATGTAGTTCCGCGGATATTCCCGGCGGCAGGGATTCAGCGGCAGTCCGTTGACGTCGTATGTCTCGCTGGAGACGATGGGCCCCAGACCGTCGATGGGGCGGCCGATGCCGTCGAAGGTACGGCCGAGGATATCCTCGGAGAGCGTCACCTGCATCGGATGGCCGGTGAGCCGCGTGTGCGTGTTCGTAAGGCTCATGCCGGTCGTGCCCTCGAAGACCTGGATGACCGCCCGGTCATCATAAGCTTCGATGATGCGGCCCAGCTTCTTCTCCTTCTCGTCGACCGTGAACTCCACGATCTCGTCGAAGGCCGCGTCCTTCACGCCCTCCAGCACGACCAGAGGGCCGTTGATATCACTTAAACCAAGATATTCGATTCCCATGAGCAACCTCTTTTACGCGTTCTTCTTCATGACGGTCTGATAGAAAGCTTCGATCTTTCTGCTGTACTCATCGAACAGCTCAAGGTGATCATTGGGGATATCGTACTTGATCGCGATCACCTTGTCGAAAATATCCTCCGCCTTCAGCACGGACATCGGGTGTCCCTGCGCAACCAGTTTCTTTGATACCCGGTAGAGATGCAGGATCGTCTCCATCATCAGGAACTGCTTCTTCAACGGGACGTTCTGGTCGTCCTTGTGGAAGGCGTTCTGCTGAAGGAACCCGACGCGGATTACCCGCGCGATCTCCAGCGTCAGCTTCTGGTCGTCCGGAAGAACGTCGGAGCCGATCAGCTTGACGGTCTCCATCAGCTTGTTCTCGGCGTGGAGGATGGCGATGATCTGCGTGCGGTCCTCCATGAATTTCGGGTCCACGTTCTTTTTGAACCAGGGCGCCATGTCGTTGGCATTTTCGGAATAGGACTCCATCCAGTTGATGGCGGGGTAGTGGCGCGCGTAGGCCAGCTGCTTGTCCAGCCCCCAGAAGCACCGGACGAACCGCTTGGTGTTCATCGTCACGGGCTCGGAGAAGTCGCCGCCCTGAGGAGAAACCGCGCCGATGATGGAGACGGAGCCGCGGCCGCCCGAGAGGACGTCCATCATGCCGGCCCGCTCATAGAATGCGCTCAGCCGTGAGGCGAGGTAAGCCGGGTAGCCTTCCTCCGCCGGCATCTCTTCCATACGGCCGGAGAGCTCACGCAGCGCTTCGGCCCAGCGGGAGGTGGAGTCGGCCATAATCGCGACATCGTAGCCCATATCGCGGTAGTACTCGGCCATCGTAAGCCCCGTGTAGATCGAGGCCTCGCGGGCCGCCACCGGCATATTGGAGGTATTTGCAATCAGGGAGGTGCGCGCCATCAGCTTGTTGCCGGTCTTGGGATCCTCCAGCCTGGAGAAATCCTCCAGCACCTCGGTCATCTCGTTGCCGCGCTCGCCGCATCCGATGTAGATGATGACGTTGGCGTCGGAGAATTTGGCGATGGAATGCTGCGTCATCGTCTTGCCGGTGCCGAAGCCTCCGGGGATCGCAGCCGTGCCGCCCCGGGAGAGCGGGAAGATCGTGTCGAGCACCCGCTGGCCGGTGACCAGCGGCTCGATTGCCGCCAGACGCCGGATATAGGGGCGGGCGACGCGGATCGGCCACTTCTGGGCGATCGTCAGCTCGCGCGTCGTGCCGTCGGGCAGTTCGACGGTCACGATCGGTTCCGTGACCGTGTAGGGACCGTCCGGCTTTACTTCCTTCACCACCGCTTTGGCGATCAGCGGGGTCATCATGCTGCGGTGCAGGATCGAAGGCGTTTCCTGCGTTTCCGCGATGACCTGGCCTGCGGTGATCGTGTCGCCGGCATGCACCTTCATCTTTACGTCCCATTTCCGCGTCTCATCCAGTGCGGAGGCGTTGACGCCGCGGGTGATGTATTTGCCGGACGTCTCGGCGATCTTCTCGAGGGGACGCTGAATGCCGTCGTAGATATTGTTGAGAATGCCCGGGCCGAGCGTGACGAAGATCGCCTCGTCCGTGCCGTAGACGAGCTCGCCCGGCTTCATGCCGGAAGTCTCCTCATAGACCTGGACGGTGGTCGTGTCTCCCTTCAGAGAGATAACCTCGCCGACGAGACGCTCTTTGCCGACGTAGACCATTTCGGACATCCTGAATCCCGTGGCGTTCTTCAGATAGATTACCGGTCCGTTGATGCCGTAAATTACTCCGGTCTTCTGTGTGCTCATTCGTTTTCCTCTTCTTACTGTAAGGTGTAGCTGTCGCGGATCTCCGCGAGACGGTAGCGGAAGGAATTGTCAAGCAGGACATGTCTCGCGGGAATCACGGCGCGAAGACCGCCGTCGAATTCCTCTCCCGGGCGGGAGATGGTGAGCGTCTCGCCGGTCTGCTCCTCGAGCGTCTTCTTCAGTGCGCTGTCGGAAGGGTCGATGTAGAAGCGGACCTCATCCGAACCGGCGAACGCGCGGGCCGCGCGGATTTTGGAGGCCAGAAAGCCGGTATAGTCCGGGGTTTTCTTGAAGGCCATCAGCCGGTCGAGGGCTCTGGCGAAGAGCTGCGCCTTGATTTCCTCCTGCCGGGCCGCGATTTTCTGACGAAGCGCGACCTGTCTGGCGGAAAATTCCTTGTTCAGATCGCGGCTGATGGAAGCCCGTTCCTCCTCTTCGGAGGCGCGTGCCTGACGCTCCTTCTCCGCCTTGTGCTCCTCGAAGGCGGCGTCCAGCTGCTTCTGATAGCGGTCCAGCTCGGCATCGCTCTCGGCGGCCGCCTGCTCCAGCGACAGATCGTAAAATTTCTTGAGTTTTTCGTCTAACGTCATATGATTACCTATCTTCAAAGCCTGAGTCCGATTGCCTGACTGATGTAGTCCGTGATGAAGTGCGGGCTCCGCCCGGTGCCGTGGCGGTCCGGAATATCGATGATGAGCGGCATGCTGTGCGTCAGCTTGGCGCTGTTGACGATATCGGGATAGTCGCGGCCGAACTTCTCGGTGAGGAGAAGGATGCCGATCGAGGGATCGGCGCATGCCTTCTCCAGCGCCTTCTTCAGCTCGTCCCGTTCATGCACGACCACACCGTCCACGCCGGCGAGACGCATGCCGGTGAGGGAATCGATGTTATCGCTGATCAGGTACATTTTCATGCTGATTACCTTGCTTTTTGATCAAGTGAGATGCGCCCGGGCATCAGAGCTGGCCGAGGATCATGAAAGAGATGATCAGACCGTAGAGGCAGACGCCTTCGGCCAGGCCGACGAAGATCAGGGACTTACCGAGGATGGACTGGTCTTCGGAGATCGCGCCCAGCGCGGCGGAAGCGGCGGACGCCACGGCGATACCGCCGCCGAGGCAGGAGATGCCGGTGGCCAGAGCCGCCGCGATGTAGCCGAGTCCGGTGGCCATGCCGTTTCCGGAGGAAGCGGAGGCGGCGAGCACGTTGGAGGCGCCGGCGAAGGTGGAGACGACCGTGACGCCCAGCAGGCCGAAGAACGTGAAGCAGTTGACGGCCAGATGACTCTTGAAGCGGCCCTTCGTGCGCTCGCCCTTAAGGAAGGCGACGCCCGGAAGGATGATGGAAAGAACAAGCGCGATAAACAGGGTGATTTCGATTGCTGTAGACATACTCGGTTTCCTCCTCACGCTGATGCGTGACTAAAATGAAATGGTCTGCTGATTTATCTTTGTCAGCCGAATCGTTTGCGCCGCGGCTGGTCGGTTTCTGCGTTTCCGCCTCTCAGGCGGATTTCTGCTTCTCCTTGCGGAACGGGACGAAAGGTCTGCCGTCGCCGCGGTAGAAGCGGGAGAACATTTCGTAGTACTCCAGACGGAGCACCTGGATGCCGACGATCAGACCCTCCATGCCCATGACGAATGCATTTCCGAGAATGACCGCGATCCAGTTCGGCGTACCGCCGTTGGCGGCGCCGGCCAGCATCAGGACGACCTCCATCATCGCCGCGTGGCTGACGGCGAAGGCGCCGATACGGACGAAGGAGAGCGTGTTCGAGAAGAAGGAGAGCAGTGTCTCGAACATCTCGAAGAAGCTCTGGATGATGAACATCCCGACGCCTTCCTCCGGCTTCGAGTGATCCTTTGCGACCAGCCGGCCCAGCGGTTCCTTGCAGAACATCGCCGCCAGCGGCAGGATGAAGAATACCAGAATGAAGGCGAAGCCGATCTTCCGGTGGCTGGAGCCGAAGGCCGTGAAGACGGCGATCACCACACCGACGTAGAAGAGGAAGCCGGCGAGCGAGTTCGTTCCGAACAGCTCGGCCTCCCGGTCATGCAGCCGGTGCGAGTTGATGATGTTGAACACCATCGTCGTGAGGATCAGGAACATACCGAAGACGATGGCGTAGACCAGCACCGAGTTGATCGTTCCGACGCCGGGAAGATTCATCGTCTGTTCCTTCGGTTTCAGCCAGATGTGATGGATGATCGTATCCTCGAACCCGAAGAACGATCCGAACATCATGCCGAAGAAGGTGGAGAAAATCCCCGCGCAGCTGATGATGCCGGCCAGCCGGATATGCCGGAACCGGTAGAGCAGCGCACCTCCGATCAGAAGCACCAGTCCCTGACCCCAGTCCCCGAACATCGCGCCGAAGATGAAGCTGTAGGAGATCGCCACGAAGATCGTCGGATCGATTTCCCGGTAGTTCGGCAGGCCGTACATCTCGATGTACATCTCGTAGGGCTTGAAGAACTTCGGGTTTCTGAGCTTCGTCGGCGGCGTCTCGCCGGACGCGGCCGAGTCCTCGACAACGCAGACGACTTTCGCGTCCGAATCCAGCTCTTTCTGAAAACGGTCGGTGTCCCCTGCCGCCATCCAGCCACACAGGATGTAATAGTTTCCGTCCTTGTGGCGGATACATCCGGCCTCGCGGCGGATCTCGTAGTTGGCGCTCATGTTTTCGAGCCGCCGCTCCGCGGCGAGCAGCTGCGGGGCATCCTTCTCGAGACTGGTGAGCATGCCGTCCGTCAGAGCGCGGATCTGGTCCGCGGCGGATGCAGATTCCTTCGCCAGCTGGTCGTAGACCTGGCCCGGCGTGCCGGTGTAGCCGTCGGGGATGAAGATCCGCTCGAAATGCATGGACGCGTAGACCGCGTCGATCATATGCATTTCCTTCTCCGGGGCGAAGTAGATGCCGTACACATACTGCTCATCGCTCTTCGTTCGGAAGAAGACTGTGACGAAGTTGTCATAGACGTAATTCTTGAATTTCTCGAAGTAATCCTTCGGGATCTTTCCGAAACGGAAATCGACGTAGTGATACGTGAGAATCCGTTCCAGATGCTCCGGCAGATCGCGGAACGGCTCGAGCGCCTTCATGGTGTCGGCGAGCTGCTTCGTCTTGTCCTCCAGCGCTTTTTTCTCCTCGCGGCTCTCCTCCAGTCTTCCGCCGATGGTTTCGAGAAGACTGGCGAGACCGGCCGGATCCTCCTCCGTGTCCTCGGAGGAGCGGGCGATGGCGCCCCGGTCCTTCTCCGGGATCAGATCGGTGTAGGACCGGATCCTGGACAGCATGTCCCGGTAGGGATTGGCGCCCTGGAACGGGGTGACCCGCTTTTCATCCGGAAGCTCCCGAAGGGCGTTCTCCAGATGAATCTCATACCGGGACAGATACTGGTCAACGACGCGGTCAAGGTCGCTCTCCGGTCCTGTCAGGGTGATGAATTTCATTTTTTCGATCATAATCGTTCCCTTTGCGTGGTTAATGTGGTCAATGCGTCTGACTATCTTCCGCAGACGGATCAGCGTCTGAGGATAATCCCGATCGCCTCTTCCGGGCTGATATGATAGCGGACGCACTCGATGGCCGTTGTCAGGCGGTAAACCTCGTGCTCCTTCCAGTACAGGTAGTAGTAGAGGATCGCAATGGAATAGGGATGCTGCGCGGCTTCGTTCCGGAGGACGGACTTGCAGATTTTCGTGTACATGTACTGCAGGTTGTCCTTCGTGAGTTCCGGATACTTCTTCGCGTAGTAGGTGCTCTTCAGCGCCCGCTCGTAGGCGTCCATATTCTCGGCTTCGACGAGCGCGCGGATATCCTGCTTCGTCAGATGGTAGAGCGCGGGGATCGTCAGCGCGTAGGTCTCCACATCATTCAGGTGATAGTAATATTTCGCCCGATGAATGTACCAGAGATTCAGCGTGTCGAATTTGGTCCCGTAGAACTTCGTCAGAAGAGACAGCTGGCTCTTGTCCACGGTTTCCTTCCGGTCCCGCCAGCAGGCGCCGAAGTGGAACAGATCCAGTGACGTTTCGTAGCGGAACAGCGTAGCGTCCTGCCCGGCGTGCACTTTCGTGAGCGTGTCGAAGTACGGCGTTCCCTCACAGGCCTTGATCAGATCCTCCACGGTCCGGGAAGCCAGCAGCGCGTCGAAATGAAGGTCCGAGTATTCGTCGAAGAACTGCTTCTCCTCCCGGATGAACCGGGGAACATCGTCCGGAATCGATTCCGGGTCGAAGACGCGGGCGAGCTGCTGCTTCAGAAAACGCACCTCGTACCGCCGGCCGTAGCGCCGGAGGAAGGGCTTCTGCTCCTCGCCGGCGAAGCGGTAGATCCGCTCGAAATCGTAGAGCACGGTGTTGCGGAGGAGTGTCTCGATTTCGCCGCGGTGGAGATTGTTCTCGTCCAGAGGGGCAAGCACGGCCGCGTAGCCGGGATCCTTCTTCAGATAGGCGACGACGGCGGGAACGTCGGAGAGCGCCACGATCGCCCGGAACTCATCGTCTGAGATGAAGTGGCTCTCCATCGCCCGGACCTTGGTGGTCAGCCCGCTGTAAGCCAGCATGCGGCTGCTCATTCAAGCACCTGCTTTACGATGGCGTCCGCGCGGCTGTCGAGCTGGGCGGCGTAATATTCGTTGATCCGGTTGAGCTGAGCGTCCGCCTCGCGCTCCAGTCTGTCGAGCCGGCTGCGGTCCTGATCCTGCATCTGCGCCCGCAGCGCGTCCAGCTTCTTTGCGGAGTCGGCGTCAATCTGCGCATCGAAGGCGGCGGTCTTCTGATCGGCCGCCTTCTCAAGCTCCCGCTTCCGGTCTTCGGTCTGCGCGCGGACCTTCTGGGCGGCGGTTTCGATTTCGTCGAGTCTGTTTAGTACAGAAGCGTCCATGAAATCCTCCTGTTTCTGCCTGATCGGGCGCCGATTTCCGCCTGCGCCCGACTTATTACTTATATAATGCTTCCGAAAAATCGATGTCATTATATGCCGGGGACACCAAAAACACAAGCTGATCACAAAAGTGTGGCAGTATGCACAAACATGAAAACAATACAGGACGGATGATTCGTCCGAAGCGCGCAGGAGGCGGGCGGACAGGGAGAAAAATGTTCGTCGGAACTGTCGGAATGACGGAGGAGAAGGCGGCCGCAGCCGATTGCATTTCCCGATTGTCTCCTGTAAGATGGAACATGCAGCCGCCCGCCGGAAACGTGCGGGGACATGCAGTCCGGAGGGCGGAACGCGCGGAGAACGAAAAGAGACGTATCACGGCGCGTCCTGACGGATAGAGAAGGGAAGATGCAGGCGGCCGGCACGAAGGCCGGAAAGCGCGGCGGAACATCCGGACGGAAAGAGAAACGGCTGACAGACGGCGAGACAAAGGAGCGGGCAGCGTAAGATGAGACTACGGAATATCCCGGAAGCGAAGGAGATTGTCGCACGGAGCGCGTTTGTGGTAAAGAATCCCGAGACGCACCGCGGTCACTGGAAGGAGGATCCGTCCCGGCCTCTGTATGTGGAGATCGGTATGGGCAAGGGCCGTTTTCTGATTGAAACGGCGCTTCTGCATCCGGAGGCGGACTATATCGGCGTGGAGCGATATGAGAGCGTGCTCTTCCGGGCCTGCGAACGGATGGAAGGCATTCCTTATCACACGCCGAGAGATCAGATGGAGAACGCCGGACAGACCGGGGCGCTTCCGGTGCCGGCCAATGTCCGCTTTCTTTCGACGGACGCCCGGGAGCTTCCGGCTGTGTTCGCGGAGGGCGAGGTGGACGGCCTTTTCTTGAATTTCTCGGATCCCTGGCCGAAGGCGCGCCACGCGAAACGCCGGCTCACCTCCTCGGAGTTTCTTTCTACTTATGAAAAATATCTGCGGGACGGCGGCCTTCTCGCATTCAAGACGGACAATACCGGTCTCTTTGAATTCTCGGTGGAAGAGGTGAGGGCGGCGCCGCACTGGCAACTGCTGAGCGTGACGCGCGATCTTCATCACGATCCCGAGATGTGCGCCGGTAACGTGATGACCGAGTACGAGCGGAAATTTTCGGCGCTGGGGCATCCGATCTGCAGGCTGGAGGCGGTGTACAGGCGGGACGTGGCGGGGTGAGCGCCCGTCTTCCGGATCGGTAAGAGCGAAAGAGAAATAGAAGAGCAAAAAAATTGAAAAAAGTACTTGCAAATCCCGTTGCCGGTGTGTATACTAGCACTTGCGTCTGACAGAGACGAGCAAAGAAAAAGAGATGCGCTTTTAGCTCAGTTGGTAGAGCACCTGACTCTTAATCAGGGTGTCCGGGGTTCGAGCCCCCGAAGGCGCACGAATCGCACCGGAAGCCCATCGGCTTTCGGTGTTTTGCTGTACGAACACATCTCCGGACAGAGAGGAGAATCGATGAATATCTGGCTGACGCGGCACGGACAGACGAATCTGAACGCGGAGCATCTGATGCAGGGGCGGACGGACGAGCCGCTGAACTATGCGGGCCTCCGGCAGGCGGAGGAGATGAGAAAGAAGATCGGGAACATCTGCTTTGACGCCGTTTTCTCGAGTCCGCTTCGAAGGGCGGTCCGTACGGCGGCGATTCTCGGCGGCGTAGGCGAGGATGAGGTGATCATCGACCAGCGTCTGATCGAGGCGGATTTCGGACCGTACGAGCTGAAGCGCTACTGGCTTCTCGGTCCGGCGATGACGCTCTACTGGATGTTTCCGGAGGTCTTTCCGGCGCCGGAGGGCGTGGAAAGCGTGTCCTCGATGGTGCGGCGGAGCGCTTCCTTTCTCGGGGATCTGGAGAAGGAGCCCTATGAGAACGTGCTCGTCGCCTGCCACGGAGGAATCATGCGTGCCCTGAGCGGGCATCTCGCGGACAGGAAAAACGGCATCATGTGGCGGCCGGCGCCGCATAACTGCGAGATCCGGGTTTTTGAGGCGGAGAACGGAAAACACAGGATGGTAAGAAGGATAACGGATAAGGAGGATGCGGAATGATCTTTGAGGGGTGCCAGAGCAAGGCAAAGGAAATTTCCATCGAGGAGCGCCGCTGCCCGAACTGCGGGCATGAGGTCGAGATTTTTTCCGTGGATACGGAAGTGGTCTGTGAGAACTGCGGCTTCGTGATCTACAACGACAAGCTGAGCTGTGTGCAGTGGTGCAAGTACGCGAAGCAGTGCGTCGGCGAGCAGCGCTACAATCAGCTGATGAAGGTGGCGCAGATGCAGAAAGAGCGCCGTGAGGCGGAGAAGAAGGCGCGCGAGGAGGAGAGGAACGCGCAGGAAGCGGAACGGAACGCCCGTGTCTGACGGAGACGGGAGAGACGCGGAAAAAGAGAAGGCGGACGGCGGGAGAGCCGGACGCGGATCAGAAATCGCTGCGAGAACGGGGGCAGCCGGTTGGAACCGGCTGCCCCCGTTCTCGTATGCAGACGCAGATCCCGGAGCGCCGTTCCGGTTCCGCGGCGGTTTTACGAAGGCTTTACTGCCATTTTACGGCGGTGCGATAGAAGGAGAAGACGGCCGGGTGATACGCTCTTCCCGAACCAGCAAACAGGCAAAGGGAGAAAAAGATGAGTATGAAGAAAGCAGTGAACATGCTGACATGTCCCGGCCTTTCCGCCCGCCTTCTTTCCGTCTGCGGCCGGACGGCGCGGTCCGCTGCGGTTCGGCCGCCTCTGTGTGCGTTTCACGGCGGGAATCCGGGACCTGCGTGTCCGTTCGATCCGAACAGGCGGCTCTCCGCCCGAAGCGGTTGCGGCCGGATGCCTCTCTGGTTTATGATAGGGGGCAGTCAGGGAGGAACGATATGCAGGGAATCAGCCGGAAGATGGAACTTACGCTGACGCCGCCGTCGCCGGAGGACGCCCGCGACGAGGAAACGAGACTTTTGGAGGCGATCCGGGAGGCGTGGGACGGCGGGGACGCGGAGCCGGAAGAAATGGGAAACGGCGGGGAGGAGACGCCGATTCGTTTTCAGTATAAGGCTCTGCAGAGCCTCCACGGTGCGCTGGTCCGCGGAGAATGGCGCGTCACGGCGTCTCTTGCCTTCGACGGACTGGCATGGAACGTGGTCGGAGTCGAGCCGGGCCGGACGGCCGCGGCGCATTACGGCTGCGCGGTGGATCTCGGCAGCACGACGGTTGTGCTCGATCTGATGGACTGCGGGTCGGGGAAGCTGCTCGACGAGGAAAGCGGATACAACCGCCAGATCCGGTTCGGCGAGGACATTCTGAGCCGGATTTTCTGCTGCAAGGATCAGCCGGAGCGGCTGAAGGAGATACAGGAGGAAACCTGCGCGACGATCCGGGAGCTGATGGACCGGGCGGCGGAGCAGACCGGAATCCGGCCGGAGGACTGCATCTCGATGGTGATCTCCGGCAACACGACGATGATCCACTTCCTTCTGGGACTGGATCCCTTCGGCGTGTTTCACGAGCCCTACGCCGTGGCGGTGCTGGATCCCGGCTTCATTCCCGGCTCCGCGCTCGGTTTCCCGATCGCGGGGGAGGTCTACTGCGTCCCGGGACGGGCCAACTATCTCGGCGGCGATATCGTCAGCGGCATGATCGCGACAGAGATGTACCGGAGGACGGATATTTCGGTTTTCTTTGATATAGGGACAAACGGGGAACTGGCGGTCGGCGGCGCGCCGTTCCTTCTGTGCGGCGCCGGAGCGGCGGGACCCGCGCTGGAGGGCGGAAGCGTCAGCACCGGAATGCGGGCCGGAACCGGTGCCGTGGACCGGATCCGGATCGATGGAGATGCCTTTCATTATCATGTGATCGGCATGCCGGAGGGAGCGGAACGGGTCTTCGGCCCGGCCGAAGACCGTGCCGTCCGGGAAGAAGCGGCGGCGCCGGACGGCCCGGCGGCCCGCGGCATCTGCGGATCCGGTCTGGTCGATCTTCTGTCGGCGCTTTTCCTTCATGGCTGGGTCGATATCCAGGGATCTTTCCGGGAGGACCGGAGTCCGCTGATCCGACGTGAGAGGCGGCCGGACGGCGGAGAGGAGACGGCGGTCCGGTACGCGCCGGGACTTGCCTTCTCCTCGCAGGATATCCGGGAACTGATCCGGACGAAGGCGGCCGCGGCCACGATGATGGAATATATTCTGAATGAAGCCGGCATCGGGCTCGGCGACGTCAGCCGCTTCTATATGACCGGATCGTTCGGCACGCATGTGGACAAAGAGTCGGCGGTCAGCATCGGCATGTACCCGGATGTGCCGCGGGAGAGGATCATACTGGCCGGGAATACATCCCTTGAGGGAGCGCGGGAGATTCTTCTGAGAAAGAGCGCGCTCAAGGACGTCCGGACCGTGCTCGCGCTGATGGAGTATGTGCAGTTCGGCGCGGTGGCGAACTTCGTGGATCTGATGCAGGCCGCGTCGGCGCTGCCCCACACGGACATGAGCCGTTACCCAAGCGTAGCGGAGAAGCTGAAGAGGATGCAGGATGAAGCTGTACGAAAAAAACAAGAACAAGAAGTGGATGAATAACACGATCGCGCTCTGCGCCGCGGTTCTGTTTTATCTCGTCCTCTCGCGGCTGGGCACGATCTTCGGCGGCATCGCGGCTTTCTTCCGATTCATTTCCCCGGTGCTGGCGGGGATCGCCTTCGCCTACATCATGAACCCGATGGCGGTCCTTCTGCAGCGGGGGCCTCTACGGGGTATGAAACAGGAGCGGAAGCAGTGGATCGTCGCGAACGTGATCACGATTCTTGTCGTGCTGCTGGTGCTGACGCTGATTCTGGTCGCCGTGATTCCGCAGCTGGTGGAGAGCGTCCTCGGCCTGATTAACAATATGGGCTATTACGCGAAGGGCCTCACGAAGATGCTGAATGATCTCAACGCGCAGGCGGCCAGCAACCGGATCGATATCAGCAAGCTGACCGAGGCCGGCGAAAACCTGCTGGGACGGCTGACGTCCTATGTCAGCGCTCATTCCGGCGAGCTGATCAGCACGGTTTCCAGCGTGGGCAGCAATGTCGTGACGGCGGTGATCAGCTTCATTCTCGCCATCTATTTTCTGATGGACAAGAAGCACCTTCAGGCGGGACTGAAGCGCCTCCTGTCTCTGCTGCTGTCAGACCGCGGTTACCGCAACCTGATGGGCTTCGGGCGGAGATGCAACGCGATTCTCGTCCGCTACGTCTGGTGCGACCTGCTGGACGGACTGATCATCGGCTGCTCCAACGCCGTGTTCATGATGATTATGCAGATGCCTTATGCGGCGCTGGTATCCGTCGTCGTGGGTGTGACCAATCTGGCGCCGACCTTCGGCCCGATCGTCGGCGGCGTGGTCGGCGTGTTCGTTCTGATGCTGGAAAATCCGTGGCATGCGCTTGCTTTTCTGATCTTCACGGTCGTGCTGCAGACGATCGACGGCTACGTGCTGAAGCCGAAGATGTTCGGCGGACTGCTCGGCGTTCCCGGCATCTGGATTCTCATCATGATCATCATCGGAGGCCGGATGTTCGGCGTGATCGGCATTCTGCTGGCGATCCCTGTGGCGGCCATTCTTGATTTTGTCTATAAGGAATACATTCTGCCGGCGCTGGAGCGGCGGAAGGCGCGCAGAACGAAGGAGGCCGCCGGCGGCGCGGAGAACGGGCGGCCGGACTGAATCCATCGATTCTTCACAAAGAAGACGCGGATTCCTGATACAATAGGAGCATAAAGCGCCGGGGAAGCGCGGAACGGATCATCGGCTGATGAACGGCGGAAACAGACCGCGGTCCGGCGGCGTGACGCGTCCGTCTGTGAAAGCGGCAATCAGCAAAAGACAAGGGGAGAGGAACGTTGACAAAATTACGGAAATGGATTATCGCGCTGGTGATCGTGGTGCTGGCCGCTGCGGCCGTCCTGATCGGGATCCAGCAGTATTATCTGAGACAGCCCGGATACCTGAAGGGAACCACGTTCAACGGGGAGGATATCGCGGGGAAGACGGCGGAGGAAGTGACCGACGCGAACGCGTCGAAGTACAGCACAGCCAGCAAGAAGGTGGAGATCCGCGAGAAGGGAGAGGTTTCCATCGACACTACGCTGGAGGCGCTCGGCTATTCCTTTGACCGCGATTCGCTTAAGAAACTGATGGATGAAGCCTATGAGGAGCAGAAGCACAACGTCTTTACGCTGCTGCGCACGCTGGCCGGAGGCTATGAGATTTACAGCGACGAGGCATATACCTTCGACGAGTCGAAGTTCGACTCGGTCGTGGCGAGCGGAAAGCTGAAGGAACCGCGTGTCGAGACGGAAGACCCGTCCATCGTGCTCGATGAGAGTCAGAACGCCTATGTGGTCAAATCCGGCGTACAGGGCAATATGATTGATGACGCGAAGCTCCGGGAGGCCGTGAGAAAGGCCATCGACAGGACGGTCGGCGAGGGAAGTATCCCGGATACCATTGCGGTGGACATCCCGGATTCGGTCTATACGTCCGTGGCGCCGGTGGGCGACGAGGCCGAGATGAAGAAGGAAGCTGACGCGAAGACGCTGGCGATGCGGAAGCAGCAGATCCTCGATAAGGTGAAGGCTTCCAGCATCACCTACACCTTCGGATCCCAGACGGAGACGCTGAACAGCGACACGTTCATGGACTGGGTTTCGGTGGACGACAGCCTGAATGTGGTCTTCAATGACGATGCCGTGACGAATTATGTGACGCAGCTTTCCGCGAAGTACAACACGCGGTACACCAGCCGTACGTTCCGCACGACGGGCGGACTGACGGTCACGATCCCGGACGGCGACAACGAGTACGGCTACACGATCGCGCCGCAGGCGGAGAAGGCGGAGATTGAGAAGGATCTTCAGACCGGGCAGAACACGACCCGGGAGCCGGTCTACAATTCGACCAATGACTACGGCAATCCGGTTTATCTCGCGCGGGAAGGCACCGACGATCTCGCCGGTACGTATGTGGAAGTGGATCTCACGGCGCAGCATATGTGGTTCTACAAGAACGGCTCCCTGATCGTGGAGAGTGATCTGGTGTCCGGAAGCGTGGCCGACGGCAAGCAGACCAAGACCGGCTGCTTCCCGCTCGCATGGAAGCAGAGCCCGCGGACGCTGACCGGCGACGCCGCCAGCGGCAGCGGCAGCTACTCGACGGAGGTTCAGTACTGGATGCCCTTCTATGAGGGCCAGGGACTGCATGACGCGAACTGGCGGAGCAGCTTCGGCGGCGACATTTATCTGACGAACGGCTCCCACGGCTGCGTGAACCTTCCTCCGGCCGTGGCGGAGACGATCTACAACAATATCGATGTGGGCACAGCCATCATCATCTACAATGAGGACGGTTCCGCGACCCAGGCGGGCTGAGTCCGGACGGAACAGGGAGAGAACGGGATGAAGAGAGAAGAATTTGCCTCGCTTGCGGCGAAGGGCCGGGTGATCCTCGACGGCGCGACCGGAACGAATCTGATGAGGATGGGGATGCCGAAGGGGGTCTGCACGGAAGCGTGGGTGCTGGATCATCCGGACACGATCCTTTCGCTGCAGAAAGCCTATGCGGACGCGGGCAGCCAGATCGTGATCGCGCCCACCTTCGGCGCCAACCGGCATATGCTGGATCAATACGGACTTGGAGACCAGGCCATCCGGATGAACCGCGAGCTCGCCGCGCTGACACGGAAAGCCGTGGAGGGGCGCGCGTTTGTGGCCGGGGATATCGCACCGACGGGCCTCATCCTTGAGAGCGCCGGCGGGGAGGCGTCCATCGAGGACGTCTTCGAGGTCGTGAAGGAGCAGGCCGCGGCGCTCGCGGACGCCGGTGTGGATCTGATCATGATCGAGACCGAGATGTCGGGCGACGAGGCGTCCATCGCGCTGGACGCGGCTCTTTCGGCGACGGATCTTCCGGTGACCTGCACGATGTCCGTGCAGGCGGACGGCCAGGCATATTACGGAGGCAGCATCTTTGACGCCGCCGAGACGCTGGAGGCGATGGGGGCGTCGGCGGTCGGCGTCAACTGCGGCAACGGGCCGGATCAGCTGGAGAGTCTGATCCGGAAACTCCGGGGCATGGTGAGCATCCCGATCATCGCGAAGCCGAATGCGGGCCTTCCGACAATCGGGGCGGACGGTCAGGCTCATTATGATATGGGACCGGACGCGTTCGCCGCGCACATGAAGTCGCTGGCCGCGGCGGGAGCCGGCGTGCTCGGCGGCTGCTGCGGGACAACGCCGGAGTACATTGCCAGAATGGTCCGGCGCCTTGAGGAGGCGGACTGACAGCCGGTGCTCAGAGAAACCCATTTGTTAAAAAAGTGATAAATTCGATCAAACCGCGTGCTTTTAACGCGTATTCATGTATAATAAACAGTGAATGTGCTACCCGTTAACTGTAAATCATTCGAAAGAGGTTATAGAGTATGGCTGAACTGGATTTAAGCAAGTATGGCATCACAGGCGTGACGGAGATTCTGCACAATCCCTCCTATGAGACGCTGTTCGAGGAGGAGACAAAGCCGGGACTTACGGGCTATGACAAGGGCCGTATCAGCGAGCTTGGCGCCGTGGACGTCATGACCGGTATCTACACGGGCCGTTCTCCCAAAGATAAGTTCATTGTCATGGACGAGAATTCCAAGGACACCGTCTGGTGGACTTCTGATGAATACAAGAACGACAACCATCCGGCTTCCGAGGCGACGTGGGAGGCTGTGAAGGAGATCGCGAAGAAGGAGCTCTCCGGCAAGAAGCTTTATGTTGTCGACGCGTTCTGCGGCGCCAACGAGGATACCCGGATGGCGGTCCGTTTCATCATGGAAGTCGCGTGGCAGGCTCATTTCGTCACCAACATGTTCATCCGTCCGACCGCGGAGGAGCTGGCGAATTTCAAGCCGGACTTCATCGTGTACAACGCATCCAAGGCGAAGGTCGAGAACTACAAGGAGCTGGGCCTCAACTCCGAGACCGCGGTCGTCTTCAACATCACGAGCCGTGAGCAGGTCATCATCAACACCTGGTACGGCGGCGAGATGAAGAAGGGCATGTTCTCCATGATGAACTACTACATGCCGCTGAAGGGCATCGCTTCGATGCACTGCTCCGCCAACACGGATATGGACGGCAAGCATACCTCCATCTTCTTCGGTCTGTCCGGCACCGGCAAGACCACTCTGTCGACGGATCCGAAGCGTCTGCTGATCGGCGATGACGAGCACGGCTGGGACGACAACGGCGTCTTCAACTACGAGGGCGGCTGCTACGCCAAGGTCATCAACCTCGACAAGGATTCCGAGCCGGATATCTACAACGCGATCCGCCGCGACGCGCTGCTTGAGAACGTCACGATGGACGAGAACGGCAAGATCGATTTCGCCGACAAGTCCGTCACGGAGAACACCCGTGTCTCCTATCCGATCGATCATATCGACAAGATCGTCAAGAAGGTCAACGGCAAGTCCGCGGGACCGGACGCAGACAACGTCATCTTCCTGTCCGCGGATGCGTTCGGTGTGCTGCCGCCGGTTTCCATCCTGACGCCGGAGCAGACCAAGTACTACTTCCTGTCCGGCTTCACGGCCAAGCTGGCCGGTACGGAGCGCGGCATCACGGAGCCGACCCCGACCTTCTCCGCCTGCTTCGGCCAGGCGTTCCTCGAGCTTCATCCGACGAAGTACGCCGAAGAGCTCGTGAAGAAGATGGATAAGGTGGGCGCGAAGGCTTACCTCGTCAACACCGGCTGGAACGGCACCGGCAAGCGGATCTCCATCAAGGATACCCGCGGCATCATCACGGCGATCCAGAACGGCGACGTGGCCAAGGCTCCGACGAAGAAGATTCCGTACTTCGGCTTCGAGGTTCCGACTGAGCTTCCGGGCGTCGATCCGGCGATCCTCGATCCGCGGGATACCTACAAGGACGCGTCCGAGTGGGATGCCAAGGCAAAGGATCTTGCCCAGAGATTCCAGAAGAATTTCGTCAAGTACGAGGGAAATGCAGCCGGCAAGGCACTGGTTGCCGCTGGCCCGCAGCTTTGATCCGTCGTTTTGCCATGAAAGAAGACAGCTCCGTCCTTCGGGACGGGGCTGTTTTTTTGGCAGCGCGGAGGCGGACGGCCAGACCCGGAGCGGAAGGCGGAGCGCGGAAGACGGTCCGCCTTTGACAGACCGGCGGGGTACGGGTATGCTGGCGGTATCGGACACATTGAATAGCGGAGGAGATACAGATGCGTGTTGAGTCAAAGTCGGCCGTAAAGAACAGCGTCGTACGGCTGGTTGCGGTTGTCGTCGCCGGAGTGCTTCAGGTCTGGTTCCTTGTCTGGATGATCATGTACTTCGAGTCGGGACACCCGTGGATGAGCACCGTGATCAGCTGGATCACGTTCGCGGTGACGCTGTCGGTCTTCTGCCGGAACATCAATTCGGCGATGAAGATCCCGTGGATCATCGCCATCGCCGCGTTCCCGATTCTCGGCGTGCTGCTTTACGTACTGATGGGACGCGGGCTGAACCGCGGAATCAGGGAGCACTTCGCCGCCATCGACCGGATGATGGCCTCGTATCAGGCGCAGGATCCGGACGTGCACCGGGATCTGGAGACAGCGGACCCGGGGGTGCGCAACCAGTTCCGCTATATCCGGAACACAACCGGGATGCCGGTCTGGCGGAACACGGACGTCACCTTCTATCCGGATCAGGCGGACGCGCTTCATGACCAGATCGAGGATATCCGAAAGGCGAAAAACTTTATCTTCATGGAGTATTATGCCGTGGAGAACGGCCGCTCGTTCGCCGGGCTCAAGCAGGCGCTGAAGGAAAAGGCGCGGGAAGGCGTCGAGGTCCGCTTCTTCTACGACGATGTGGGCAGCATCGCCTTTGTGAACCGTGACTTTATCCGGGAAATGCGTGAGGCCGGCATCGCGTGCCGGGATTTCAACCCGGTCCTGCCGATTCTCAACGTCTTTGTCAACAACCGCGACCACCGGAAGATCACGGTAATCGACGGAAAAGTGGGCTACACGGGCGGCTACAATCTGGCGGATGAGTACTTCCATCTGACGAAGCCCTACGGGTACTGGAAGGACGAGGGCGTCCGTCTTGAGGGAGACGCGGTCTGGAACCTGACGCTGCTGTTTCTGGAGATGTGGAATTCGATGCAGAAGGAAACGGAGGACTTCGGCGTCTTTCTGGAACGCCACCCGTACAGGGCGAAGGATCAGGGATTCGTGATGCCTTACGGCGGGAGCCCTCTGACGAAGGAACGGGTAGCGGAGGATGTCTTCATGAACCTGCTGCGCAACGCGAAGACTTACTGCTGGTTCGTGACGCCGTATCTGATCATCACCGACGAGATGAACCGGGAGATGACCGGGGCGGCGATGCGGGGCGTGGACGTCAGAATCATCACGCCGGGAATCCCGGACAAGAAGATGGTCTATAAGGAGACGCGCTCCTTCTATCCGCATCTGGCGGATCACGGCGTGCGGATCTTTGAGTTCACGCCGGGCTTCTGTCACGCCAAGATGGCTCTTTCTGACGACCGGACGGCGATTCTCGGAACCATCAACCTCGACTACCGGTCACTGTATCATCATTTTGAGAACGGGGTGCTGCTGTACGACAGCGGAGCGCTGAGCGGGGTGAAGAAGGACTTTGAACATATGTTCGCAGTCAGCCGCGAGGTGACGGCGGCCTATCAGCATATGCGCCGGACAGGCCGTCTGCTGGGGATGAGCTTTCTGCGGCTGGTGGCGCCGCTTCTGTGAGGCGGACGAAGGAAGGGAGGGCGGCCGTCCTCCGGGCGATTCAGGCCCGGGACGGCCGCCCTCCCTTTTAAGCTGTTCAGACGGTTTTTTTCAGCGGGCTGCATTCCCCGTACGGCGGAACAGGCGGCGGCGCAGCAGATAGTAGGCCGTGAGGACGGCTGTGCCGGTCAGCAGCCAGGAGACCGGATAGACATAGAGCAGCGCGCCGTAGGAACGCGCGTGCGGAAAGATCACGAAGGTCCAGAAAATCCGGAAAAGGCAGGTGCCGAAGATCATCAGAACCGAAGGCGTCAGCGAATATCCCATGCTCCGCATCGTCGAGCCGGCGACCTCGTAGGTGCTGGTCATCGAGGCGAAGATCAGCACGTGACGGAACCGGATTCTGGCGTAGGAGAGAACCTCCGGGTCGGCGGTAAAGATCCCGAGCCAGAAGTCCTGCGTCAGACAGAACGAAAGATCGAGAGCGGCGGAGAGAACGGCCGCGGAGAGAAACGCGATCCGGAAAATTTTCCGGCACCGGTCATACCGTCCCGCCGCGTAGTTCTGGCTGGTGAAGGTGACGGACGCCTGGCTGAAGGAGTTGACCGCATAGTAGTTGATCGTCTCGAAATTCAGAGCCGCGGCCGATCCGGCGGACGCGGTGGAGCCGAAGCTGTTGATGGCGGACTGGATCACCGTGTTGGAGAGAGAAAAGACGACGCCCTGAATCCCGGCAGGAAGGCCGATCTTCATCATGACGAGCATCTGGCGGCGGCTGACCCGCAGACGGCGCGGATTCAGATGAAACGCGCCCTTTTCCTTCATCAGAAAGCCGAGCGTGAGGCCGGCGCTGACGATGTTGGAGATCACAGTGGCGGCGGCTACACCGATGACATGCAGATGAAATACGATCACGAAGATCAGGTTGAGAATCACGTTGATGACGCCGGCGGAGGTCAGTGCGATCAGCGGCCGGCGGCTGTCGCCCTTACTCCTTAAAATGGCGGAGCCGAAGTTGTAGAGCATCACGGCCGGCATGCCGAGGAAATAGATGCGCAGATACAGAACGGCGAGCCCGATGACATCTCCCGGCGTCTGAACCAGCACCAGCAGCGGCTTCGCGGCCGCAAGCCCGATGAACAGGAGCAGTACGCCGGTCACCAGCGCGATGACGACGGAGGTGTGGACCGCGTCGGACACCGCGTCCTCCCGTTTCTGGCCGATCAGGCTTGAGATGACGACGTTTGAGCCGACGGACAGCCCGACGAAGAGCGCGATGATCAGATTGATGACCGGGGCGTTGGAACCGACGGCGGCCATCGCCTGGGCGCTGGCAAAGCGGCCTACCACCGCCGTATCCGCTGAGTTGAAGAGCTGCTGAAGAATGCTGCTTGCAGCCAGCGGCAGGGCGAAGAGCACCATCCGGCCGAAGAGAGGTCCCTGAAGCAGGTCGGAATCTGAGGCAGCGCGGCTTTTTGACGGGCGGTCAGCGGGTTTGTTCATTTCGTTTCTTCTCACTTTCTGCGGTGCGGGATAAGGAACCGGATCAGTCCGGGTACAAGCATAGTGAGCCGGATGGCGAAACGCAAGCGGAAAAACGGATCGGCTGCAAAAACAGAGCGGATGCGCTTCAGGCGGCGCGCTGTAAAGGAGGGGGAAAGCTTCACGCCATAGGAAATACCTATATCAACCGATAGAAATCCGGTATTTGCGCTTCGGGCGGCGGGGGTGTAGGATGACAGACATAGAAAACCTATAAAGTTTACAGGAATAAAGGAAATAGCACACAGGAGGACGCAGAGATGGCAAAGATCACAGATGAGTACAAGGCGACATGGCATTTTGAGACGAAGCAGGGACATATCGGACAGGAGGAGCCGGATCCGGCGACGGACGCAAGAGCCGTTCCGATTTACCAGACGACATCCTACGTATTCCGGAACAGCGATCACGGCGAGGCCCGCTTCGGACTGAAGGACGCAGGCAACATCTACGGCCGGCTGACGAATCCCACCGAGGGCGTCTTCGAGGCGCGGATCGCGGCGCTTGAAAACGGCACCGGCGCGCTGGCGGTCGGCTCCGGCGCCGCAGCCGTCACCTACGCGTTTCAGGCGGTGGCTCACGCGGGCGATCATATTGTATCGGCGAAGAACATCTACGGCGGAACCTACAACTATCTGAAGCATACGTTCCCGGATTACGGCGTCACGACCACCTTTGTGGATCCCTTCGATCTGAAGGCGGCGGAAGCGGCGATTCAGCCGAACACCAAGGCGCTCTATGTGGAAACACTGGGCAACCCGAACAGCGAGGTGATTGACATCGAGGGATGGGCGAAGCTGGCTCACAGCCACGGTCTTCCGCTGATCGTCGACAATACCTTCGCGACCCCGTATCTGCTCCGGCCGATCGAATACGGTGCCGACATCGTGGTGCATTCCGCGACCAAGTTCATCGGCGGCCACGGAACGACGCTCGGCGGCGTCATCGTCGACGGCAACTTCGACTGGACGCAGTCCGACCGGTGGCCCTGGCTCACCGAGCCGAACCCGTCCTATCACGGCGTGAGCTTTGCGAAGGATACGGCTCCGGCGGCCTTTGTCACCTATATCCGCGCGATCCTGCTCCGTGATACAGGCGCGTCGCTGTCTCCGTTCAACGCATTCCTGCTTCTGCAGGGCACCGAGACGCTGTCGCTCCGCGTCGAGCGGCATGTGGAGAATGCGCTGAAGGTCGTCGACTATCTGGAGAAGAATCCGCATGTCGTTTCGGTCAGTCACCCGGCCGTCTCGAAGGATCCGTCGCAGCAGGCTCTCTACAGGAAGTATTATCCGAACGGCGGCGGCTCGATCTTCACGTTCGACATCGACGGCGACGAGCGCACCGCGAAGGATTTCATCGACAATCTGCAGCTGTTCTCACTCCTTGCGAACGTGGCGGACGTCAAGTCCCTGGCGATTCATCCGGCTTCCACGACGCACAGCGAGTGCAACGAGGAGGAGCTGCTGGAGCAGGGCATCCGTCCGAACACGATCCGTCTGTCGATCGGAATCGAGCATATCGATGACATCATTGCGGACCTTGATCAGTCCTTCAAGAAGGTTTTCGGCTGATTTCAGGCCGCATATCCCAATATTTGTTTCCTGTGTGAAAGAGGAGCAGGTCCCTTCGGGGGTCTGCTCCCCTTTG
>Ga0256406_1002070_pt1 | contig 29800 bp, 28 predicted proteins | sample RumenRJG_03DNA_FD_185986 | JGI IMG/M metagenome (GOLD analysis project Ga0256406, IMG submission 185986) | Bovine rumen microbial communities from Lethbridge, Alberta, Canada - RJG_03 | ecosystem: Host-associated > Mammals > Digestive system > Stomach > Rumen | place: Canada: Alberta | collected... | reverse complement strand
CTCGTTGTTTGCGCTCATGACCGAGACGAGGGCGCAGTCTGGCCCCAGCACGCCCTCGAGGGCCGCTCGCGAGACAACGCCGTCGCGTCCAGGCTTCACGAGCGTGACCTCGAAGCCGTTGCCCTTGAGCGCGCCCATGACGTCCAGCTCGGAATCGTGCTCGATGGCGGAGAGCACCACGCGCGTGCGCTTGTGGTCCCGCTGGTGCGCGCCACGCGAAAGGCCCAGGAGCGCAAGGTTGTTCGACTCCGTGCCGCCAGAGGTGAACACTACGTCCGAGGGCCTGAAGCCCCCGCCGACGCACCGCACTATGTCACGACGGGCCCCATCAAGCGCCCGGGCCGCCTCACGACCAGGGGTATGGAGGGAGTTGGGGTTGGCGCCCGCAATGGGCGACTGCTCGTAGGCCATCTCGGCAGCCAGGGACTCCTCCCGTGCGGGGGCGCTCGCGGCGTAGTCCAGATATACGATTGTTCGGCCGGTCACGCTTCTCACGCTCTCCTGGCAAGGCCGGCCTCGCCGGCATCGACGATCTTGCGGATGGCGTCGGCGCGGTCCTCCTTGCCAAACACGGCGCTTCCCGCCACGAGGAGACGGGCGCCGGCAGCGCAGACCTCGCCTGCGTTCGCGGGAGAGATGCCGCCGTCGACCTCGATGATGGGAGAGACGCGACGCTCCTCGCACATGGCCTTGAGCTGGCGGATCTTCCTCAGCGAGCCGGGGATGAACATCTGGCCGCCAAAGCCGGGGTTGACGGTCATCACGAGCACGAGGTCCACGTCCTCGATGAGGGCATCGAGCGACGAGACGGGGGTGCCGGGGTTGATTGCGACACCGGCCTTTGCGCCCTTCTCGCGAATCAGGTTGGCGAGGCGATTGGCGTGTGCGGTGGCCTCATAGTGGAAGGTCACCACATCGGCGCCGGCCGCCAGGTACTCAGGGACCATCTGGTCGGGGTTCGAGATCATGAGGTGGGCGTCGACGGGAGTCTGCGTGGCCTCCTTCACCGCGGCAAGGACGCCGGGGCCAAAGGTGAGGTTAGGGACGAAGTGGCCGTCCATGGCGTCGAAGTGAACGTAGCCGGCGCCCTCGATAGATGCAAGCTCATCCGCAAGGTGGCCAAGGTCAGCCGAAAGGATGGATGGGGCCACCTGGACGCTGTTCTCTAGCATTATTGCTCCTTTGATGTGAGGTCTCGATCTTCCATACCATAGAACTCCGTGCGGGGGGCGCGGTTGAGAAGCGCCTCCATCGCCTCGGCGATTGGCCTGCCGTCAAAGAGCACGGCATGCACCGCCTCGGTAATGGGCACCTCGATCCCGCGCTCCTGGGCTAGCTCGAGGATGGAGGCGGAGGCAGGCGCACCCTCCACGACCATGTGGGTTCTCGCCTGGTACTCCCCAAGTGACTCGCCGCCAACGAGGGCCTTGCCAAAGCTCCTGTTTCTCGAGTGCTCGGACGTACAGGTCACGACCAGGTCCCCCATGCCAGCCAGCCCCATGCATGTCATGGGGTTTCCTCCAAGGGCGGCAACGACGCGGCCGATCTCTGCGATGCCTCGCGTCATGAGGACGGCGAGGGTATTGTCGCCCATCCCCATCCCGCTCGCGATGCCGCAAGCTATTGCCACGACGTTCTTGACGGCACCGCAGCACTCGACGCCGCGGACGTCGTCGCTCACGTACGCCCTGAAGGCCGGCCCCGCCAGCAGGCGCTGGAACCAGACAGCGGTCACGGTGTCCACGGAGGCAACAACGGCGGCCGAGACCATGCCCCGGCAGATCTCCTCGGCATGGTTTGGCCCCGAGAGGGCGGCAACGCGCGACGGGTTGCCAAGTTCCTCGGCGGCCACCTCGTGCATGAGGAGGTGCGTGCCTGACTCCATGCCCTTGGAGAGGACGAGGACCCTGGAGTCCCCAGAAAGGTCCGGGGCGAGGCGTTGGCAGGTCTGCCTAAGGTACGCCGATGGCGTCGCCAGGATGGCCGCATCCACGCCGCGAACGGCGGCGGAGAGGTCACTCGTCGCCGTGACGTTTGGCGCAAGCTCGTAGTCCGTGAGGTGGTTGGGGTTCCTCCGGTCGCGGTTCATAGCCTCGGCGGCGCTTGCCGTGCGAGCCCAGAGGACGACCTCCTCGACTGCTGGCGAGACGAGCCTCGTCATGGCGGTTCCCCAAGAGCCTGCCCCTATGACGGCAACGCGGCTCACTTTGACTTCCCGTCATCGTGATGGAACGAGAAGCGCTTCTCCTCGTGCCGCGCGAGCTTGCGAATGTTCTCCCTGTGTGCCCACACGACGCACGCCGCCACGATGACCATGGGAGCGACGGCCGCCGGCGTGTAGCCAAGAACGATGGCCCAAATGGGAAGAGAGACCGCAGCGCAAGAGCTTCCGAGCGAGACGAAGCGCGTGGGCAGGGCGAAGACGAGAAAGACGGCGAGAAGCCCAAAGGCGATACGCGGGTCAAGGCCAAGCGCCGCACCAAAGCCCACCGAGATCCCCTTGCCACCGTGGAAGCCCAGATACGGCGAGAACACATGGCCAAGCACGCATGCCGCGTAGACGCAGGTGAGCGCCCAGTCGAATGGCTGGCCGGGCGCAAGCACCTTGGCCTCGGCAAAGAAGCTGGAGAAGACCAAGGAGGCAACGCCCGTGCAGAACCAACCCTTCCCCGCGTCGAGCAGCAGCGTGAGGCCGGCTGCCCAGGCGCCCACGGAGCGACCGACGTTGGTGGCACCGATGTTTCCGGAGCCCGTATGGCGCACGTCGACGCCATGGGACCTTGCGATGAGCATGCCGAACGGAATGCCGCACACGAGGTAGGCGATGGCGCAGGCGACGAGCGTTGGGATTACGAGTCTCACTTGTCCCCCTCGGACTTCTTGCGGAAGCGAAGACGGATGGGCGTTCCCTCGAGGTCGAACCTCTCGCGGATGCGATTCTCGACGAAGCGCTTGAAGTTGTCGTCCACGAGGTCCGGCGCATTGCACCAGACGGTGATGACGGGCGGCTTGCTCCCCGTCTGCGTGGCGTACTGCATCTTGAGACGGCGACCCTTGTCCGAGACCGTGTGGCCTCCCTCGCGAATCTCCTCAAGCAGGTTGTTGAGCTCTGAGGTGCGGAGCTGGGACTCGCGCGCCTGCGCGGCCGCAACGGCAAGCTGCAGGACCTTGTCGGTTGCGCGGCCGGTGAGGGCGGAGATGTTCACGTACGGCACCCAGGGGGCAAACTGGAGGCGCTTGTCGATGGAGGCAACCACGCGGTCGCGCTGCGCCTCCGTCTCGATGAGGTCCCACTTGTTGAGGCAGAGCACCAGGGCGCACCCGCGGTCGATCGCCATGTTCGCGACCTTCTGGTCCTGCTCGGTGACGCCATCGGTGGCGTCGACCACGAGCAGGCAAACGTCTGCACGCTCCATGGCCATGAGTCCGCGCACCATGCTGTAGTACTCGACGTCCTCGTGGACCAGGCTCTTCTTGCGCATGCCTGCGGTGTCGACCAGGCGAATCCTCTGACCCTGCCACTCGATCATGGTGTCGACGGCGTCGCGGGTCGTGCCGGCAACGTCGGAGACGATCGAGCGCTTCTTGCCGGCGAGACGGTTGGCGAGCGAGGACTTGCCGACGTTGGGCCGGCCAACGATGGCGAGCGAAAGCGCGTCCTCCTCCACCTCGAGGTCGTCGTCGGAGGGCAGCGCCGCGACCACGTCGTCGAGGAGGTCGCCGGTCCCATAGCCATGGGTTGCCGAGAGGGGCCGGGGCTCGCCGACGCCAAGGGCGTAGAAGTCCCAGAGGTTGTCGTTCTCGGTGGCGGGGTTGTCCTTCTTGTTCACGACGAGAAAGACCGGCTTGTCCTGCTTGCGCAGGATCTTCGCGACCTCCTCGTCCTCGTCGGTCACCCCCGTGGAGCCGTCGACCACGAACACGATGGCATCCGCCTCCTCGGCTGCCATCATGGCCTGCTCCCTGATGCGCGGTGCGAAGGTGTCCTTGGACTTGACGGACTCGATGCCGCCGGTGTCGATGATGACGAAGTCGCGACCATTCCAGTCCGCGTTGTGGTAGGAGCGGTCGCGCGTCACGCCACGGCTCTCGTGCACGATGGCGTCACGACTCTGCACGATTCTGTTAACGAGGGTCGACTTGCCGACGTTGGGTCGACCGACCACGGCGACGACAGGCTTTGGCATGTGGTGCTCGCTTTCTCTTGGAGTTTTAGCACTCCTGAGCATATCACGACCATGCGGGCACCTCGGGGCCGGGAGCGCTCACCCCAAACTCTGCGTTACTGCAGAGAAGATGCTCCCAGGGTCTCCGTGCGCGACCACGGCACGCCCGCCGCGACGCGTAATCTCGGCCATGACGTGGTCCTGCGTGTCTCCGTCAAGCGTCACGTGGTCGAAGTTGAACATCACCTCGGGGAGCACCACGATGCGTGTCGAGAGATCCTCGGGGAGCTGCGCCAGAAGGTCCTTGGAGACGATGAGCCCAGTGACGTTCACGTCTCCCCCGAAGTAGTCGTTGTGGATTGGGAATGCCCGAACGCGGCCAGACGGCGACCATAGCTCGCAGAGGAAGGCTATCGCCTCACGCGGAGCCTCGCCGCAGACGACCAACACGGAGACGCCTTGGCTGGCAAGCTTGGCATCGCACGAGGAAAGCTCCGCCGCACGGTCGCGGGCGAGCACCGCGGAGTCGTCCAGGAAGCTGCGGAGCATGCCGATGCCGTCGTAGTACTGGGGGTAGCCGTCATAGGCCTCCGCTGGGGGCACGGGAACGCCGGCGGCAACATAGAACTCGTCGGAGAGCTGGAAGCGGGTGGTTCCAAGCTCGCGGCGGGCCCGCTCCTGGTAGGGCTCGATGAGCCGCACGACGGCCTTGGCCGCCTCCGGGTCATCGGAGAAGGACTTCGAGAAGCGACGCGAGAACCGCGTGTACCCGAGCGGCACGACCGCCAGCGACGTGATGGTGGGCCGGGACTCCACCCAGTCGAGCGTTCGCGAAAGCTCCTCACCGTCGTTCACCCCAGGGCAGAGCACGATTTGGGCATGCACCTCTATGCCGGCGTCAAGGAGCCGCTCGAGGACGTCTATGCCGCGCTGGGCATGGGGGCCTATGAGCTTGCGCCGCACCTCCGGGGAGATGGCGTGGATAGAGACGTTCATGGGCTCGAGGCGGCAGGCAATGATGCGCTCCACGTCCTCGTCGGTCACGTTGGTGAGCGTGACGAAGTTGCCTTGGAGGAAGGAGAGGCGGTAGTCGTCGTCGCGAAGAGAGAGGGACGGACGAGCGTCTTCCGGCAGCATGCTCATGAAGCAGAACTGGCAGGCGTTCACGCAGGTGCGAATGCCGTCGAAGAGGACGTCGGTGAAGTCGGCGCCCCAGTCCTCGCCTGGCTCGCGCCAGAGCTCGCAGGCGTAGGTGCCCCCATCCGTTGGGTCGAAGACCTCAAGCTCGCAGGAGGGGCCGTCGGCCTCCCAGCGCCAGTCGATCAGGTCCCTGAGCGCGTGCCCGTTGACGCTCTCTATGCGCATGCCAGGCTCGATGCCCGCCTCCCAAGCAGGGCTATCCTCCTCAACAGACTGCACCCAGGCGCCAAGCGCACGCTCGCGCGTGGAGGCGTAGTCAGCCCTGTCCCGCGTCACCGCTGCTCCCCCACCATAGACTCGATGGCCCCAACGACGGCCCTGATCTGTGACGCCGGCGTGGATGCGCCAGCCGTGACGCCCACGAGCGACGCCCCCTCGAACCAGGAGGGGTCAAGCTCGTCGGCGCCCTCCACGTGATGCGTGCGGGGGCATGCGGCGCGGGCGATCTCGGCGAGGCGGGTCGTGTTCGCGGAGTTCCGCCCGCCGATGACCACCATAACGTCCGCTCGGGCCGCAAGCTCAGCGCAGGCACCCTGATGGCCAGAGGTTGCCTCGCAGATGGTGTTCACAACGCGGAGCTCCTCCGTGCGCGTGAGCAGCGCCGAGACGACCTCGGCCAGACGGGCCGCAGACTGCGTCGTCTGCACGACCACGCCGGTCTTGCGAACGTGCGGGAGCGCCAAGGCCTCGTTGGCAGTGCCAACCACCACCGCCCCAGGCGCGTGGGCAAGCGTCGCCGTCACCTCCGGATGGCCTGCCTCCCCAACGATGACCACACGATACCCCTCGGAGGTGAGCTTCTCGGCAGCGCGATGCACCTTCTTCACGAAGGGACAGGTGGCGTCCACCACAGACGAGCAGAGCTCGGTGGCCTCGTCCTCCTCCGCAGGGGTGACCCCGTGCGTGCGGAGCACGAGCGTGCAGCCGCTTGCGTCGCGAGGGTCATCGACCACCGATGCGCCGCGGCCCCCGAGGCTTGCCACAACGCGTGGGTTGTGGATGAGGGGACCAAGCGTGCGAACGCGAGAGCCTCCTTCGTTGAGTGCGTTCTCGGTCATCTCGAGCGCGCGCTCCACGCCGTAGCAGGCGCCAGCCTCGCGGGCAACTTCAACTTTGGTCATGGCTACATCTTCCCCGGGTGCTCTTCGCGAAGCTCGTCGCGAAGAGCGTAGACGGCGTCCATGCCGGCCTTCGACATGGCGGCAAGCTGGGCCTTCCTGCCCTCGACGCCAAGGGAGTCCCACGTGATGGGGTCTCCCGCCTTGAGCCACACGCGAGAGAAGCGATGGAGGTGGCTCCCACGCCGCGTGATGTCACGAGCCCCTACGATGGCCACGGGCTGCACGGGGGCATGCCCCAGCTGCGCCATGAGCGAGTAGCCCTCGTGAATGGTCACGGGCTCGTCATCGCTCTTGATGCGCGTGCCCTCGGGGAAGATCAGAACGCACTCGCCGCGGTCGAGGGCGGCACGGGCGCGCCGGATCGCCTTCATGTCCGCCGTCCCGCGCTGGACGGGAATGGCGCCCACGCGGGTGAAGAACCAGGTTACCACCGGAGACTTGTCGAACTCGCTCTTGTAGATGGTGCGAAGGCGCATGCCGTGCAGCCAGAGCTGGACGATGACCACGACCGGGTCGAGCATGGAGCCGTGGTTCATGATGATGACCCGCGGGGTCTTGTCGTCTACGAGCTTCTCCTTGCCCTCAACGCTCCAGCGCCAGCGAAACTGCGTCCACACGAAGCAGGCGCAGACCGCCACGCCGAGAAAAGCGCGGGCAGGAAGCGGGTAGTTGCGCATCCCGGTATCGTAGTAGTCGTCGAAGGTGTTGCCGTGAAAGGCGCGAAGGCGCTTCTCGGCAGACCTCTTCTTGGCGCTCACGAGCGGGACTCCTCGAGCGCAGCCCTGAGCCTGGGGTCAAGGTCGCAGATGGCGGCCACAACCTCGTCGACCGAAAGCGAAGAGGAGTCGATGTGGTGGGCGTCGGGCGCGGGCTTGAGCGGCGCGGTCTTCCTCGAGGAGTCGAGTTCGTCTCGGCGGTTGAGGTCGGCGAGGATGCGCTCGACCTCGGCGGGGTCCGCCGTGGCATTGGCATCCTTGGCCGCGTCCCCACCCTCGCGCTGCACTGCCCTGCGAAGGGCGCGCGCCGCCGGATCCGCCGTGAGGAAGACCTTCACGTCGGCCTTGGGGAAGACCACCGTGCCGATGTCCCTGCCCTCAGCCACGACGTTGCCCGTCTCGCCATACGCCCGCTGAAGCTCGACCATGGCCTCACGAACCTCGGGGATCGCGGAGACCGCGGAGACGTTGCGGTCGACCTCGGGCGTGCGGATCTCCTTCGTGACGTCGTGCCCGTTCACCGCGACGGTCTGGCCCTCTGGCGAGGAGCCGAACTCGATGGAGATGGCTCGCGCCACCTCGGTCACCGCCGGGCCGTCGGTGGGGTCGATGCCCTGCCGCAGGCACTCGGCGGTAACGGAGCGGTACATGGCGCCCGTGTCGAGGTACGTGAGATGGCACCTCTCGGCAATCGCGTGCGCGACGGTTGACTTGCCGGACCCCGCGGGCCCGTCGATGGCAACGATCATGCGTCCTTCCTTTCCTTGACGCCCCAGATGTCCCTGAGGTCGTATGGGTTCACCTTGGTCGAGCGCTCGATGACCTCCTCTGGCGTGAGGTTGAACCCGCCGAGGTAGAAGCTCCTGCCGTTGCAGGTGTAGAACGCCGAGCACACGTTGGCAAGGTGCACGTTCCAGAACCGGTCATACGGTACATCGTACATGGCCGCGATGAGGATGCGAGAGAAGCCGCCATGGGTGACGAGGGCGGTTCTCCCGGCAAGCGGGACAAGCTCGTCCATGAGGCGCCTGGCGCGGGCGGTTGCGTGCTCGAATGACTCGGCGCCTGGGGCGGGAAGCGAATGCCCGTCCTCGTCGAGCGGCCAGGGGAACTGCGTGCGCCCGGAGTTGCTCGCCTCGAAGCGGGTGCCCTCGAGCTCGCCGAAGTCGAGCTCGACGAGGTCATCGTCCACGCGCACGGGAACGCCGAGGCGATCCCCCGCCTCCTCCGCAAGGTTGCGGCAGCGGGAGAGCGGCGAGCACCAGATACGCTGGGGCGCAAAGGCCACAAGCGCACCCACGCCACGCTCGCGCTGCTCAAGGCCTCGCGGCGTGAGGGGGACGTCCCTTCTCCCCGAAAAGAAGTGCTCCGTGTTTGCCGGGGTCTCGGGATGCCTCATGACAAGGATCCGCTGCTTCATGCCAAAGTCCACGCTAGTCGTCCTCCCCCTGTTCGCCGGCGTTCCCGGCGCATATGCTCTCGATTGCCGCAACCTCCTGGGACGTGAGCTCGCGCCAGGACCCTTCGTCAACGCCTGTGAGCGAGAGCGGCCCAAAGGCATCGCGGTGGAGGCGCAAGACCTTGTGCCCCACGGCCTGCATCATCTTCTTGACCTGGTGCTTCCTACCCTCGTGGATGGTGAGGCCCACAACGGCGTTGGGCTCTCCCCCACCCGTGCGCCCCGCGCCGCGCGGAGCCACCACCGAGTAGAGCGGGTCTCCCTTCGCGAGGAGCGTTGCCCCTGCCGGGGACGCCGGACCGTCCTCGAGCATGACTCCACGCCTCAGGCGCTCGAGGTCGTGAGCCGAGGGCGTGCCCGAGACCAGCGCCACGTAGTGCTTCTCTACGTGGCGCGAGGGATGGAGCAGGTCCTGGCCCACATTGCCGTTTGTGGTGAAGAGGAGAAGGCCCGTGGTGTCCATGTCGAGACGGCCTACGGGAAAGAGGCCCGGGAAGCGCTCGGTGGGGACAAGCTCGGCCACGGTGTGCCTGCCTTGAGGGTCGCTCATCGTGGTGACGTAGCCCGCGGGCTTGTAGAGCATGAGGTAGCGGGGATGCTCGAGGATGTGGCACTCGATGCCGTCTACGCTCACCACGTCTGCCACGGGGTCGACCTTGCTGCCAAGCTCGGTCACGACCTCGCCGTTCACGCGCACGCGCCCGGCGGTCATGAGCCTCTCGGCACCACGCCGGCTCGCCACCCCCGCACGGGCGAGGAATCGCTGCAGGCGCATGGGGTAGAGCCCGTCCTCACGTACGGGATCACTCATAGTCCGTATCACCGTCCGCGGGCCCCTCGGAAGTCGCTTCCTCGGCGAGGGCCTCGTCGTCCTCGGCACTGTCGCCATCGCCCAGGAGGTCGCGCTCGTCATCGATGTCGTCGGAGGCCTCCTCGAGGGTGGACTCCAGGGACCTGCCGGAGAGGCGTTCGCGAATGAACCGCTTGGACTGCTCGTCGGGCGCGAAGTCCTCGAGAGGGGGCAGGTCTCGGATGCTTCTCAGGCCAAAGCGCTCGAGGAAGGCCCGCGTGGTGCCAAAGAGGACGGCCTGTCCTCGCTCGGCATCGTGGCCCACTTCGCGGACGAGGCCCTTCTCGCGAAGGGACGCGATGACGCCATCCGAGTTCACGCCGCGTACGGCGCGCACGCCCTCGCGCGAGACAGGCTGGTGGTAGGCAATGACGGCAAGGGTCTCGAGCGCCGCCTGGGAGAGGCGTCGCTGGTCCCAGGAGAGGACATAGGCGGCGACCTGGTCATGGAACGCGGGGTGCGTGAAGAGTCGCCATCCGCCGGCGACCTCGCGCAGCTGGAAGCCGCGGTTGGCGTCGGCATACTCGGCCGAGAGCTCCGCAAGGGCCGAGGCGACGTCTCCCGGCGCGGCCCCCGTCACCTTTGCGAGGTCGGTCGCCGAGACGGAGTCGTCCGAGACGAGAAGCAGCGCCTCCAGAAGCCCCTTGAGCGAGCCGTCCTCAAGCCTTTCGAGACCTGCCATCACGCGTCCTCCCCCGTATCGTCTTCCTGGGCGCCCTTGTCCTCGTATTCTCCCACGATGTCGCCGAAGCCAAGCTCGACGAGGTCCTGCTCGCCCACGCCCTGCTCGTCTAGCTCGTAGAGAACCGAGTCGTCCATCTCGTAGGGAGTCGCCCCCTCCACGTGCTCCAGCTCGATCTCGCCGAAATTGCGCTCCTGTCGCATGCGCAGCTTGTCCCTATGGTAGAGGTCGAGGACCGCGAGGAAGTTGGCGACGACGACCTCGGGCGAGCTTGAGCCGTCAAGCAGCTCGGAGAACGTGAGGTGCCCGCGCGAGCGCGCCAGGCGGTCGACAGACGCCACCGTGAGCGCAATGGGAAGGCGCTTTGGAGCGATATGCTCGGACTCAAGCAGGAAGGTCTCGCGGTGCGCATCGATGTCCGCGCAGATGACGGCAAGGCTTCGCAGCGTGATGCCCTCGAGGTAGTCCGGCATGAGGCCCAGGAACTCCGGGTCCGGCCCCACGGTGCGCGGCACCATGCGAGACTCTGCCTCCATGCGGCTGCCCAGCGCCGCCCCGGCATTTCGGAACTGCTTGTAGGTGATGAGGCGGGCAATGAGCACCTCGCGCGCCTCGTCAGGCGAGAGACCGGCAAGGTCGTCCTCCTCGTCCAGCTCGTCTGAGACCGTTGCGCCTGCACGCATCGTCCCACCCTCGGGGACCAGTGCGGCCGCCTTCATGTCGAGGAGCGTCGAGGCAACGAGGACGAAGTCGCTCGCCACGTCCAGGTCGAGGTCGCTCATGCGCTCGACCTCGGCCAGGTACTGGTCTGCCACCTCGGCCACCGAGATTGACCCGATCGCCACCTTCTGCCTGCTCACGAGCTGCAGGAGCAGGTCGAAGGGTCCCGTGTACGCATCTGTTCGCACGCGCCAAGACATGAGTCTCTATGCCCCCATGAGAAGGTCGTAGAGGGACCCGGCCGTTGTATCGAGGACCCATCCCAGCGGATCTGCGCCAAACGCATACGGGATGAGGTAGAGAGCCGCGAGGAGGATGGGCATCGCGTACTGCTGAACCTGGTAGTAGGCCCTTCTCGAGCGCTCGCTTCTAAAGAGCGGCGAGATGACCTTCGAGCCGTCGAGCGGGGGCAGCGGAATGAGGTTGAAGCACATGAGCATGAGGTTCACGTAGACGTAGGTCGAGAGGACCATGAGAGTCCAATACGCAACCTCGTACCAGGGGTCGAAGGCGAGCGACCCAGACTCGAGACCCGTCGAGAATCCCCAGTAGGCAAGGCGCCACACTGCCGCACCGGCAAGGGCCTGCAGCAGGTTGCACACGGGTCCGGCAAGCGCCACGAGGGCCTCGTCGCGGTTTCTCGTCTTGGGGTCGAAGTTCATGGGGTTGTAGGGCACCGGCTTCGCGTAGGCAAAGATGGGGCCGCCAAACGCGCCCATGATGAGCGGCAGCACGACCGAGCCAAAGGGGTCGATGTGCGCGGCGGGGTTGAGCGTGAGTCTCCCGGCACGCTTGGCCGTGGGGTCCCCCAGGCGATTGGCCATCCACCCGTGGGCAACCTCGTGCGGAATGGCGGAGAGCATGACAAGCCCCACCGAGAGGAGAATCGAGATGATGCGCGAGGTCGAGAGCACGTCAGCCCCCTTTCTGGCCTAGATGCGGTCCGCTGTCCTTGCGAGCAGCCAGTCTATGACAAAGAATGCCACAGCTACAAGAGCGAAGTCTCCCCTGAAGGCACCGCCCATGGGCGTGCGAAAGACGAGGACCCCAAGGATCTGGGCGGGCACGACGCCGACGGCAAGGTTATTCGCCCCAAGCAGGGCGGCATGAAGCACGCCGATGTCGAGCATGTCCGCCACCACAAGCGCGCAGAGAACGACGGCCAGGGTGCGCAGTATCACGGCGACGGCGCTGAGGGCCGCCCGCGCCGTCGATTGCGTAATGCTACGCATCCGCCTCGCCAGCCTCCATGGCCTCGGAGAGCTCGAGCCATTCCTGCTCGAGCGCGGGGATCTTCTTCGAGAGCGCGTTGTACTCGCTCATGCAGGCGTTGAAGCGATCGGTGTCGTTGTAGAGCTCCTCGTCTGCCATGAGCGTGACGAGCTCGTTGTAGCGATCGTGCGCTGGCCCCAGGGCAGACTCGACCTCCTGCAGGCGCTTCTTGGTCTTGCGCAGTGCCTTGCTCCTGCGGTTTCGCTCCTCGGCCTCGGCGCGGCGCTGTTCCTTGGTCTTGATGTTTCTGCCGGTGGAGGCCTGGTCCGCAGAGGATTGTGCAGCGGGGGCCGCCTTCGCCTGTGCGGGCTGGCTTGCGGTCGCCGCATCCGCTGCGGCCGCGGCCTCGAGCTCCGCACGCTTGAACTGGTAGTACTCGTAGTCGCCGTCGTAGAGCGTCACCTTGTGGTCGCGCACGTCGACCACCTTGTTGGCCACGGCACGCACCAGGTGCTCGTCGTGGCTGATGAGCACGATGGTTCCCGGGAAGTGAACGAGGGCCTGCTCGAGGACGTCGACTGAGTCGATGTCGAGGTGGTTGGTGGGCTCGTCCAGGCAGAGCAGCGGGTCTGGCGCCACGAGCATCTTGGCAAGGGCGAGTCGGGCCTTCTCGCCGCCGGAGAGAACCGAGACGCGCTTGTCAACGTCGTCGCCGTGGAAGAGGAAGGCGCCCAGGAGGCGACGCTCCTCGGAGGTGGTCCAGCCGGGGGCCACGGCGTCCATCTCCTGGAGCACGGTGTTTGCGGGGTCGAGCTGCTCGAGCTGGTGCTGCGCGTAGTAGGCGCAGGTCACGTTCTGGCCAAGCTCGACCGAACCCGCATCTGGCGTGAGGTGCCCGTTGATGAGCTTCATGAGCGTGGACTTGCCGGCGCCGTTGGGGCCCACGAGCGCCACGTGGTCGCCGCGGTAGAGCGTGAGGTCAACGTGGTCGTAGACGTGGTTCTCGCCAAAGGACTTGGCGGCGTCCTCAACCTTCACGACGGTGTCGCCGGTGCGGGGCGGGTCGGGGAACGAGAAGTGCACCTTCTTGGAGCCCTCGGGAAGAATGACCAGCTCGCTCTTGATCTGCTCGATGCGGCGCATGCGCTCCTGCGCCTGGGCAGCCTTCGTCGGCTTGTAGCGGAACTTGTCGACAAATACCTGCATGTGGGCAATCTCCCGCTCCTGGGCGGCGCGCTTGGCTCGCATCTGCTCGAGGTTGTCCTCGCGCTGGCGCAGGTAGTCGGAGTAGTTGCCCGTGTAGGTTGTGAGGCGGCGGTTCTCGACGGCAGCAACGTGGGAGACGCAGGCGTCCATGAACGAGCGGTCGTGGCTCACGAGAAGCACGGCGCCGTCGTAGGCGGCGAGGAAGTGCTCGAGCCACTGGACGCTCTCGAGGTCGAGGTGGTTGGTCGGCTCGTCGAGGAGGAGCAGGTCGGGGTGGCGGAGCAGGAGCTTGGAGAGGGCGATGCGCATCTGCCAGCCGCCGGAGAAGTCCGCAGCGGGCTTGTCGAAGTCCTCGATGGGAAAGCCCAGGCCGCCAAGGATCTGGCGGGCGCGTGCGTCCAGCTCGTAGCCGCCTAGGCGCTCGAAGCGGTCCTGCGCGTGGCCGTAGTCCTCGAGCAGGCGGTCGAGTTCCAGGCCGGGCTGCGTGGTCGAGATCTTTGCCTCCAGCTCGGCAACGCGGCGCTCCCAACCCTTCACCTCGTGCGCGGAGTCCACGACCTCCTGGAGGGCGGTCTTCTCGCCATCGATCTTGGTCTCCTGCTCGAGGTATCCGACGGTGGTCTCCTTGGCAAATGAGACCGTGCCCTCGTCAGGCGACTCCTGGCCCATGATGATCTTGAGGAGCGTTGTCTTGCCGGCACCGTTGGGACCGACAAGCGCCCAGCGCTCCCCTGCGTTGAGCTGCAGCGTTGCCTGTGTGTAGAGGACCCTTCCGCCAAAGGACTTGGTAATCTTGTCTGCGAGTGCTATCACGTGAACCCCTCGGGATGTCAAATTTGCCAAGGGGCGAGTATACGGTACGCACGTGCAGAAGAGGTGTGCCTGCGGGATTCATTTGCCGGGCACATCAGTCCCGTTGTGCCCAATGCAATCACGTTCCCCGGCAACGGGATCCCATTGCCGGGGAACAAAATCCCGCGCTAGTCGTCAACGGTCAGGTGGATGGAGAAGCCCGCAATCTCGTCCTTGAAGTAGATGAGGTGGGTGGAGCCATCCGAAAACTTGGCGCGGGACTCCTCGTTGAACTCGAAGCCACGCTCCTCGAACCACTTCTGGGCAGCATCGATGTCATCCACGTGGAAGCCGATGTGGCCCTTCTCGCCACGGCCAGCACCCTTCATGATCTCGATGTAGGTGTCGACAAAGTAGGAAGGCGCAAGTTCCGTTGTGCCAAGGCCCAGAAGGGTCGCCAGCTGCTTGGTGATCTTCTCGGCGTTTTCCGGCGTGCCGCCGTTGATGCCCACATGCGCCAGGCGCAGGCCAAGTGCCTTCTTGGGATCTTCCTCTTTGTTCATGGAGCCAGCCCCTCCCCGTTGTTAGCGAACAATGCCGCATGCCGCACCTGATGTCTCACGCCATGCGCCACAAGTATATGGGACTATTGGCGCGCCTCACGAGCAGAGCAATGCTGCAGCACATCACCGTCAAGGCGAAAAGTCACACGGAGACAAAAAGACGACACCCATTCGGATGCCGTCTCTCGAAATCTATGGTGGGCGATGCTGGATTCGAACCAGCGACCCCATCCGTGTGAAGGATGTGCTCTACCCCTGAGCCAATCGCCCGTGCGGCTTGCTATGTTACCAAAAGATTCAGGCAACGCAACCGAGAATTCCTACCTTCCCGTAATTGCCTTGCGTAGCATAAGGACGTACGCGTCCGCTCCCTCGGGACGCAGGTGCGTGCCGTCATCCCAGAAGTACTCGTCATGGCCGGCGCTCTCGGCATACCAGTCGATGACCTCGCAGTTTGGATAGCTGGCGGCGACCTTCTTGAATAGCTCGTTGTTCAGGTCCTGAAGGGCAAGCGGGACGCGCGCCGTCACCAGGTACACCTTCTTGCCTGGATCCACCGCATCGACGAGGGCCTTGACCTGGTCCTCGGTGGCAACGCCATTGTCACCGAGCGACCACACTACGATGTCGCCGTCGTGGCCGGCAGCAACGTCCTGCGCGTACACGTCCGGCCCGTCATAGATCTGTCGCCCCACGACCGCGTCGATGTAGCCCTTGGGGAAGATGGTCTGGAACTGGTTGACCGCGCCCGCAGGCACAGAGTCGCCGACGAGGATGACCTTGGCATCGGTTGCGCCAGTCTGTGCGTCAACGTCGTAGTCCACGTTGTTGATTGATGAGAAGGCCCCGTCGAACGCGGTTCCGGCAAAGTACGTTCCGGAATCGTCGTAGCTGTCTAGGCTGGCCGCCTGCTGCGTGAGCGCCGACTCTTGGCCTGTCGCCGCTGCCTGGGGCGTGTTTGCCGTCTCTGGATCGAGCGGCACCAGAATGAGCACGATAACGGAGAGCACGCCAACGCCCTCCATGACCAACCGCGGAAGCGGCTGGGCCAGAACGCCCCGAGTGAACCTCGAGTGAGAGATGCCGCGCTCTGTCCTGGCGGCTCGGGCGCCAAGGTACGCCGGCACCGGCGAAAGCGGACGGGCAGGTGCCTGCTCGAGGAAGCGGTAGGAGAGTTCCGAGAGGGCAGCGATGGCGAGAAACTCGAGGACCCAACCCCACCAGGCGAGCGGCGTCGTGCGGGTGGCGGGATTGAGAATCACGAGCAGCGGATAGTGCCAGAGGTACAGGGCATACCCGCGCTTGCCTGCCTCCGCGAGGGCGGGAACGCCGAGGACGCGCCCCACCAGCGTGGGGTCGGGACGGGAGACGCACCCCACGAGAAGGGCCGTGAGGATGGCAGCGACAAGCATGCCGCCCCGGTACACGAAGTGGCTGTAGCCGTTGAACGCAAACATCATGGCCACGATACCGACAAGGGAGAGAATCGCGATGAGGTCATATGCCAGCGCAGGCGCGCCGCGGCCACGAAGAGCTGGGATAGCCCTCTCGAGCCTCAGACCGTGGCCTCCTGTGGCAATGGCGAGAAGAGCGCCCACGAGAAGCTCCGCGGCGCGAGTGTCAAGGCCATAGTAGATTCGGGCCGTGTCTGCCGTGGGGTCGAAGAGCACGCCCATGGCAACCGTCGAGGCTATCGCAAGACCAAGGACGACGAGACATGCATTCCGACGCGAGGGAACAAGCCGCGAGAGCAGCAGAAGCACCGGGGGCCACAGGGCATAGAACTGCATGACGACGCCGAGGTACCAGAAGTGCGTAAGCGGCGAAGGGGCACCAGCCGCGGCAAAGTAGGACACCTTGCGCACGATGTAGAAGATATTCTCGGCAAAGAGCAGAGCGGGCACCGCGTCGCTTTGAACCTTGGGGAGAAGAAAGGGAGCCAAAACGGCGGAGAGAATCACCGTCGCACCGACCACAGCGAGCATGCTCGGCCACAGTCGGACGGCCCGCTTGAGAAGAAGGCGCCCATACTCGATGGAGCCCGTGCGAGCTACCTCTCGCAGGATGGAAAGGGTAAAGAGGTACCCCGTAATCACGAAGAAGACGGTGACGCCAAAGAAACCGCCGGGAAGCCAGCTGGGGTTGGCGTGATAGAGCACGATTCCGAGAATGGCAATGACCCTCAGGCCATCGAGACCGGCGACACGCCTCTTGGTGGGCCGAGGCCGAGCAGGACCAGGGCCCTTCTCAGTTCGAGCAACCCCCGAGCTTTGGCGCTTTCCGTTTATCGCACTTTCCACGCCTACCGACTCCCGCTCCCGCACCATTGCATTCAGACATCCCTAAGCGAACGCAATAATTCTATGGCAAAGCGGGACGGAACCTATGCTACTTTTCCGGTAGGAAATACGCGGAGAGCAAGGGAGAGAAGAAAGCGGCCGTCGATGGTCCCCGCCCAGGGCCCTAGACCTTCTCGACGCTCCTCTTCACGGCAAGGGTGGCAATGGTGACGAGAAGAGCAAGGACAAAGGCAACGGCACCAACCACGATCGGCAGCACTTGTCCGTTTGCGAACGCAACATCGCCAGCGCAGAGCGCGCCCGTGGCAACCGTTGCCCCCGTCGAGGGAACCATGAGCTTTGGCGCATTCGAAGGCACGTTGGCAACCCTCGCGCCACGCGCACCCACCAACAGCGCGACCACCGAGGCGGCAATGACAAAAAGGTCGGTTATGTCTACGCCGAGCACTGTGAGCACGACGCCGGCAATCACGCAGGCGCACCCGACGATGAGCGCAACGATCCCTGAGAGCTTGAGTCGCTTAGCCTCTGGAGACATGAACTCCCCCATCCAACGATGACCAGCCGCACCAAGCGGCAACACCAAAACGTGGGTTGTATACCCAATAGGCAGCGATGGGTTTCTCGCCACAAGGTCCCGCATCGGAAAACGCTACGCCACAAAATGAAGGGTAATGTCAGCGCAGGGACTGATTTCTCCTTTTATATAGATTCCGCTGCTGTTCAAAAAAGCCCTCCACCAAACTATGAGGTGGAAGGCTTGAATTGCATGGTGGGCCCAGTAGGATTCGAACCTACAACCCAGGGATTATGAGTCCCCTGCGCTAACCGTTGCGCCATGAGCCCGTACGAAAAAGGGCGACGGCAAATGCCGCCGCCCTGAATGTATGGTGGAGAATAGGGGGTTCGAACCCCTGACCTCGTGACTGCCAGTCACGCGCTCTCCCAACTGAGCTAATTCCCCGTGGGTTGGTGCGGGAATTACTATACCAGACGAGATTTCTGGGTCAACAACTTTTTTTGAAAAAGTTTGGGGCGACGAGTCCTCAACGATGTTCCCCTACGGGACCCCGACACTTAGCTTCCCCAAGGTTTATCGCTCTTTCTTAATCGCAAGTCACGTTTCCGCAGTTGCTGGCTGGGTCGTTTAAGAGATGGCGATAATCTTTGCCGAATGGGCTGCGCTAGGATGGAACCAGGGCTGTAGTCGAAAGGAGAACCCATGAGTGCAGAACGCACTGAGTCGCGCTACGTGACCGTCGAGCCGGATGTCCAGATCCACTTCTGGGACGCTGGTGAGAAGGACGCCCCGGCGCTGATCTTCATTCCAGGCCTCACATTCTCGGGGAGGGTCTTCAAGCACCAGCTCGAGCACTTCTCCAAGAGCTATCGCACGATTCTTGTAGATCCGCGAGGCCAGGGCCTCTCGACCAAATGCCCCTTTGGCAACGACTACCAGACCCACGGCCGCGACCTCATTCGCCTCGTCGAGCACGAGGGCATCGAGAAGCCGACCCTCATCGGCTGGAGCTGCGGCAACCTGGAGGCATGGAGCTATCTGGAGCAGGCCGGCGTGGACTCGGTTGCCGGCTGCGTGACCGTGGACATGTCGCCCCTCCCCCACAACGAGGACCCCAAGGCATGGACGGAGGGTACGCCTGCGGAACTGTCTGAGATCATGACGAAGGTGCTCAACCACCCCGAGACGGCAGCGGGCTTCTGGGACAGCTACCTGCGTGAGATCATGTGGCAGGGTCCTCTCGCCGACGAGCAACACGACTGGTTCATCGACATGTCAAACCAGACGCCGTTCTGGGTCACGCACGAGCTCTTTGGTGACGCGATTCTCTCTGATTACCGTGCCATCGCGCAGGAGGCGTCCGAGAAGATCCCCACCCTCATGTTCATTGCCGAGCACTGGGCAGACATCGCGGAGCCCTATTGGCACAGCCTTTGCCCCAAGACGCCCACCTACGTGATGGGCGGCCACCTCATGGCCATCCAGTATCCGGAGCGCTTCAACAAGCGCCTCGAGGAGTTCCTCACCACCGGCAAGTAGCAACTTGATTGATGTGGGGCATATGGCGAGAGGGACGACGGGCAACGAAGCCGCCGTCCCTCTCGCCAGCCAAGCGCGTCGCAAGCAAAGATTATCGCCATGTCTTAAAAGCAGCCCGCGTTTCCGCAGTTGGCAAGCGAGCGTTTTCAGAAATGGCGATAAACTACGCGCCGAGGCTCTGGGGGAAAGCCTACCGAACTCCTGGCGCCTACCAGCTCACCATGTCCTGGGTGATTTCCGCCACGGATTCCGCCCCGCACATACCCATGGTGTCGGAAAGCTCGCCTTGGAGCTGCGCGAGAAGGGCGCCCGCGCCGTCTCCTCCCCCACCGTACATTGCGACGACGAACGGCCTGCACATGAGGACGGCGCTCGCCCCGAGGGCGAGGGCGCGAAACACGTCGACCCCGCTGCGAATCCCGCCGTCCACCAGCACCACGAGGTCGTCCCCAACAGCGCGGGCAATCTCCGGGAGCACTGTGGCCGTGGCCTCCACGCCATCCTGTACACGACCGCCGTGGTTGGAGACCACAATGCCATCGGCGCCTGCCTTGAGGGCCTTCTCGGCGCCCCGCTCGGTCATGATGCCCTTGAGAACAAAGGGCGTGCCCGCAGCATGGCACGCCTTCGCAATCTCGCGAAGCTGCGAGACGTCCTTGGCGCCGGCGGGCGGCTGCTGCCCCTTGAGGAAGGGCAGGCCCGCCCCGTCGATGTCCATGGCCACGGCAACGGGGTGCGCCGCGAGCGCGAGCCTGAGCTTCTCTCGCACGACGTCCTTTGACCACGGCTTGATGGTGCAGATGCCGCAGCCTCCCAGCCCCGCAATTGCCCTGCAGGCGCCCTCGTGCAGCGACGCGGCCAGCCCGTCACCCGTCCAGCCCAAAGAGCCCGCGTTCGCCGCCGCGCGCACCATTACGTCGTTGTACGTCTCCATGTCGAACTTGGGACCATAGTGGCGGTTCACGTCACCCAGCGGCCCCACCATGACCGGCAGGGAAAGCTCGTGCCCGAAGAGCGTCACCGTGGTGTCGGGCACATAGGGCTCGTGGATGGTGTCCATCCTGAGAAGGACCGACTGCCACGCCTCGTAGTTACGGATGGCAACGGTGCCCGTTCCCTTGGCCCCGGGACCTGGGATGTGGTTGCCACAGGCCTTACCATCGCAGACGGGGCAGGCCTTGCAGATTCCCATCTGGCCGCGCGCCGCTTCCGCCAACTCCTTATAGGTCATGCCGTCCATAGTTCCCCCTATAGAACATCCCCCTATGAAAAGGGCCGCGGAAGTCTCGCGGCCCACGTGAATGAGACAGGGAGCAGCCCCTTTGTCTCATGCGCGCTCGGAGACGACGCGAGCGGCGAGAAGAGCCGCCACCTCGTCTATCGCGACCTCGCTCCGCTCGCCGGTCGCGCGCACCTTGAGCTCGACGTTTCCGTTCTTGATGGCCTTCTTGCCGCAGACGATCTGGTACGGGAAGCCCATCAGGTCCGCGTCGGCGAACTTGACGCCAGGGCGCTCCTTTCGGTCGTCAACGATGACCTCAACGCCAGCGGCGAGAAGCTCGTCCGCGACGCGGGAAGCGACCGGCCAGACCACGTCGTCGTTCACGTCGAGGGGCACCACCTCGACCTCGTAAGGAGCCACCGAAACGGGGAAGGCGATGCCGTGCTCGTCGTGGTGCTGCTCGACCACTGCCGCGAGCATGCGAGAGACGCCGATGCCGTAGCAGCCCATCTGGAGGGGCTTCTCGACACCGTCGGGGTCGGCGAACGTTGCCCCCATGGTCTCGGAGTACTTGGTGCCGAGCTGGAACACCTGTCCGACCTCGATGCCGCGGGCCGCCTTGAGGGGAGCGCCGCACTTGGGGCAGGTGTCTCCCGCCTTGGCGGTGATGACATCCACCCAGCGCCCAATGGTGAAGTCGCGTCCCTGGTTGGCGTGCACGAAGTGGTAGCCGGCCTCGTTTGCGCCGACCGTCCACCACTGCGACTCGCGAAGCGACTCGTCTGCGCAGGCTCCAACGCCCTCGGGCAGGTCAACGGGACCGATGAAGCCCTTCACGAGGCCGTACTGGACGAGCTCCTCGTCCGACATCATGTGATAGACGCCAAAGACGTGCTCGGCCTTCACGTCGTTCATCTCGTGGTCGCCGGGGACGAAGCACACCCAGGGCTTGCCGTCGCCATCGACGAGGGCCAGGGCCTTGCGCGTGGCCGCCTCGGGGACCTTGAGGAAGGCGGCAAGCTGGGCGATGGTCTCGCAGCCGGGCGTCTCGAGCTTCTGGAGCTCTCCCTCCTCGCCCTCGACGAGCGAGATGGGGGCGGTTGCGGCCTCGGTATCGGCCGCGAAGCCACAGTCGTCGCAGTAGACGATCTCTGCCTCGCCGGCGTCCGCCAGCGCCATGAACTCGACTGAGGTGTCTCCGCCAATCTGGCCGGAGTCCGCGACCACGGGGAGCGCACGGAGGCCCACGCGCTCGCAGATGCGCGCATAGGCGGCCTTCTCGTCATTGTAGGAGCGCTGCATGCCCTCGACGTCCGCGTCGAAGGAGTAGCCGTCCTTCATGATGAACTCGCGGCCGCGCATGAGGCCAAAGCGGGGACGAAGCTCGTCGCGGAACTTGTCCTGGATCTGGTAGAGCGTCACGGGGAGCTGCTTGTAGGAGCGAAGCTCGTTGCGCACGAGGTCTGTGAAGGACTCCTCGTGCGTGGGGCCAAGCGCGAACTCGCGCTCGTGGCGGTCCTTAAGGCGCATGAGCTCGGGGCCGTAGGCGTTCCAGCGGCCGGACTGGCGCCAGAGCTCGCCATCGGTCAGGATGGGGACGAGCATCTCCTGGGCGCCGATGCCCTCCATCTCGTCACGAATGACGCCCTCGATCTTCATGAGCGAGCGCCATGCAAGAGGCAGGTAGCTATAGAGGCCAGATGCGGACTTGCGAATCATGCCCGCGCGCAGCAGGAGCCTGTGGCTCGCGAGCTCTGCCTCGGCTGGGTCCTCCTTGAGCGTGGGCGCATAGAGCCCAGACATCCTTGCAAAGGTTCTCACGGTGTGCATTCCTCTCCCCCGGCAAACTGGCCGGGCATCGTGCGCCGCGATCCGACGCCCTGCAATTCTACGGCCGATCAGGCGTCGATGGCGCCGGGGAAGCGACGGTCGATCTCGGCCATGAGCTCGTCCACGATATTCTCGGCGCCCACCTTGCGCAGGGGCTTGCCGCCCTCGAAGAGCATGGCCTGGCCGCGCCCACACGCCACGCCGAGGTCCGCATCCGTTGCCTCGCCAGGGCCATTCACCACGCAGCCCATGACGGCGACCGAGATGGGGGCCTTAACGTTGGAAAGACGACGACCGACCTCCTCGGCGATGGGGATCATGTCGACCTGGCAACGACCGCAGGTGGGGCAGCTCACGAGCTCGGGAGTGCGCCTGCGCATGCCAAGCGCCGAGAGGAGCTCCCATGCCACGACGACCTCCTCGACGGGGTCTGCGGTGAGCGAGAGGCGCATCGTGTCGCCGATCCCCTGCTCGAGAAGGATCCCCACGCCGGCAGCGTTCTTGACGGTGCCCTGGCGGAGCGTCCCGGCCTCGGTGACGCCAACGTGGAGCGGCACCTCGGGCAACGCCCTCGAGAGCGCCCGGTAGGTCGCAAGCGTCGTCGGGACGCTGTGCGCCTTCGCGGAGAGAACGAGGTCGAGAAAACCGCGGTCACGGAAGTGCTCGACAAAGCCCTCGGCAGAGGCGACGAGCTTCTCGGGAAGCGTCAGGTCCTGCCTTGCGGCAACCTTCTCATCGAGGGAGCCGGCGTTGACGCCAATGCGAATGGGGATGCCTGCCTCGCCGCAGGCATCGATCACGGCGTCGACCCGTTCCCAGGAGCCGATGTTTCCCGGGTTCAGGCGCAGGGCAGCGGCGCCGCGCTCGGCGGCGCCAAGGGCGAGCCGGTAGTCAAAGTGGATGTCCGCAACCACAGGCAGGGGCGACTCGGCACAGATGCGCTCGAAGCCGTCGAGAGAGGCCGCGTCGGGAACGGCAACGCGAATCATTTCGCAGCCCGCATCCGCAAGCCGTGTAATCTGCGCGAGGGTGGCTTTGGGGTCCGCCGTCTTGGTGGTGCACATCGACTGCACCGAGACCGGGGCGCCACCACCAACGGGAACGTTTCCGACCATAACGCGCCTGGTGAGGTCGCGGGGAGCTTTGCTCATGCTGGAATCCATGTCAGCCGCCAATCACGAAGTTGAGGATGTCGTTTCTCATGGCAACGACGAACACGAAGAGGAAGAACGCAAGGCCAACGTAGCTCACGATGCTCTGGGCGCGAGCAGAGACCTGCCTCCTCGAGACGAGCTGGATGACCTCGATGAGGATCTTCCCGCCGTCGAGGGGTGGGATGGGAAGCAGGTTCATGAAGCCGAGCGACATCGAGATTGCGCCGATGAAGAACACGAGCGTGGGCACGCCGGCTGAGGCAGCCTCGGACGCCATAACCGAGATCCCCACGACCGAGCTTGACTGGTCGAGGACCTCCATGGTGTGCGTGGGCACAATGAGCTTCAGGGCGTACTCCGCAACCATCCCGCCATACACGACGGAGCCGCGCAGCGCCTGGGCAAGCGTCGGGTAGTACGTGTATGCCTGATTGGTGATGCCCAGGTACTCGGCGGGCTGCCCATCCTCGAGGTCGACGGTCGTCTCGAGATGCGATCCGCCCCTCTCGTAAACGAGCGTGAAGTCCGTCCCGGAAGAGAGGTAAGGCTTGATGGCAGAGACAAGCTCGTCGTAGGTCGAGACCCCCTCGCCATCCACGGCAGTGATGCGATCGCCGGCCTGCAAACCGGCTGCCTCCGCGTAGGACCCGGAGGAGACGCTTCCCACCACAGGCTCGTTCGATGCCATCTGGACACCCATAACCATGAAGGACCCCGTCACCACTGCGAGCGCCACGAGAAGGTTCACCGCAGGACCAGCGAGGAGCATCCCGCAGCGACGCCAGAACCCACAGCCAAGGTAGGTCCGGGAGCGCTCGTGCTCGAGGAACTCGCTTGCGCCCATGCCGGGGTCACGAGGCTCGCCATATCCCGAAGAGCCCTCCTTGGAGAAGTCGTGGCCGCGATCGTACTCGGTGAGGAGGTCACCGTCACGCCGGAGGGTCTCGAAGCTGGCAGGCCAGTCCGCCTGGCCCTCGTGCTCTCCCAGGGCGGGATCGTAGTAGGGCCTCACCGCCGCCCAGTCGGCAAGCGTGGCGAGAAGCCCGTAGGCCCTGTCGACGTCGCACCCAAGCTTGGCTGCCAAATCAGAAGCAGAGAGCCTTCCGGCACGCTGCACTGCCATGAGCGCCGGAGCCAAAAGGTCGTCCGAGGTATTCTCCATGCCGCAGATTCGCGTATAGCCACCGAGCAGAATGGGCGTCACGCCCATCTCAGTTCCGTGGCTCCTGCTCTTTCTTGACAGCTTGAATCGGCAGGGCATACCGAGGAAGAACTCCGTCACGCGAACGCCGCAGGCACGAGCCGCGAGGTAGTGCCCACCCTCGTGAACGAAGACGAGAAGCGACAGAACCGCGACGCCCCAGAAAACGGCAGAGAGCACCCCCGTCATGGGCGGAGCTCCCGGATGAAGGACCGCGCAAGCTGCCGAGACCTCGCGTCCACCTCGGAGAGCTGAGCGAGGTTGTCGACGCCAACCGCATGCGTCGCGTCCATGACGGCGGAGATGACGCGCTCTATGTCGAGAAATCCGCACTCTCCCGCCCTGAAGGCCGAGTTGGCGACCTCGTTTGCGGCGTTGGCGGCGCACGGCATGGTGCCGCCGATGCGCCCTGCCTCCTTCATGAGGGCAAGGCACCCGAAGGTCTTCTCGTCCGCCTCTCCAAAGGTCACGGGAGCCTCGTGACACCAGTCAACGGGCACCGTTGGTGCGCCCCAGCGCTCCGGGTAGCTCAGCGCGTACTGGATGGGAATGCGCATGTCAGAGGGCCCAAGCTGCGCCTTCACCGAACCGTCGACGAACTCCACCATCGAGTGGATGCGGCTCTGCCTCTGCACGAGCACCCGGATGTCGTCTACGCCGACCCCAAAGAGGTGATGGGCCTCGATGACCTCGAGCCCCTTGTTGGTGAGCGTGGCGCAGTCGATGGTGATCTTGGGCCCCATGGTCCAAGTGGGGTGCGCAAGAGCGTCGGATACGGTCACGCGCGAGAGCTCCCCGCGCGTCATGCCGTAGAAGGGGCCACCGGAGCACGTCAGCCAGATGCGCGCGAGATCTGCGTCCCTCTCGCCAACCAGGCACTGGTAGATGGCACTGTGCTCGGAATCGACGGGGATGAGCCTCCCGGGCTTGGCAAGCGGTATGAGAAGGTCGCCCGCAACGACGATGGACTCCTTGTTGGCGTAGGCCAGGGTCTTGTCTGCCCTGAGCGCCGCGTAGCCCGCAGCCATGCCAGCCTCGCCCACAACGGCGTTCACCACGCAGTCGGCGTCCGGTAGCTCCGCCAGCGCCATGACCGCATCCGGGCCAAAGCCAAGGTCGCATCCCGTCGGAAGCTCATCAAGGGCGACGTCGTCCTTGCGAGAGGAATCCGCCACGGCAAGGTGCCTCGCGCCAAACTCGCGCGCGGCCTCGACGAGCCGCTCGCAGGACGAGTTAACGGAAAGCGCGACCACCTTCAGGCGATCGGGATGCTGACGGCACACGTCAAGCGTCTGCATGCCAATGGAGCCCGAGCACCCGAGGACCGCGACGCGGAGAACGTGCGGACGGGGCGAGCGCGCTCCAGGACGCTCGAACAAACTCATATGATTCCCCCAAAGAAAAGAACGAAGTAGGCAGCCATGCTGCCAAAGAGCATGGAGTCAGACCTGTCAAGAAGGCCGCCGTGCCCCGGCATGAGGTTGCCGGAGTCCTTGACGCCGACGCCGCGCTTGAGACGGGACTCGAAGAGGTCCCCCACGACTCCCGCTATGCCGACGAGAAGACCGCCAAGAAGGGCAAGGGGCAGCTCAAGTCCCGCAACGCCGATGACGGCCATTGCCACCCAGATGACCACCGAGGCTATGATGCCGCCGTAGAACCCCTCCCAGCTCTTGTGGGGAGAGATGCGCGGCGCAAGCTTATGGACGCCTATCTTCGAGCCAATGGCATATGCCATCGCGTCGTTCGCCCAGACGGAAAGCATGACCCCAAACGTCAGCGTAGCCCCCACGAGCCCCTTGTCCACAACGCGGACGAGCACAAGGCTCGAGAAGGTGAGCGAGGTGTAGAGCGGCCCAAAGACCGTGATCGCCACATCGCCCACGTTTGCGCGTGGGGTGAAGACGTACCATGCGGCGCATGCGGCGAGCAGCAGGAAGAGGATGATGACGAGCCCCCTCAGGCCTGTGAGATAGGCCGCAAGGGGGAAGAGCACGGCAGCCGAGAGGCCGACTCCCTCGTTGGGCATGCGACCGCCCATGCGGGCGATGCGGAAGAACTCGGAGCAGCAGAGCCAGGCCATGGCGCTGATCATGAGCGTCGTGGCAATGGGGCCGATGTAGAGGCAGACGAGCACCACGATGGCGTAGATCGCCCCCGATGTCGTGCGCGTGAGGAGGCGCTCCGTCCAGCCACGGGCGCGCTGGCCAGCAAGGACGCCCGCGGTACGGCGCTCCTCCTTGGCGTTGCGCCTGTTCTCCAGCTTGTCGATGTGACGGTCTATACCAACGCTCTCGCTCTGGTCACGCCGCCCCTCTGGCCCATGCTCGATCAATGCTCCGTGACACCCCCAAACCGACGGTGCCTTCCCTGGAACGCCCGCACGGCACGAAGGAAGTCCCAGCGCGAGAAGTCCGGCCACATGACTGGGGTCACGTAGAACTCCGTGTATGCGAGCTGCCAGAGGAGGTAGTTCGAGAGGCGCATCTCGCCCGAGGTGCGGATGAGCAGCTCGGGATCGGGGAGCCCCGCCGTGTAGAGACGAGAGGCGATGGCAGCCTCGTCGACGTCCTCAGGACGCAAAGATCCAGCAGCCACCGCGTTGGCGACCTCGCGGGCAGCACGGGCAATCTCGGCGCGAGAGCCATAGTTGACCGCGAGGGCAAAGGTCATGCCTGTGTGGTCGGCAGTCTGCTCCAGTCCCTCTCGAAAGACGTCGGCCGTCTCCTTTGGCAGCGCGTCGATGTCGCCAAAGAAGCGAAGCCGCACGTTCTCCTGGTGGAAGAGCGGAAGCTCGTTCAAGAGAGTTGTGGCAAAGAGGTGCATGAGGAGATCGACCTCGTGTTGCGGCCTGCGCCAGTTCTCCGTGGAGAACGCGTAGACCGAAAGCACGTCGAGTCCAAGTCGAACGCTGGTGGTAACTGCCTCGCGAAGCGAGTCAACGCCCGCGACGTGCCCCTCGGAGCGATCAAGGCCGCGAGCTTGTGCCCACCGGCCGTTGCCGTCCATGATGATGGAGACGTGACGGGGGATGCGGTCAAGGTCAACGTCGCCCAGCGCTATGTCCTCGGGGGGATTGCTGTAGTACTCCCCCAGCTTTTTCTCATCAATCTGCACCTAGATCTCCATGACCTCGGCGGTCTTCTCCTTGAGCATGGCGTCGACGCGCTTGACGTAGTCGTCGGTAAGCTTCTGGACGGCCTTCTTCTCGCGCGAGACCTCGTCCTCAGAGAGTTCCTCATCACGGTCGAGCTTGTTGTTGGTGTCACGACGGACGTTGCGGATGGAGACGCGCGCCTCCTCGGCAATGTCCTTGCACTCGCGGGCAAGCTCGCGACGACGCTCCTCCGTGGGCTTGGGGAAGGGAAGGCGGATGGTGGCACCGTCATTGGAAGGCGTGATGCCAAGGTCGGAGGCCTCGATGGCCTTCTCTATGCTCCTGAGGGCACTCTTGTCCCACGGCTCGATGACCATCATCGAGGCCTCGGGGACCTTGACGCCAGCAAGCTGGGTGATGGGGGTCGGTTGCCCGTAGTAGTCGACCTTGATGGGGTCAAGGATGTGCGGGTTGGCGCGGCCGGTGCGAACGCGCGAGAAGTTCGCCTGAAGAGCCTCCAGGCACTTGTCCATGTGCTTCTTGGCCTTGTCTGTGTACTGGCTCATGCTAGCTCCTCCTCGATGACGGTGGTTCCCACGTTCTCACCCGTGAGCGCGCTCATGAAGACGCCGTCCTGTCCCATGTCGAAGACCATGATAGGCATCTTGTTGTCGTGGCAGAGCGCAGTTGCCGTAGCGTCCATGACCTTGAGGTCACGGGCGAGGACCTCCTTGTAGGTGATGGTATCGAACTTGGTTGCCTCGGGGTGGGTGACGGGGTCGGCGTCGTAGATGCCATCGACCTTCGTCGCCTTCATGAGGACCTCGGCCCCAATCTCGCAGGCGCGAAGTGCGGCGGCGGTGTCGGTCGTGAAGTAGGGGTTGCCGGTACCTGCCGCGAAGATGACGATCCGGCCCTTCTCCAGGTGCCTGATCGCACGGCGACGAATGTAGGTCTCGCAGACCTGGTGCATTTCTATCGCGCTCATGACGCGGCAATCCATGCCGTTGCGCTCGAAGCAGTCCTGGAGCGAGAGGGCGTTGATGACCGTCGCGAGCATGCCCATGTTGTCACCCTGGGCGCGGTCCATGCCGGCAGCGGCGCCTTGGATTCCGCGGAAGATGTTCCCGCCGCCCACGACGACGGCAACCTGAACGCCATCCTCCCACACAGGCTTTATCTCCTCGGCGAGCCTCTGCGGCACCTTGGGGTCAATGCCGAAGGCCTGGTCGCCCATAAGGGCCTCACCGGAGAGCTTAAGAAGAACGCGCTGGTACTTGTAGGTCGACAAGCCATCCTCCATTCCTAGGGACGCCACGGCAGCCATGCGTTACAGCCGTAGCCCTGACGATTCTATCAGAGCGCCACGGTTGGTCTCGTGCATCCTCGGCGAGTGTAGGGTCTCTGCATACGGAGGACACGCAGCTGTCGAAATAGTGGACGAGAACGAAGAAAGCCCTGGCAGGCAAAATGCCTACCAGGGCCCTTACGAATCTTCTGGAGAAGCGGCAGTAGCCTACTCCCCGAAGTTGAAGCGCACGAAGGTAACAACCTTGATGTCATCGCCGAGGGACTTGGAGACCTTCTTGGCAAGGGAGGAGATGGTCTCGTTGGAGTCCTTCACGAAGATCTGCTCGGTGAGGACGTTCTCCTTGTAGAACTTCTCGAGCTTGCCGAGGGCGATCTTCTCCTGGATGGCCTCGGGCTTGCCGGACTCGGCAGCCTGCGCCTTGTAGATGCCCATCTCGTGGTCGATGACGTCCTGGGGGACATCCTCGCGAACGGCGGAGACGGGGTTGCTGGCGACGACCTGCATGGCAACGTCGTGTGCGAACGTCTTGAACTCGTCCGCAGAGGCAGTCTCGGGCTTCGCGAAGGAGAAGCTCACCATGTCGGCGTGCTTGCCGTCGTGGTGGATGTAGCAGCCAATCGCACCGTTCTCGGCGGTGAGACGCGCGAAGCGGTTGACCTTCATGTTCTCGCCAATGACGTGAATCATCTCGGTGAGCTCGGACTCGACGGTGCCCTCGCCCATGGCGCATGCCTTGAGGGCGTCAACGTCGGCGGGATCGCTCTTGGCGACGACCTCGGCGATGGCGTGGGCGAAGTCCTTGAACTTGCCGTTGGTGCCCACGAAGTCGGTCTCGCAGGTGAGCTCGACCATGGCGGCAACCTTGGCGTCATCGGAGACGTAAACGGCGATGGTGCCCTCGTTGGTCTCGCGGCCAGCACGCTTGACGGCCTTGGCGA